>Ga0315913_1005546_pt1 | contig 15276 bp, 7 predicted proteins | sample MpolsnodulesMG_FD_207736 | JGI IMG/M metagenome (GOLD analysis project Ga0315913, IMG submission 207736) | Medicago polymorpha root nodule microbial communities from Los Angeles, California, United States - small nodules | ecosystem: Host-associated > Plants > Roots > Nodule | place: USA... | reverse complement strand
GGAAGTGCAAGGGGGACATGACTACTTCCGGTTTGTGGAAGGAAACTGTATAATTGCTTTGTGTCCTTCTTCTCTCTCTCTCTCTCTCTCTCTCTCTCTCTCTCTCAGTTTTTATCCGCTGCATTTAGATTCTGATTATCACATCAGAAGCTGAATTCTATATGCTTCTGATCAGTGACTTCAGTAGGAGAAAACAAAGAAAAAGCTAACACAATTCAACCCCCTCCCCCCTTGTGTTTTTCTCACCTTCAATTATGTGTTAAAGTGATTATGTTGAACTTTTTGCTTAAAATGATGAAAAGTGTTGTTGTTGTTGATTGTTGATGAAACCATAAAATGATGATTGAATTGTTGTTAAATTGTGTTGTTAATGCTAGTACATGCCTCAGGTATTGATACATATGAAGTTGTGGTCAAATTGTTGTTTTTTTTTTATGAATTTTTGAGAAAATAGGCGACAAATGGAAAATGTAGATTTTGGTGAATTAGAGTGAAATGGTGATGTTGTTGTGCTGAAATGATATTGTATAAATGTTGTTTTGGTTCGTAAGCTTTGGTCATGTTGAAGTTTGGGGAGAAAATTGGGTTTTGAATGAAAACTTAGTTTTGATCATTTTTTGAAAATAAGTGATTATGTGAGGATTTGAGTAAGCAGTTTTGGGATGGGGAAGACTTGATTTTTTTTTCTATAGTATGTAATAAGCTTAAGTGATTGGGAAGCGTATGAGAAAACATAATTGAAATCGGATAAACGATCAGAATTTTATGCGCGAAATGGTGAAAACGGAAATATCAGAAATTCTGAGCTATCACACGAGCACGACATGCAAGTGGAGCACACGGATTGTGCGTATGGATCACACTTGGTCAGTACGACTGTGCGTCCATCAGGCACGACCGTGTGCAGCATGCAAGGGCCCGATTTTTGTGTTTTTGCAGACTTTTAAGTATCCATATATGATTAAAACACCTAACCCTATCTAATCGAAGTATAACTGGAATTTTATGACTAGTTTAACTTGGTTTTAAATTGAGAATGATTATGGTTTTGAATCAAGTTTAAAATTAGACGAACTTTGATTTTTTGTGAAATTAACCGATATTTGTGAAACCGATTTACTTTGAATGATTAAATAAGGTATTGGATAGTATGTAGGGATGTTTTCAAGGATAGGAAGGATCATGGAACTCTATTTTGTGAATAAAATCGAACTTAGATGATTATAGGAAAAATAAACGAACATTACCGAAATTGGGTTTTTGGTTTCAAAAACTTGTAAATGGACTGTAATCTGGTTTATATGATGGAATAATGATGAATCAAGGGTGAATAGGTAATTAATAAGATGGATGTCATGATGATTGTTGTTTTTCCGTCTTTGGTGTAAAATGTGAATTTGAAACAGTAATGTTTCTTTAAGTTGATAATTGCTTATGTTAATGTTCGATGATGAATTTGTTGATGATTTTTATGATGATGACTCCTTGAATGTTCATGACTTGTTGATTGTGTGGATGTAAATGCTTGATAATGCAATGGTGGGTTTTGGGCGAGAATATTATATGATGGAGGGATTATATAATGTAATGATGTTATTGTCGCATTGTCGGGTCTTTACTTGTATGTCCATGCATTCATTGTCATGTTGAGTCTTTGGGGCGTAACATAACCGGAGGGAGTTATGTACTCCGTAGTTGGATGGGATTACCTACGGAATTTCGGTAAAATTATCTCCGAATCTAAAAATTAGTACCGCATACATCTAGAAGTGTCTAGAACATTGCATGCACTTGATAATTGGTGAGTTCTGTCATATTTGATTATATGAATCAGTGATTATGTGCAGCTGTGAAATTTTGGTGATTTACGTGCTTGGTGAACTTTAGTGAATCTTTGTGAATATGTGATGATGTGAATGTGTTGAAGGTGAGAAAAACACAAGAAGGGGGGGTTGAATTGTGGTTTCTTTTTCTTCTCCTAAAACTGAATTCACTGTTCATAACCTAATAGAGTTCAGCTTCTGAAGTGATGTTCAAAGTCTAAATGCAGCTGATAAGTAGAGAGAGAGAGAGAGAGAGAAGAAAGACACAAAGAAATTTATAGTGGTTCCCTCCACAAAATGGAAGTAGTCCACTCCTCCTTGCACTTCTAAGGAGAGTTCACTAAAATCAATATCTGATTACAATTACTCACTGCTCAAAATAGCAAGAGACTTCAAACTACTCAAGCACAACTGCAAGAGATTTCCTATGCTCAAGAACACAATCAAGAGACTTCCTATGCTCAAGCACAACTGCAAGAGACTTCTATTCAAATAGAATTACAAAGAAAAATGTGTGAGGTTGAACACTTGATATACAATCAATGGTGTTCACAAATACAAATCAGATAAGACTCTTAAGACTCTAGAATTTCTAAGATATGAAAGTTGTTAAAAAATTCTAAGTGAACTTTGATGTGGAACAATTTCTTCAGAGGTTTGGCTCTTGTAAACTGTTGTGAGTCTCTTGGAAATCTTCAACTTTTCACTCCTTTATATACACGTGTGAAAGAGACGTTGTTGATTGCCAACACATCAAAAGAGTCGTTGTTGAAGCTTGATCAAATGACTAATGATTTGTTGCTTGATTTGGTTATTGTCCTATGAAGGAACAATTTCAAATCCATTCCATGTATAGATTAAAACAACGTAGGTGCAGCTGTATCTTTGTACAATAGTAGACATGGTGAGTGGAGTAGCGGTTGTACAATTGTACTATTGTCCTTTTTCTACGTTCTTTAGTGGATAAGCATCCAATGCCTTCAAATTCCTCTGAAATAGTCGGTGTTCCAGGCTTCTATTCCTTCTGCGTACATAGGCATGAGAATAACAACTTTGGACAAACTTTGAAACTTCCAGTCTTTTAGCTTCTGATGATCTTCAGCTTCTGATGACGTCAGCTTCTGATCTTCAGAACCTCTTGTCTTCAGAACCTCTTTTCTTCATATGCTTCCTTGCAACTCAAGCTTCCTTTTTGTAGATTCAATTGCTCTAATTTGTTCTTCAGAACCTATGCTTTATTTAAAGACACTCAAATTTTTGTCTATGGTCATACACACTTGAACAAATATTAGCATATCCAATTGACATTTTTAATACCTTGTTATCATCAAAACTTAAAGGGTAATGTTAAACACATTTTGTTCCAACATGTGTACTCGTTGCAATGCTATACTTGTATGCTTGATGCTTGAATAACTGTGGGGTTGTTGCGAATGATTTCCAATTTAGTATTATTAATCATGTGGAATTAATTATGTTGTTTACTTTCATTTGATTATGTTCTTATTTGTGGAATATAACCCCTGGTGGTCATTTGGTTGACCACCTGCCTTATTCTTACGATTGGATACATGGTGTGCAGCAATAGTTTGATTCAATTTGGTGAGTTGCATGAGGATAGAATGGATGGTACCTCGTCTATTGCTTTTGGTGTCGTAGTCTTTAGGGCTCTAATTAGGTGCCAGTTGTCGGAGTCTGTTTATTATGATTTTTGAGGATCTTTGAGACTATGTATTGATGACGATATACGTAGTATGATGACATGGCTACTTGGAGATTTATTTTATTATTGATGAATTGTTGAGATGATTATTCCGCTGCGATGTTTTGAGAAAAATTTAATATGCATGTTTGTGGATTTATAGTAGAAGTAACATCTAAATTATTTATATGATTGTATCATTTGTTTGTGTTCTCTCTTTTAGAATTTAGGGTGTTACACTCCCCACCAAAGAGATAGGCCGAAAATCACTTAACTTTTGAGGGCAATCAACTTTAGGTATAAGTTCTATAAACGTATAATTTATGCCTTTAGTTAACTTACCATTCCTGTGAAACTGTCTAATAAACCGCATGATATCATCCTTAAGGTCCATCCAAAAATCTTTGATAAAAACCAAACTTAATACCATCAGGGCCCAGACTCTTAAAACTATCACAATCCACACTGCACTTTTGACCTCCTCCAACAAGAACAGCTTGGTCAGGCTACCACCTTCTTCCCAAGATAACCTCCTAAATTAAAGATTATCCACCCCCAGTCTTTCAAGTGTTTGAGCCTTGAAGTGAGTCGCAAAATGAGAGAAAAATACCTGATGAATGGGATCCACTCCCTCCACAACCGCCCCCTCCACCAAAATAGATGACAACGCATACCGTCTTTGACGGCTCGCTAAAATAGAGTGAAATTATTTGGTATACGCATCACCCTCTTTGAGCCACAATAATCTAGACTGTTGCAAAAAATAGTAGTAATAATGTGATACATGGAATGAATGTCTGTCGTAATACCATGCATCTCCTCTATTTAAAAGTCTGATAAGTGCCTATCATCCCCTTCATGATCTAAAACAGTTAGGCGTTTCTTTATAACATCAATTTTATGCCACTCCCTTAGAGCCAATTTTATCATCTTTAGCTTCTCTTTTAAAACAAATCCGCCCCATCCGCCCACCTGAAAACTCTTCAATTTAGTAGTAACAAACTAATAATATCCTGGAATTTCCTACCAACATTTCAACATTCACAAAGGTTTGGGCCCCCAATTTTCCTCATCCACCGACAACGTCAAGGGACAATGATCAGACAAGCCCTAAGGAGAGCCACCTGCATGAAATTCGGCCAAGATAGACACCACTCCTCAAAAGTAAAAATCGGTCCATACGGCTCATAGAAAGACCATCCCCTTTAAACCAAGTATAATAGCGACCACACAATGGTAAATCAACTAAAGCATTATCGTCAATGAATCAGTTAAACACACTCAAAACATAGTGCCTCTCGTCCTCGAGCCGAACTGCATTAAAGTCACCACACAAACACCTTCTCCCCAACTAACAACTGAAGCTGAATTGAAATAGAATCCCACAAAAGTTTCTTCACACCAAAATCACAAGGGGCATATACATTGGCCAAATGAAAATCCTCAATTGCATGAATAAACCTACCATTAATCATCAGGACATTCTCGAAACTGAATGAGGACTACACTTCCACCTCTAACACATTCGCATAATCAACAAACCCCCGGAATCCCCTTCTGACGAACGAAAAATAAAAATCATGTGGTGAACTACCCCTACAAAGAAGTGCACATAACAACATCACAAAGGAGTCTTCTCACCCACCAACTTACATAACTCTTTTTTATTCTCAAAACCCCCCAACCTCCTAACATTCCATGATAAGATCTTCATTAACCACACTATCCTCCCCACCCCACATCCCTAGAACCCTTCCTCCACCGACCCCACACCATTTCCATCCACCTTACTTTTTTTCTCCCACTTCCCTTTCCCTACCCTAGAAAGCAGACTAACATATTTGCACTATCACCATTAAACTTTACACCAATCGCTTTACCAACCCCCTAAACGTCCTCCACAACCACCCTATCTGAACCATGCATAACCACTCAATGTTTCCGGTCATTATCAACAGATTTTGTGGAAGACTCTACCTCAGAAGATACCTGATTAACAATGTCCACCTATCGACTTCTATTGTTTCTTCCACTACGGCTTCACACTTTTTTCTTTAAAACCTTTAATACTTCTTTTTGATCTTTACTAGGTAACCGAGCCATTTTTTAGACTATGAACAGGATGACGAAGTAGCCCACCTTTCTTTTATTTTGTATTTTATCATACTCTTTACAGGGAACTTTACCGGACCTTAACTTTTTCGGAATCTTCTTTGTTGTAGACAAAAATAAATCCTACATCGCCATGATTGTGGTCATTTAACCACTCCATACTCCACGGTCTAGTCAACACCGAACGGTCAGCATCAAGTGGAGCTTATAAAATATTAAACTACTTCTTTGACATAAAAGATTAAACTACTTAGAATTTCTTCTTTTTTTCTATAAGAAAACTACTTACAAGTATAAATATAAAAATCCCATTAACATAATATATCACGTGCGTTTTTTTATATGTACGAGACATAAATCTGTTTGTTTTAGTGGAGCTATTCTTTTATATTTATTTGTTTTTGTTTGAGGGGATTTTTTATCTGTTTGTTATTATTAGTATAAACTAGACCATCGACCCATGCGATGCACGGGTCATATGAACTATAATATATAAGAATAAAGTATATCACATTATAAATTTAACCCGTAAACACGAAATAATTTAAGGGACATAAAAAATATTTGAGATTATGGAAATCAAAATATCGATAGTGTTTTATAAAAAATAAAATAAAAAACACACACAGAGAGAATTAAAGACTCGATTAAAAATGTGATTTTTAGATTCTAACCATTAACATAGTAAAATTGGTTGTTTACAAAAATGTTAATTTAAGATTTAGACTTAATAAGGTCTTAGTTTAGAAAGAAATAAAGTCAACTCACATAAGGACTTGTATTGAAGAATGCATTTTTTAAAAAGGGAACTTTTTTTTTTCACAGATTCAAAGGAAACTTATAATTACAAAATGTGAAGTATATTACATTTATTTAACATATAAATAATAAATACAACTCACATTTATCTATCCTTTCAAAGAAAAAACAAAAATAACTCCCATAGAAACTTACATGTAGGAACACAATTTTTTTCTCAATGGAAACTTATAATTACAAAGTGTGGAGTATATTACATCCATTTAACATATGTTTTTGTAAAAAGGGTGATCAATATAGGAAGAACATAAACCAATATAATAATGAAATAGAAATGAACTAAAAATTACTCCAACTAAGTAAAATCCTCAGATGCAAAGGCATTGACATAAAAATATTAAGCACAGGTAAATCACATGCAAATATAATCATGGTTGTCCACCAATTTAGTCTTTTAAGTGGATCAAGACTAAAAAAGGACTCCATTTACTCTTCATGTTGAATGAAAAAGTAGTAATGCCTCCCAGACAACAACTAATGTAGTGCCTCCCAGTGATTCTGCAAAAACCTTGGCAGGAAATAAAAAAGCAAATGAATGTAAAAAATTAACTTAAGCATGATTACCTATCATATATTTAGAGAAGTTTTTTTTTTTTAAAGATTTTATTTAGAGAAGTTAGAAACATTAAAACCTCAAAATAAGCTCAACTGTATAAAATTAGCAGACAAATTAAGCATTATTACCTGTTATTGTTTCACCTGTAAAATGTAGAATGGAGGAAATTAGTTGCACTGTAGAAGGTAAGGAAAAAAAGATTTTCCCCAACCAAAACTAAATAAACCTTTGAAGAATACCATATATAATCAGAAAATGACATAGCTTCTATCTCATTCATGCATTAATAACATTAAAAAAAATCTGATATACCTAAAATACCTCAAAAAAAAAGTCATAGAAAGGAAATGTTTGAGATATCGGAATGGGTTTACAAAGGGAATGAATCAAGATTCATGATCTTTAATTATCTTCTTTCACCCAATTATGTCATTTTGTTTATCTGCTATGACAACAGAATAATTGAAAACTATATCAAACAACATCATTCATAAAAAAAAAAAAAAATCTAAGGAAAAATAGAGATCACTTAATATATAAGATTACTTTTATCCTACTTCTGATCAAATCAGTAACCATCACAATGACTAAAGAAAACTAAGCAAAAATAATCATACAATTTGGGGTTGCTAATGAATAATCTAATTAAGCAAATAAAATTAGACAAATCCCATTTAGAGACCTTTTATATGGTGTATTTAAATTCCATTTTAAAAGGATGAGATATTTAGAAACTTTAGCAACCCTATATTGATCATGCAGGGAAGACAATATATCTATACAACCAAAAAGCAATTTGAATAATGAATAAACAAACAAAATACCATAAAATTTATGTGAAAAATTAAAAATCCTATTTTATTTACAAACAAAATGGAACTCCTCTTATTCTGAATCATACATTAGAGGAAAGAAAGCATCTTGGATGTTGAGAGAAAATCATAGTGCACAGTACTATCAAGAACAAACCTGTAGTGCCACATTTGAAGTCCCCTCCACTTTGCTGCCACCACTCCTTTTGTTTTGCATGATTAAAACAAAGCTTTCACCTATATTTGGTGGATATTGCACCTAATCCTGAACCTAGTTGGTGGATCATGAACAAATTATGAGATAACTATCACAAAACAAAAAGTGAGTCATTAAAGTTTGCACCTTATTCGATGTCTTTTCCAATACCAGTAGTTTATGGATCTTATTGGTCTACATCAGTATTGCAGTCAAGCCATACATATATCTCAATAAACGTCGTCCAACCAAAAAGCGTGACCTGCAAAGCTGAAAAAAAACGGGAAGAAAAAATATAAAAGAATTAGATGGGACAAAGAGAGTGAGAGATACACCCAATTCAACCAATGAGTAGTCTGAAGAATACCAATCTAGATCATCAACGATCATTATAATCACCTTTTGATAAATTTTCTGAAATCCCTCAGATTTCTCTTCACAACAATGAAAGAGATTAATGAATAAAAGAGTTTATGCAAATTAATGTTGTTGAGCATAATTGAAATAAAAGAGTGAAAGTACGTTTTGCCTTAGTGGCGGATTAAATAAACTATGGATTAATAGGAGCGATCTGTTTGCCAGAGGAGGTAGGAAAATAGGATAATTTGATAAGCAATGATTGGATTAATAGGAGCGATCCGTTTTTTCAAAAAAATAGGAGCAATCTGTTAACAAAATAAGAGCGATCTGTTTTTTCAAAAAAAATAGGAGCGATTCTTGATATTTAGTTTGGAAATGATTTTGTTTTGTTTTTTTAATAAAAGGAAATAATAGGAGTGTTGTGCTGTTTTTTTTGTTATGGATAAGAATAGGAGGATTTGTTTATTTGTTTAGTAAGATTAAGGAGAAAAATTAAGAGCGATTTGTTTTTTCTTATTTCCACAACAATTAACATTTTGATTAAATTAAATAAGGTTAATTAAATAGGGTTAATATAGTAAAATTAAGCAAAGAAGTTAGGTTAAATCTAGGGCAAAATTTTGCGTTCGGGTTAACTTTAAGCAATAAGAGATTTATTTAGGGTTGGTTATTCGTACGGTTTGGGTTGGAATCGGGTTCAAATACTTAATTTGGACAAAGCCCATGAAGTAAATTAGGGGTGTTTAAAACCAAACTAACTCAAATCGAAACTGCAAAAAACCGCATTTGGTTTGGATGTAATCGAATCATTTTCATACTCAACCGCATGGTTTGGTTTGCGGTTTTCATTTTAGCAACTGAACCAAAACAAACCAAACCACAACATAAGAAAAATGTTAATTAAACATATGTCACATAGACCAATACTCATATAATACTTTTTCTTTTGTTTCAATTCCTTCTTTTCTTTTTATTTCAAAAACGTATTTATGTGCTACTTGAACTTTTAGATAATGATAAAATGTTAGTCTTTTGCATTTCTTACAAAAAATGATTACTTTTTGTTCACGTTTTTGACTTAAAATATTGCTGAAAATATGTTGTGTTTCGACTTTTTAACTTGATTTTAATGTTTGAAACAAAAATATATATCGTCTCGAAAAAACCGCACTAACCGATCCAACCTAAACCGCATTGGTTTGGTTCGGATTTTATTTTTAAAGTCAACCAAACCACATGTTTTTTTATCTTACGGTTTGGATGACTTTTACCCTTAAAACTGAACCAAACTGCACCGCAAACACCCCTAAAGTAAATATGACGCCCAATTTTGATTGTTCTAGTCGTCGGTTTATATAGGATTAGTGGAAAACATAGCCCATAACCCAATAGTTATACTCCTGCCCCTACAAACTATTGAAAATACCAATTTTGACCCTTTCAAAAATCATACCCACTCACCCCCTCAGTCCACTTTTTCGGAAACATTTTTCTCTTTCTCATCTTCTTGCTATCCTTACTCTTCAATCCAAACTCATTTCTGATAGCGTGCAACTTTTCTGTATTTTACGTATCAATTTCCCTCATTCAAACAACAACGAAGTTTACCTTGACTCAACAACCTCATTCAATCTCTTCATAACACCAATATTCTCCTTTTACCATATTAAGAAAAATCAATCCCTGGTTTTTTTTCTCCCAAGAAAGTAACAATTGGCTATGTAGTTGTCTCCTCAAGATCAAGTCATGGCAGTTCTTGATTTGTTGCCATGGGAGACTAATCAATTGAATTGAATTTTTATTGTTGATTTTTTTTCTCCCAAGAAAGTAACAATTGGCTATGTAGTTGTCTCCTCAAGGTCAAGTGATGGCAATTGTTGATTTGTTGTCACGGGAGACTAATCAATTGAATTGAATTCTTATTGTTGTAAAATCCTAGTCTCTTATCCTTAAGATTATTACCACTCTTGTTTTTTTATTAAATTAAAGACAATCATCAATCACAGGTAGAGAAAGATAAAGAAAGAATGTGAATGTTGTTCAAAAGAGTTGTTATGTACGGTCATCAATTGAATTATACCTCCACCACTTTTAAACAATGAAGCTTTTTTAACACTAAAGTTTTCTGAACACTATACTTTATCAATTTACGTTCTTATTGTGATTTTATCATCATCAATTTCTCTATCAGTGATAAAGAAAAACTATATTGTTTAGTTGTCAATTTTCAGAAAACTTTATTCAAACATTCTGGTGTGTAAGTAAATTTTGGAAAAATTGATGGGGTGAGTGAGTGAGATTTTTTAAAGGGTTAAAATTGGTATTTTTAATGATTTGTTGGGGTATGAGGTAAAACGTTCAGGTTTAGTTTAGATGAATGGGTTCAGTCAGTTATATTAAAATGGGTCGATTTGAATTTGACCCATAATGTTTTAAAAAAAATTACTTTTCATAGAGAATTTGGGCCTACGCCGATCTTCACTCAATTGCAATTAATTAGCAGGTAAACCTTACTTCTTCCTCTCTCATTTTGTTTATGCATAACTTTTTAGAGTTCTGTCATATTCAATGAAAAGTTTGATCCTTTTATTTTTGTAAAGTTTGTACACCCTGCCAAAAGTTTGTGAATTTGCCAATGGAGTAGAGCACATACATATGAATAACAAATTCACACTACAATTCATGTGCAACAAAACTGCTAATGTCATATGTACAAAAACTAGCCGTAGGTTCAAAAGACTTGCTTACTCTATGCACTGATAACAATTCCAAATCATAATTTTTCTTTGATTCTTCAATTATGCTTTTACATAACTCTACTGAAAATGTATCATATTATGTTCTTCAATGTGTTTTAACACCAAAATCAACAAAGGAAAATCATAATAATCATAAACCAAGATGTAGCATACGATGGTTAGTGTTTAAGTGCTACGATGGTTAGTGATTAAGTGCTTTCAAATAAAATTGCAAGCAATTTATATGCATGTTTGAACTTTGATCTACCAGCCTAGTTCAACTTTAGGTTGACTTATTTACTATGTTTTAATTCAGACCCGGTTTCGACTTTATCAAATACCTCTTTCCATTCTTTTGTGACGGCTAAGATAAGCATATTGGCATGTTCAATTTAAACTAATTGTCATGCACTTTCAATCTACTCCATTTTGGCGACGAACTTAACACCATAATTTAAAATAATTTTAAAACAATTTATTATTTTAATGCATTGGTTTATACATTTGCTTGGTATTTAAATGTAATTGTTTACACTATAATGAGTTTTTTGTTTACACAATTTTTTTTTGCTATGTACACGTAGATATGGTTGACCTTGCTGTTATTCCAAAGCTGAATCCAGAGGTCTATTTCGTTGATGTTTCAAAAAAATTTGTTATGAAAGTGAAACAAAAGTATGAAGATAAAGAGGAGATGATTAACTTGGCTCGCTGTAAAGCAATAGAGGCTGGATTTACACTTATAATAGATAAATCCTATAGTGGTTCCAGACGTAAAAAACTGAAACTTGTGATAGAAGTGGCGAGTATGAAGGAACAAAGAAGTCTAAACAAGAAGGCACATGTTCAATGAAATGTGGGTGTCCTTTTAGGTCTCGCGGTTATTTTAGTGCAACAAAACTTTGGAGTCTGAATATTGTTTCAGAACTGTATAATCATAAGATGGAGCGAAAGTTCGAAGGTCATATGTTGGTTGACCATTTAACTGCAAAAGAGTCAAAGATTGTTGGTGACATGACAAGAAATTTGATAAAACTGGAAAAATATTTTGTTGGATTTGAAAGGTAGACGGAAAGACAATATGACAGTTGCCAAACAAATTTACAATGCACGTCACATATATAAATTGAGTATCAAAGGTTCGAGAATGGCGAAGTTGGTCCAAAAATTTGAAGAAAACAACTATGTTTTCAATTACATAACGGTTAGTTGGTCAAAAACTGTACAAGATATATTTTTTGCACATCCTGAATCTGAGAAATTGTTTAACACATTTTCTACTGTATTGGTGATGGATTCGACTTATAAAACTAATCAATACAAAATGTCGTTGTTTGAGATTGTTGGTTTGACCTCAACTGAGATGACATATAATGTCGGGTTTGCTTTTTTAATTAGTAAGAAAGAGGAAAAGTTCACTTGGACTCTACTAGAGTGTGCTAATCTGTTGAAGTGTAAAAAACAAATGTTGAAGGTAATTATTACTGACATGGATACCGCGCTGATGAATGTTGTTGCCAAACAATTTCTAACATCTAGTGCTTTAGTGTGTGAATTTCATATTCTAAATAATGTGCGAGCTAGGTGCATTTTGGATTGCAAACTAAAAGATTTCAAAGGGAAACATGTGAAGTCCTTGAATTTGGTTGACACGAAGTTATAGTCAATTCACCATTATATAAGCTATATGCAGATACAGTGCTACAAGCTTCGCAGACAAAACCTTCATTACAGAAAAAGAAAAGTGTGAGTGTAGTTAATCCCTCTCTGACCCTGACACCAACACAATATATTCCTTATATTGATCGGACGTCTGGTGTTACGAAACCTTATATTGAAAAGATTGTGAATGTGGATGTTGACAGTTACTGTGGTTATCGAGGTGTAGCTGAAAGTCTTGGTCTTGGTTATGATAGTTACGAGTCAGCTTGTCTTCCTCTCATTAAGGAAATAACAGGGAAGAAGAATGATTGTTTGGGGGGTGAAGATCGACTAAAATTTATGATTGACTCATTGAACCCTCTAAAGGAAAAGACCTCAATTGCGCCGGAAAAAAAAAGGTTGACATTACCAGATATGGGACACGTTATTGCAACATTATATGGTAAGGTTGTAGTTGTCCTCTAACAAATCCATCCTCCTGGATTATGTGTCTAGGATTGATTCATAAACACTTTGTGCTTGTGTTTTTGTGACCCTGGATGCCCAATACCTCCAACAACACCGCAATGGAAAACATACAAAAGCACAAAGATTCAAGCTCTGGAGGATCACTTTGTTGTGAAACAGTGTTTGTTTAATGAATTAATGGATATTGAAAAAGACGACCAACCACCCAAAGAAACAGATAAAAATGATCCAATTTTGTGTGATGATGATGAGGAAGATATGCTTAAAACTATATGACTTTTATTGTATTACTTTGATTATTTGTTTGAATTTTGGTTATTTGAATTAATGGTTTGTACTCTTGATGCTCAAGACTATCTGACTTTTATTGTATTACTTTGATTATTTGTTTGGATTTTGGTTATTTGTTTTAACAGTTTGTACTCTTAATGCCCAAGACTATCTTAACCTTCATGTTACCCCTCTATGAAACTTTTAATTTCTTTACACCATGCTTTACCTAATGTACAAACACACATGTATTTTTGCATCACAGATGGTACAAAAAATGCAATAATAAGCATGAGCGAAAATTCATTCACAATTCACTAAGGTCCTGAGACAAAAGTAATAACACCATTACTTTGAGGTCCTATAAACACTTTTCTTGGGATAAATCAGAACTACACTTAATGGTACAAAATTCATTCATAATTCCAACAGCATAAATAATTGCAAAGTAGAACAACTCAATGACTGCACATATGTTCATAACAAACTACAGTTCCCAACTACATAGGTTCATAAATTAATACAATTACGAAATAGGTTCATAACAAAGTACAATGCCTAAGAACATAGGTTCATATCCAAAGTCTAGAATTACGAGCATATGGTTTTGATACATGAGCAACTCAACATAGAATTATTTTCAGCATTACATTAGCATCTCTATCATTATTTCGAAATCCTTGTACTCCTAAAAAAACACACCAAAAACAATGTAATCCCAAAAACAACAAGAACAAGAAAACAAAAACAACAATGATGAACATTGTACCTTCGAGTGTTAGTAATTTCGTTCATTAATGGTATTACAAGCGCAAAAAGCTAAATAAAATACACATCAACAATGCTAATCTAATCAATAGAAACCAACGAGGTCCAAAACAACGATTCTACTGACCGAGACAACGAGAACTTATCTTATACCCTGTTTGGATTGACTTATTTGAACTTCTCTTCTAACTTAAGTATTTGTGAGAACTTATAAAAACAAGTAAATAACTTATCTTATCTTAATAAAAAAAATTAACTTATTTTCACAAACTCTTCAAGATAACTTATGAAACAACTTATAGCAGATACGAAAATAATTTGACTTTATTTTATAATTTCTTATGCAAGTATCTTACAATAAGTGCTTATATATGATAAGTGTTTATGCTATAATTAAAAAATATTTTGTTCATCCAATCAAGGCCTAAGTTGAATGTAGGGTCTGAATGTTTGTGATGAAAACATACTGAATGCAGTTTACTCGCCTCTTGGTTGTTGTGTAAGTGTAACATTTTATGTCTTATCATTAGCAAGCAATCTTCCAAACACTTTGAAACCCTAAAAAAATTCCCAATCCCCAATTTTGAAACCCTAAAACAATCAATTGTAGAAGGAATGAAAAATTTGAGAATCAATTGTCTTACCTTACTTTATTTGATAACAAGAAGCGAGAGGAAGAGTGAGCTGCTGGAGGAAGTGGTTTTGACGATTATAGGGGTGGAGGAAGTGATTCTGGCGAGCTGGTGCCTGAGGAAGGAAGTGAGCTTGAGTGAACCACTAGGTTTGGGTTTTCGGCGATTCTCAACCTGGAGGAAAGAAGCAGCGTGAGTGAGTCAAGCTCCAAAGGAAGTGACACAGTACGAAAGCGTAGGGTTAGCAATCGCTAAACCTAGATAGAAAAGAACAAGTTTGCAAGCGACAAACTTGTGAAAATAGGGTTGCAAGCGACAAACCTATCAAATAAGGGTTTCCAGAATCCACCAGAATTGA
>Ga0315913_1005541_pt1 | contig 15284 bp, 8 predicted proteins | sample MpolsnodulesMG_FD_207736 | JGI IMG/M metagenome (GOLD analysis project Ga0315913, IMG submission 207736) | Medicago polymorpha root nodule microbial communities from Los Angeles, California, United States - small nodules | ecosystem: Host-associated > Plants > Roots > Nodule | place: USA... | reverse complement strand
GTACTACTACTGGTAAAACGCACATGCTGATGGCTTGGAAAATCAAAAGGCTATACATGTAGTAGCTACTAGCTAGCTGTTACTTTTGTTACTCATTTAATATATTAGTTGTTATTTCTCTCTCTCAATTAGAATGCTTTACCGCTAATATCACGGTTATTTTTATTTTGGTTTTCTCTTTCTCTCTTCCACTAACCGCTAATAGTAATACAATGCTCTCTCTCTCATTTTTCAAAATAACAAATTAATGGTGTTCATCTTCATCATTTCATGGTGTATTCTGCCAAAAGACTTTCATCTTCCATCAAATATTCCCTAAGGTTGAGCACATAATTGAGATCGACACAACAAATCTTCTATCAAATATTGTTTATCTACCATCTTTCTTATTAGATATCCATTGTCTCCAGTCTCAACCATTGTTGAACTTTTTCTTAAAATTGTGATTCTTTCTTTGAATCCAGTTTGGATCTATGATTCTAATCTTCTGAGAAACTTAAAACCGCGAAAACCGAACCGGCGAACCCGTAAACAAACGAACCCGAAAATCGAGGAAAACATTGAACGGAATTGGGTCTAGTTATACGACCCGCGGTTTAAGCCGGATGGGGGTTTCTTGTTGCTTCTTAGCATTTAATTTGTTAAGAAGTCAGATATATTTATGACTCATGTCAAAAGAAAGTCACTGATTTGTGTCCATAATTAACTTTCTCTAGTACTCAGATTTGGAGGAGTGGAAGAAAAGGGAAACCAAGTTAAGTACACTGTATCACATTAGAACGTCCCATTACTTGGTGGAATCGCCAATAATCAAGTATCAATCCTAAAATTTTAGTAGTGGCACAATCTAGGAGAGATAATGCACAATTTTTTAAGACCTCTTGCAATTTACAACTACTACTCATAAATCATGGGGCTATACATGTAAATTGATTCGTCTATTTGTTTGATAGACCCATCTATAGTTTGTAGACCGGTGTAGCTAGGATTCATTCTAGAAGATATAAATTTAAATGTATATCATCAAACTACGAAGTCGTCACCCATGCATGCAATGCAACAAATGATACCTGACTTTCGGCAGAGAAACTCTTGTATGGGCATATACCCCAAATTAATATTATTTGAGTGCACTCACATGAAATCAACAAAATTAAACAAAAATAATTTAATCACATCAATTAGCGTCATTTAATTTTATTCTTTTTTAATTTTGTTGAGTTAATGTGAGTGTGCTCAAATAATATTGATTTGAGTATGTGTCCATGAAAGACTTTCTCAGACACCATATTTCAAAATTATACACTACTTCATTTACATGATAATATTATTACTTTTTTTTTTAAGAAAATATTATTACTAAAATTTTCTAACTAATAAATATAATGTTTGGAAGTCCAAGATTATCTTTTATATTAAGAGTTTCACTTAGAAGATCAATCTATCTTATATTCTCATTTATCTCCCAACTCCCAACGATGATTTTTTTTTTATCAAGTAGTTTAGCGGCCGGAGAAATTTGAATAAGTAGTGTATTTGGGGTTCGAATTCAAACCCCTGTATATACATGTATTATCTCTTACCAAGTGAGCTAAGTTTATGGGGACCTTGAATTAGGGCCTAACTAACATTAATTTTCAACAAACCAAAATATTTAATGTAAAAAATAACCTAATATACAATTTCAATGAATTTACACAAGCAATTTCCTCCCAAAAGTGCATAATTTCATCATCAAGTAGCTCGACAGTATATTTCATCATCAAGTAGCTCGACAGTATACAATTTTGTATCTTGTTAATTATTGATGTTGCAATTGTTTGGACTATATACTTTCAACTCATTATATTGCATTATGCATTGAATACATAACCGACATATAATACCAAAGGTAAGATCCAAGCAAGCTCACTTGATGTCTTAAAGGCTTAGGTTTCTTTTTTTCTTTTTTTGTTACTTAAAGGCTTAGGTTTCATGACAAGGGAGAAAACACCAACATACTAATATTTGTAACCAAAAAATGTATTAAGAAGGTAGAAATTAAATTGTTTGGATTTATTTTTTCCAGAGACTAAATTGAGTCTTGTTCATTTTCTTAAGAATTAAAATGAATCTTCACTCTTAAAATATAAATAGAAAGAGTTATAATAGACTCAAGATTAATATTTTCAACTACACGCAGAGAATATTTGATTTAAAAGAAGAAAAAAAAGGACTTTAAAGTAGAAGATTTTCCTTCAATTGAAGTTTACGTACGCACTAACTCCCACCATGCAATACAAAGAATATTAAAGCAAGCAACCTACCTCACTTTGATTGTCTATTTCAAGCTAAAAAAAGGAATTGTTCTGAACCCAAATGAAAATTAAAGAATGTGACCACAGTCACAAATTTTTGCCTCGAAGCCATGTATTTGTATAAAAAGATTGCATCACAATTCTTTCATCTACTCAATTCAAATACATTTTCATAACTTTTGGCAATTGAAAATCTCAAATTAAAAAGAAAAGAGAAGCCACCATTAATTCATCACATTCAATGGAAACCAAAGTTGCTGAAGCTACTAGCAAGAGATTGTATGAAGATTTTGAACCTTACTGCAAATGGATCACAAAGGAAGGACAAAAGATTCTAGAGATTGATTTGAAGGGTATTATATTTCCTTGATTATATACTCTTGTTAGTATTTTAAATTCATGTGAAATTTAAATTTTAAGAGCATGAACAAATTAAATAGAGGATTTTATATAACAAATATCAAAATAATAGTTGATATTCTAATTCGTATCGTTGATAATAGTTGATGTCCCATCTTTTATATTCTAATTCTAAATATCAAATTTGTAGAGAATGATCAAATAGAGATTCTAGAGATTGATTTTAGGGTTTATTAAAAGAATTTTTCATAATAAAATCCTCTATTTTACTAAAAATGATAAGGATTTACATTTGAAACATTTATTTGAGCCCTTATTAAAATGCCCTCTTTCTTTAGCACTTCTAGCGGATGTTGTAGGAGTGTACTTTATTAGAGCGTAGTTACTTTTTTTTTTCTCTCTCATGTAACCAAAAAAAATAATGCCCCCTAACTTTTCTTCTCAAAAAATTAGAAAAATTAAATAAAGATTGAAAAATCATAGTAGATTTCAAACGATCATTTTGTTTAAATTTTTAGATAAGATTCTGATTAGAGGTTATTTAATGCAATATGTTAGAAATTAAGATTAAAAAACAAAATAAAAAGAAAAGCACCATTTAATATACAAATATTAGTCTAATGGCACGATGATATTTTTTTCTTGAATCATTTTAGGTTTCAAAAAGGAGCAACTTAAGGTTCAAACCAACAATAAAGGGATCCTAAAAATTTATGGAGAAAGGACTCTTGGTAGTAAGAAATGTAGCCGTTTCCACAAAGAAATCAGGATTTCAAGAGATTATGATGTGAATGGGATTCAAGCAAAGTTTTCTCAAGGGATTCTTTCTATTATAATGCCAAAAACTGAAGTAATTCAACATACCAAAGATGCAACCAAAGAGAAACATTCATTTTGGGGGGTACAAGAGAGAAAAATAGCAACCATTCAAATTGTGATTGGAGTAGTGGCTATGGTTGCACTAGGGACTTATGTGGCACGAGCAGTAGTGAATAAACACCATCATGATGCATTTGGCAATGTTAATGTTGTGAATGTTTAATTTGGACATGATATGATACAATATGTTAAGTAAAACCACAAAAAAATGAAAAAGAAGCATAAATTTGCTTTATTTGCTATATGTTGATGAGAAAGTGAGCAAGGTGAATGAATTTGCTTTTTACATTCTTGTAACATGCTAAATTTGCTATATCTTTGAAGACAAATAATGTAAAAAAAGGGAGAACTGGGATCATCTAAATCCACTCTTTTTTTAGAGGAAATTCACTCATTTATATCAAATGTTCTTAACAAATACACGGCCCAACCAAAAACAAAACATTAGTGTTACCTTTGCATAAAACAAATTATAGCTTCCATTGAAGAGAAGATTCCACTACTATGAGGATTAGGGTGAATATACAAACATTTTTGGACATGCTCTACTATGAACTAAGCTAGGTTGGCCACGTCGACCGGTACGTAAAAGTCATTCAAAATTTCAATGAGGATAGCCGGTCTAAGGGGGCTGCCACTAAAGTAAGGGTTTTAGGCCCCATACTACGCCTTCTATTTTTGTCTTTGAAAACATTTTAGTACTTCTATTTTTTGTAACCATGTTCACTCGAAACTCAAGTGGTATGTAAATGAGGAGTTATAGTTTATGTTGAAAGTTCGATTTCAGTGCTAGCTATTTCATTGGTTATTTGAATCTTAAATTTTTTTTGCCTTCAGATTCCTATCAATCTAATTTGATGCCGGTTGTTCTAAATATATTAAGACAAGTAGTATGTAATCAAAGTTTGTAAAATTAAAAAATTAATTTATATTTGTATCATTTCAAAATTATTATTTTATTTTAAAATCTCTAATAATTGGTAAATAATGTCTATATTAAATATTATTTTCAACATGCACGCACGCGCGTGTGCTCGGCTGCCCACACGCGCGCACACACACATATATACTCCCTCCGTCCCGCAATAGATGACCCATTTGAAAATTTGCAATTTTGACCTAACTTACTCTGACCATATTTCTCTACTAATATACAAAGATAAATAATATCATATAAGATGTCGTTAAATTCGTCTCGATGGGTATTTTCATAATTTTTTCTAACATATTATTCAAGATATTTAAGCTCCAAATTATGCATTGGCATGCGTAATAGGGTAAACTGTGTCATGTATTATGGGACGGATGGACTATATATATATATAAGGCCACGCACTAACGAAGTTGACTATATCGAAAAAGGATATACTCTCAATGTGACAAACCAAAGTTCGATTAGCTGACCAAATACTCATATTTAGTGTCTAACACACATCATAATGAATTACTTTCGATTGAGGGAACTTATGAATTTTCTTTCTTAGTCTTGTTTTGTTCTCTCTAAACGCACTTAAAAAACCTCTATTTAAATTTTGCTTTAGACCTAAAAATACATTGGGCCGACCCTAGGATAGACCTTATCTTTTGTAGATAGAAGCATATATTATTGTTACATTTACTCTTTAGACAATGACTTGATCGATGTCATTTCAACAAAAATAAAGAAAAATCAATTATATGTACCATGTACCAAAAACTCAACTGATATTTGTTTTTCATTGTTTCTACATTCAAAGAACAGCTCGTTAGAGTTTTAAATAATTTTTAGGCCGGAAAATCTAAAGGCTTAATTACTTGCTCCTTAAGTTTCTCAAAGTTGTGATTTTGACCCTCTAAAAAAACAATTCTTTTCAAGCCCCCTAAGTTTACTTTCTGTTACAATTTTAGCCCCTCATGGCAATTTTAACCCCCTAAGTTTACTTTCCATACCCCCTAATTTCGAGTCAAAAAGTAAACTTAGGGGGCTAAAATTGCCATGAGGGGCTAAAATTGCAACAAAAAGTAAACTTAAGGGGCTTGTAAAGAGCTGTTTTTTTAGAGGGCCAAAATCACAACTTTGGGAAACTTAGGGGGGCAAAAGTGTAATTAAGTCAAATCTAAATTATACTATTTATTATCATCTAAGTTGGAGGCTAAACGTCCGACACTATTTCATCTTTCGATTACTAGATTATTTCATTACCAAAATACGAGTTATTATCTATAAAACCAAGCTCTCGTAAAAATAAAAAAAATCTATAAAACCAAGCTGAATCAAAATGTACATTAAAATGTTTAGGATATATATCAAACATGTATGCATAATTAATTCACAGATATATTACACAACAAAGTATCATCATAAGTACTAAGTACACATTTTAAAAAAATTCATCAATATATATATATATATACACACACACACACCATATATTTAATTGACTAATGTATAGCCAAAAGTGCTTGTGATTGCTTCTCAAAACGAAAACCATTTCCCATAGAATCATCGGCAGACCAAACAAAGATACCATGAAGTTTCTGCTGACTCTTCAACCTTTGACATGCCTTGAAAAATCCATCACTTGGAGATAATCCACCACTCCCATCACTAATGAAGCTCACCAACACTTTCCCACCATTATAATTTGAGCTTTGTTTGTTGAAGTAATCAATAAATTGTGACACACTTGTACCTTTATCATAAGCATAAAATTGAAAATTAACATAATCTATGAGATGTCCATAACTCTTCCACAAGGCTAAGTAGTGACTTTGAACTTGATCATCATCAAAAGGAGCAATAGAAGCAAAAGTTATGACTCCATTTGTTTTTAGGGTTTTGATTAACCTACCAATGCATTCAGCAAAGGTATTAGGGTCTCCTTTGAAATGCTCGTAGTCAATGTCGATCCCGTCTAAGTTGTACTCTTTGATTATTTTTGTGAGCGAAGAAACTGCGTTAGAGAGCCATGATTCAACCGAAGATGGATTGAAGTAAGCATAGCCACCTTCAACACTATCACCTCCTAGACTAAGAGCTACCTTAACATTAGAATTTTGGCTCTTGATGGAAGAAACTTGGGAGGGGTTAAGGTTTTTTGTGTCCCAGAAGATGTTAAATTTTCCATTGGTGGGTGAAGGAGAAGATGATGTATCGTAGTCGATACCGAAGGAGAGAATGAAGTGGAATTCGACATTAGGGTTTATAGGAACATCCGAGAATTTAATGTTGTTTGATTCAGCTCCAATGTATTCTCTGAATAGATTTGTGCTTGGGGAGAGTGTTGCTCCAACACGGGTGGATGAAATGAATAATAATAAGAAGAATGTTTTGATCATAATGGGAAGTTCCATTGTTGTGTAACTAAGAAAATTAAGAGGTTGTTGTTATGGTGCTATATGAATTGTGAATAAGCATGTATATGCATTGCTTTGAATTTCATAGGCTTATATATAGTAACGGATAGAGTATGAACATAGAGTAAGGAGGATTAGCAAGTTGATAATTTTAAAATTAGGTATATGCTAGCTTGCCGTTTTGGCCATCATTTTATAAAATAATTAATTACTTTGCTTTATAAAGGACAAATCATAAACTATATTTTTAGGGGAAATACTTGATGGACACCTGATATGGTTTATATACCTTGAGAGATAAAGAAGTGATATGAAAACAATTATAGATTGTATATGTAATAAAAAAAAAAAAAAACAAAATAAGATGTTGAATGAGTGTTGAAGAATATTTTACGATTAAATATCATAATTTTTATTTCAACAATGATATTTAAACACCTCAAATTTTCCTACACTTATTCAACACGTCATTTTTTTCTCTCATTTTTTATCCTATCATCAAAATATCTCATTTATTTCATCTCTCTCTTATCTCCATCTTTCTTAAGGTATATTGAAGTGTCTAACAAACATTTTTCTTTTAATTTAGGCTTTTTTTCTTTTTATGAAAAAAGATATTTGAACCTCCATTTTATGACAACTTTTGGACAACCTTCTCTCTCATGTTCGCCTTATGTTTTTATTCTTGTCTCCCTTTTTTTCTCTTTATTGTTTTTAACCAATAAAAAAAAAAAATAAGGTTGTTGCATAAGTTGTCACAAATGGTTGCACAAATATCACTATTTTTTGGGTAATGTAGGCCTTTTTTGTTGAAGTTTATTTTAAAAGTAAACCGCCGTTTACGGCTAGCTTCCACAATTTAATTTTGTGACCACTTTCTTATCTTTTCTTGAGTTTTGATCTTTGATCATTCTACGGAATGTAAAGTATATAATATGATGTCCACTAATAGGAAAAGAACAAAGCAAGGGCCAATATAGATTATATTCCACGGTAAATTTTACTTCTAAGTTTGGCAAGGTAATGAATGTGTTGAAGATTTTAGGGTACAAGGGTAAGATAATTTTTGAGGTAAAAAAAATGTAAAGCCTTTACAAAATTTAATTCTTTACTAACAGAAGTGTGTATAGAAAATCTGAGGTCTTAGACAAAATTTCTAAAAGAGATTTAATAATATATAAAATATCAACTCTCGTATTATGATGTTTTAGTTTTTTACGTCAAAATTTTATAATCAAACAATTTGAACATTTCAATTATAGTAGCTGATAATTTTTTTAGAGGAATTATAGTAGCTAAGATGTTTAATATACTTAACCTAATTTCTAGCACTGATGATCTTAGATAAAATTGAAAAAATTTGAAGTTAAAATGTTAAATTTTTTAAATATATTTACAGAGACGAAAAAGGTAAATTAATTGTATGAATCCCCAAGAAAATAAATAATAAGTTCAATTTTTCAATTTCATTTGACAATTGTGGTACACAATACTAAACAAAACGTTTTCTTAAAAAAAAATGGTATACATTAGCTTCATTTTTTTAGGGAGGAAGAGGGCTTTGGGGGGTTAATTTTTTATTCATAATACAAAATTCTTTTCATTTGAGGAACTCAAAAATTGTATTGAGGGATGGTTTAGGGGAATTTTGGAGAGTTTATATTTATTTTTCAAATTCAATCTACGTTGTTATAATATTCTTAAAATTAAAAATATATAAATACATTGTTTTATCATTTTTATTAAAAATCGGTTTTTCAAAAAATGCGAAAGATTTCTCCATTTTTCTATATATTTTCCACCCAAAAACTCTCTCTTCTCCTCCTTTTCAAACTCCCGAACAAAGGGATTTCGAATTTGGTTGGAAATTTTGATAATAGTGAGGGAGATGCACCAAAACTTGGGTTTGAGATTAGAAAAATTGATGGAAATGATGAATGAGAAAATTGATGATGGTGAGGAAAATTGACGATAATGATTTGGATAAACAAAATGAAAATATATATGGATTTTAAAAGATGAATGTGATAAATGTGATGTTACTTTTACTTTTGATATTTTGTGTTAAATCTCTGGTTCATAGGGGAAAGAGTCATTGATAATTCAGATAGTTTAACTAAAAGATAAGTAAAATATGGTTAATAATTGTTCAAATCAAATTTAGTTATGACCAATTTTTATTTTTGAGATTTTGTTAGTAAAATCTAATTCAAGAAAAATGAAATTTGTTGAACTCAATTGTCCAACTCATTCCACATAAGCTTATTTTGACAAAATTGAATAAAAAAAAGGTAACCTTATAAATCTTACAAACTTAACTTTACATTTATACATGCAACAGGTGGTTCTCGAAACTCATATGAACTCTAATGTAATTTGTTCAATGAAACTCGTAAGAACTCTAATGTACTCCCTCCTGTTCTATTTATAAAAAACATTTAATTTTTTTTGATTCATTACATAAATGATATATTTGATCTATATTCTATATCAAGTGCATTAATTGCTCAATAAATCTAAAAAGTCAACTTATTTTATAAATATGATCGAAGGAAGTAATTTGTTATTAAGTATTATTATTAATAAAAAAAATTAACTTATATTATAGGGACATTACATTATATTATATACACATAGCAAAGGCTAATTTTGTAGTTTTTGAGGGCCTAAAAGAGATATAGAGGGGCCTAAAAAGTAACCCTCTAACTTCATCTCCAATTCCCAATTCCAAAAACTCTAACCCACACAAACCACAATGAGTATTCGTAGCACCACCACACTACTCTCACGCGCCACCAGAATCAAAACAAAGCTCCAATCCTCCCTCTCAGCCACCGTCATAGAGCTAGACGACGTGTCGTATCAACACGCAGGTCACGCAGCAATGAAAGAATCATCTGAGCAAGAAACCCATTTCAATTTGAAAATCGTTTCGGAGAAATTCGAAGGCGTTAATCTTGTTAAACGACATCGTATGGTTTATGAGGTTCTTGATGATGAGTTGAAATCTGGGCTTCATGCTCTTTCCATTGTTGCGAAAACGCCAAAGGAAATTACCCCTGAAGTGAAGTGAAATGATACGGTGCGTTTTGTTGAGAGTTTAAAGTTTTGATTTTTATGTTGTTATTCAATGACCCTTTTGAATTAAGTGTCTTTATTGTATAAGTGGTTAAATATAAGTTATTTCTATGATAAATTTCGTTGTTATTCAGTGCCCCTTTTGAATTAAGTGTCTTTATTATATAAGTGGTTATGTATAAGCTATTTCTATGATAGAAGATATGAAAATAAGCTGAAAATAATTTATGGACATGTCATAAGTTGTAGCCCTAAGCTCTCATAAACCAACTCACAAGTGCTTATGCCAGTAGATTACTTCGAATAAGTCAATTCAAACAGACTTATAGCCCGTTTGAGTTAGCTTATTTTTGTTGCTTAAGCTGAAATAATTTATGGACATGGCATAAGTTGTATTCCTAAGCTATCATAAACAAATTCACAAGTGTTTATGCTAGTAGATTAGTTCAAATAAGGCTTTGTTTGGTAAAAAATAGTGAACAATTGATGAGTTAGCTTATAGTGGATAGTTGATAAGCTAGCTTATAGCTGATAGTGTATAAGCTAGTTGATTGAATTTATAGTGTTTGGTAAAATTAGTGATTGAACTAACTTATATAAATATGAAATAACATAAAAATGATATATTTAATTAAGATTTCATTTTATTTGAAATAAGACTGCAAGGGTAAAATTGAGATAAATAATGATAAGCTAAAAACTAGTTGAATTAGCTTATCAAAAACCGCTATAAGCTATTAAAATTAAGCTTTAAGCTTGTGAAGAAGTGGCGGTTACCAAGCGGGTCGTTTTAGTGAAATGAGTTTACGAGACATAAGCTATAAGCTCAAAAACATGTCTTACCAAACAGGCCATAAGTCAAACTAAACAGACTTATTTATTGTTTGTGGCTATTGTTTGTTTACATTTCAGACATGTATTAAAACTACCCAATTTGGCTCATCAAATTGTAGAACCTTATGATTCCTAATATTGTAAAATGTTGATCAGATTTGTAGCTGAATCTGTTAACAAATGCACTCTTGACATTAGCACCTCAATGTCATTATAGTCTCTGCAATTGCCAACAGAAGTACAAATCTGATTAACATGTTGCTTTAGTGTTAACGGAGGGGACTAAGTTGATACAGTCCTATAATTTTAAAAACTAAACCGAGTATTTACTCATTTTTCATTGTAGTTTTTTAGGTGACTTATTGATGAGCTCCTTGATACTTTGATTTATGACTGTTAACTAGTTAAGATTCTTGCATTTACATGTGAATACATTGATGATGATGTTATTGCTTTTAAGCATTGTAGAACTGGTAAATGAAAACTTTGATAAGTAAGTTCCTCAGTTACTTTCAAAAATAGGAGAGGAGAGAGTCATAGTTCAGAGTCTAACTTGAGAGATTGAGACTAATCTATGGAGCAGACTACTATTTATTATATTTATTATATTTACTTGAACAACCAAGTAGGATAGAATGATAATTTCGAGATCAAGTTGAAGATTTGTATCTAGCATGATATATGAGTTTGTTTAGGTATTGGATGTGCATACATATTACAGATCTCTAATTTCTGTTGCAATTTTATTGGTGACTTATTGATGAGTTTCTTGATAATATAAGCTTTGACTGTTGTTTCGTTAAGATTCTTACATTTAGACGTGAATACATTGATGATGATGTCATTGGGTTTAAACATTGTAACACTGGTAAATGAGAAGAGCTTCTTGTATTGGATTGCCTTTTAGATTTTTCAGTAGGAATATGTGTGGCTTCATCCAAACAGAATGAGTTTCATTTCATGGGTTAGGGACGATGTTTAGCTTTTGGCTCTTGGCTTTAGTTTGTATTTGTTTTTGCCATGATAACATGCTAAACATGTGGTGAACTCGAAGCTACAAGAGATAGCTTGCGAGAACACAACATTGCACCGCTAAAGCAAAACATGCACTTAATGTTTTGGATGAGCTTCCACTTTGTTTAGATTGTAGAGTGTAGGATGTCATGTCTGTTGTTGGTATTGAGTCTGGACTAAAGCTCCAATGATGAACTAATGAGATACCACGGAACTTTTCTATCGTTCCAATTTCTGAATTTCAAATTAGTCTTTCTTGTTATATGTTGAAGAAGGTAGTTCTGAGGAGCTTCTCTCAGGCTTCTTGTCACCATTTTCCTTTCTTGCATCTCTTTCTTATGAATTTGCTTCTTCTAATGTACTTCAGAGGAGAATGTGTAAAGTTATTACCCTTAGTTGACATTGTCTGTCATATGTAAGTGGGACAAAGCTTAGGTAAAGTACGACCCTGTATTTTTGTTAGATGAACAATAAAAAATTTATATATGACACTGTACCTAAGTTTTACCCAGATAAATATATGGACAAGACCCAGGCTAGGCGTGTCCCAATGGGGGATATGTATTGTGCCTGACACTGACACGACACCAACACATGATTACATTGAGTTTTGTAATTTTCTCAAATTATTATTGGTGTTTGTGTCATGTCCGAATCTGTGCTTCATATAGCGTGGTAGATTGTAAGTTTGGATAAATGATGATGACTCCACACCGGAAAGGTTGGTAGAGTGATAATAGATTAAGAGAGAATATAATAGTTTATTATATATCCCGACTCTATTATCTTGGTCACCAAACTGACCCTTGTCGTGTTGTTTAGCACTAGATGATCCAAAAAAAAATCAAATTGATTATTTGATTAAGTTGGTTTGTATAACTGCTGAATGTTTGCTTCTTTTTTTAACCAGGTTATTGTAGTGACTAGTCAAAGTGATTTATTATAGATTACTATTGTATGAAGGACGTCCATGTATATTGAAGTATGAAAGTGTGCCATGGAAAGACAATATTACCATTAGACAAATGGTGGATCAAAGGAATTCTATTCTATTGTTGTTTGGAATTTTAGAGGAAGTGAATAAATGAAAATTAAGAGAATAATTGCATTTGTAGTAAATTGAATTTTACACTTTTAATTTGTGTTTTGCTGCACTATTTTCTTCCCAGCCACATACCCGTTTTAGAAACCATGCTTTGCACCTAAGCAAAATGTAATTTATTCATTTCCATCTATGATTTAGATTCATCTCCAATCAAAACTATGATTTGTGATTCCAAATTATTTTAAAACATTCTCAAAAATAAGATAGTGACTTACCAAATTAATATATAACATATTTACTTACCAAATCAAATTGAAAATAAGGTCATTGATCCTGACCATGTTAGGCCCCTTTTGTGTTAGCTTTTTAAAGAAACATTTAAATAAAAATCCGTTTAAATAACTTTTTTTTTAAAAGTCATTCTAACTATTTTACCATTATGTTATGATTTTTTTTTGGATAGCAAAATTTTTATAATATCTCTAAAATAATAATAATCTATTTCAAATAGTTTTTCATAAAAATCATTTTTTAGAGATGTCCTTTTTAAAAAAATATGTCAGTTTTATTATGTAAATTCTCTAACAATAAATATTTGAGTGAGTGAATGTTAAAATCTCTTTAACTTCTAATGAGTTTTAAATAATTTTAACTATTTTCGATCAATTTTTTTAATTTTTTTCTATAAATACGAAGAAAAAATCATTTTTTTTAAAAAGCTTTAGAGCCCGTTTGTTATGGCTTTTTTAAGAAAAAAAATCACTTTTTTTAAAAACTTAATCACTTTTAAGAGTGTTGTCCGTTTGTTGCAATTTTTTAAAAAAATTAGAATAAATTATGTTTTTGTTCTCTTAAATATTTAATTAGTATCGTTTTGGTCATTTAATTAAAATTTGATTTATTTTGGTATCTTAATTTTCTCTCTGTTATACATTTTGGTCATTTACGTTAGTTTTAATTCAAAAACGTTAGGGTTTCTTCATCTTCATCTTCATATCATCTCCATCAACCTCCAACAACAAAAATCCTAGAAGAAAATGACGAAACCCTAACATTTTTGAATTAAAACTAACATAAATGACCAAAATGTTTAACGGAGAGAAAGTTAAGATACCAAAATAAATCAAATTTTAATTAAGGGACCAAAAATGCAATTTAAACTGCTTCAAATGAGAAGTTGTTAAGAACAGCTTCTCAAAAAATAGATATTTTTTATAGGAGAGAAAAAATATGTCTAAAAAGATTGAACTAATTTTGTAACAAAAAATCTTTTTTATGCAGTTGTATCCAAACAAACTAAATTATTTGTTTAAAAAGAGTGATTTTTATTATAGTAAACAAACGAAATATAGATTCTGATTTTTCATAAAATCTCTAAAATATAATCTTTAAATTATTTTATGTCAACATCACTTTTATTTTAATCCATAACAAACAGACCCTTAATGCGGTGGTATATAATTAATGATCCATTTATTAGCCGAAGCATCAACACAATTATTAGCCTCCGGTAAGAGTGACAAACTCTAACCTCCCAATCCATCTCTAACAACATATGAATTTGCTGCAAAAGTCTCCATCCACAAACGCTATCCATTGTCTTATTATTTAAGGAGTTGACTGTCACACGAAAGTTAACATGAAGCTCTACTCGACTAAATCCATGATCGCAAGCCAACGTTAATCCTTCAAACACTCTCCAAAGTTCAGCTACGTAAGCACTACAAATACCAATACATTTGGAAAAACCACAAATCCACTCGCCATCTTCTCCTTGCAAAAGTCATCCACAACTGGATTTTTTAAGCCTTTTAGTTGCTCCATCAATGTTGAGCTTAACCCAAACTATGGAGGGAGACATCCATCTAATATTTGCTATGATCACTGAAGGAGCTACTACAACTTTTATGTAAGCCTTATTATAGTCATGAGGAGTGATATGGACACTCTCTTTCCAACACTCACTCTATTATTAGATGAAATTTATATGGGCACCATACATTGAAAATAGATACACATAAAGTGGTGAGATCCACATGTGTTTCATCGAATATGAAAGTGAGTGTTAAAGAGAGTGCTAAAAAGAGAGTGTTCCTAACATTTCTCTATAGTCGTTCATGCGCTGTAATATTAACTTTCTAAGGCATGTATGGCAAAGACCCATGTATCATCATCATGTATTAATTTGTTTCTCAAGTGCCAAAGACTATGACACGATGTAGCCCAATATTAATTATTTTTTTGTCCATAACATCCTTTTAGTATTTTTTGTGTGCATTAACCCTTCGGTTTTTAAGGAAATAGGGTATTCATAATCTAGAATTGAATTGTGTGGTAAATATAGTCTGATCAAAAATTATTTCACCGATGAATTGAACAAGAGTGGTGATACACAAACCACCCCATGTGGCATACCACTTTCTACACCCTTCATGTGGCAT
>Ga0315913_1005540_pt1 | contig 15284 bp, 9 predicted proteins | sample MpolsnodulesMG_FD_207736 | JGI IMG/M metagenome (GOLD analysis project Ga0315913, IMG submission 207736) | Medicago polymorpha root nodule microbial communities from Los Angeles, California, United States - small nodules | ecosystem: Host-associated > Plants > Roots > Nodule | place: USA... | reverse complement strand
GTGTGCATTGCTTTGAAGTGCCACGTCAGCGTTGACCGAGTCAAAATTGGTCTAGGGGGCCAAAACTGCCAAAGATCCAATACATAGAGGACTGTTTTGTATTTTAATTAGTTAGAGGGCCAAAATCGCAACTTTTTAAAACATAGGGGGCCAAAAGTGCAATTAAGCCTAAAAAAAAATACATGTGTAATATTTACCCCCTAATACACAATAAAATGTTGAAGAAATATATATCACGGGAACAAAAACACATGTGTTATTTTTCACTAATACATAAGAACACTGGACAAATATTTAAGAGTGATAAATATTAAAAAAAATATGCGACAAATATTAATCTCTGAATCATCTTTAAAAAAAGGGGGTTAATATGTCTTTACCCCTTGTAATACAAGTCATTTTCGGTTTTCCCCTGTAAAATATTTTTTTTGATTTACTCCCTTGTAAAAAAAATTGTTTTGATTTACCTCCCTAATAGACCAAACAAATTTGTATTAATAACTATAGTTGTGTAAAAAACATTGGTCAGAATTTCAATAGGCCAAAGCAAAAATATCCATATGAATTAAATTACAAACATGCTCAACACAATAATTGATTTGCTTTGTAACTGTTTCTATTTCTTACAATAATTAAAAATATTTTATCCACAATAACTGATTTGCTTTGTAACTGTTTCTATTTCTTACAATAATTAAAAATATGTTTATCTACAATAACTGATTTGCTTTGTAACAATTTCCTGTTTCTTACAATAATTAAAAATATGTTGGAAAATGATGCTCTAGCTGAAGCTTATTGCTTAGACGACCGTCTGATACCACCTTCAGTTGAAGGGCACACAGCGCAATATACACGTTGCAATCAATAAATTAATACATTATTCTAATGCGCAATGAGTTTCATAAGCCGTATGTAATAGGTAGGCATCATTAAATCCACATGAATGGGTTCCCATGAATATCAATCAATCCCAGTTCGCAAATTGATTTCATCCAAACAAATCAAATACTCTCTCCCCGTTCCTTTTTAATTGTCACTTGTAGAGAAAAATTTTGTTTCTATTTAACTGTCACTTTCAAAGTTCAATACAATATTAAATGTTGTTTACCATTATTATCTTTAGATATTTATTACGGAGAGAGAAATATATGAAATGAAATATTAAATTAATAAGGTCATTTTAATAAAATAAAAAAAAATAGTAACATTTATTGATTGTCATGGTTTGTGTAAAATATCAAAAAATGACAATTAAAAATGAACAGAGGTAGTATCAGTATCAGATAGAGTTCAACAACAAATACTAACTATTAATTGATAATTTATTCCTCAAAAAAAGAAAAAAAAACTATTAATTGATAATTTATGTTCATTATGTCTAATTTCACGTAGTACCCAATTCATTTTGCAGTCGGAGTCATTTGAAAATTTGGAAATTGTACGGAATCATCTGGAAGAGATATTGGATTTGATACTCTTTCCAATACTTGTCCACAAAATCCAATTCATTTTCCAATTCATATTGGATTTGATATTGGATTTTTATACTCAATTAAACCGCAGTTTAGCAGGGATTAGTGTTTACATTTTTTTTTAAATAGTCTTATCTTTTAACCAATAAAAATTTAACATTTAACTCAACATACTGAGCAATTCATCCAACAAAATCAGTATTATCAAGAGATAAGAGTTTAAGAACAAAAATAAGAATTCTTTAACCAATAAAAACTTGTTCTGTTTTAATAAATCTATTGTAAAACATATGACACACATCACATATTTCAGTATGTTTGTTTGGAAACATATAGTTAATAAACATGAGAGACATTAACTTCAAAAAGTATAGAAAATTGTTACCTAATTAATCAAGGAAATCACGGTCGTAGATGAACACAAAGAGAAGTCATTGTGCTGAAGCTATGGCAAGGAAGCAGAAGCTCTGGCCAAGGGAAAGCTGAAGAAGGTGCATGAGATTTGTATCTTCGTTTTGCTATTAGTTAACCCCAATTACACTCCTAAATTCCCTCCTTGACAATTACCGTAAATTGTTCCAACCCACCTACTGTAAATTTTTATGATCTATGATTTAGAGGTTTTGTTTATTAATATGGTATCCTTCAAGTACCTAGCTATCTGACCCATTGTATTATATTTTTCACTTCCCTTAAACTTTAATCTGTGTTCAATCCTCTTTACTCCCACATTTTCTTCTTTCATTGATTGTGAATTCAGTTACATCTCTTGGTATATATACAAGTTATAAAGTGACCGCTCATCACAACTCACTTGTAACTACCTAAATGGAACTCAAATGAAAAATTAGTTACATGACTTGTTCACCAAGTAAACTGAATCTAGCATATTCTATTTGTTCTCATACGCTATTATAGATGACTAGACCTTTATTTACTAATAGACAGTAACAAAAGGAACAAGAAAAAGATGGAGATTAAAGTATACAATCTTCTTACATTCTTCAATCCACTTTCATTATCAAAAATTCCTTGCAATGCATAGACAACATAATTTCAATTCTCTTTACTCCCACACTTCCTTCTTTCTTTCCTCCTAATCCAATCATATTTAATTGGCTATGATTAATCCATTTATAACATAAATGCCACTAAAGTTACAAATTTGAGCAAAATATTGCCAGCTACTCAAACTTTCAATAAAATATCACCGAAATTACAAGTTGTGGAGATTGAGTAGCTGCAATGCAAATGTTGATGATAATTAAAGTTGAGGTTAATTAGAATTGCACTCATTATAAACAATCTTATTGAAAATATATCACATTCATTTCATACAGATACTGTAATTTGCTAAGCCATGAAAACCCAAAAGAACTTTTTTCAAAATTAACACAATTAATTACAATTAAAGAATTCTTTCAGATCATAAACGAGATCGAGAAATGATTTTGGTTTTTGTGTCTCATCTTCAATTGCCAAAATCTTACGGTTCCTAGCCAAGGATATTTCGTGATTCATCATTTCGTGATTCATCATTGTAAAGTTGAACTCTTGTAGGTCTTGTTTACATACCCAACGATACCCGCAACTCTTCACCTCCATACCCAAACTTTCACCACCAATAATTTTAAATTGGATTTTTTCAAATTTATCATAGGACTCACGAGGGAGGTAGATCATCCATAGGTGACTTGATTTGGTCGTAATAAGACTTCCTTTGATCATTACAGGAATTTGCAAATTGATGATGCCCCTAATGTTGACCCACGCTGGATACAATCCCATCATTGTTGAATCTTGAGGTGCCAAGGAAAACACAACACAACATACAAAGCCAATGATATTATTGTTATTGTCATGCATAATAGGAGATTCGTCTATTTGTATTGAACTATCCGTGCTCTTATTGTTGATCCAACTTGGTATTTCACTTCCTGGAGTAACAATTTGAGTCCTCTCAAAGTAGGGTTGTGGGTTTGCCTGAATGAATTGTATCATCCATGAAAATGTCATGCTACTGCAACGTTCCCTCTCACTCAATTTTGGACAGTTGAAAATGATCAATCCTATAGTCCAGTCATCTTTGTTCTTTCGATGATCTCGCCCAATAGTGGCAGGAGAAGGAAGTTGAGGCAAAGATTCCAACACCCTGCAATGCTCTAAATTTAAATATACAAGTCTAAAAAGTTTCTTCAGGCTAGGTAGTGTCACAAAATCGTTCCCCCCTAAATTTAATTTTTCTAGCCAATGTAAACATTCGATTGTGTCAGGTACTTGGCTTAGACGGCAAAAACTAATGTCAACATCACGCAAACAATATAAACTACCCAAGGAAGGCAACGAATATGTGTTTTCCGTGGGAGTTGGCAACATGATCCATTTGAGGACACTTTCACTTAACAGAATCCTTGAATTGTTAAACGCTTTGGAACAGCCATGCATATTTAGATCTTCAAGAGAGCTAAGACGGAATATGTTGTTGGGTATGCTTACTAGATTCTTGCAATTTTTTACATTCAAGTAAACAAGCTTTCTTAGAAGTCCAATTGATGGATCCAACTCAACAAGGTTTATACATTCTTCCAAATTTAACCACTCAAGATTTGGGAACTGTCCAAAATCTATTATCTTTTCTAGCTTTCTGGACTCTTTAAGATCCAATCTTCTCAAATTGGGAAGATACTGTGACATGAAAAACCAACAAAAATAGAGCCATGACTTTGATTATAACATAATTGTTTCAATTTTGTTTATATTTCTAAGATAAACATTGATAATTGATAATAAGAAAATTTATAGTACCTTCTTGTTTTTTTTCCATAGTTGTTTAATGTCGCTTCTCTTCAAGATCAGTTCTACAAGTTCATTAGGGTGAAACTTTGATGGCAAATACATGAAAGGATATCCATACCACTCAACATATCTCAATTCATTTGAAAGATACCTTGGCAAATGTTTGATGTTGCTATCCTTGATGATCATGAGCAATCTAAGATTACTCATTTTTGACAATTGTTCAGTGTCCACCTCTTCATCATATTCATAATGTTTCAAAACTATGGCTTCAACATGCTTTTCCTAAATCATTGCAAAAAATAAAAAATAAATAAATAACTAAAATAAAATACTTTCAGTATTTATAATTTTTATAAAAATGGAAATTATTTTTTTCAAATTTATAAACAGCTACTTTACCATATTTTCCATCGTAACTTTGTGGAGTTGTTTTATAGACCACACCCTGCTCCACTTTCTTTGCTCTTTGCTTGAATTTTCTTGCACAATTTTTCTGCCTAGCTCTTCCAACAAAAAATGCATTTTAATTTTTGAATTCCCGATGCTTATAAGTGATTTATCAATGAGAACCCTTAATCCAATATCAGCATGAAATCCACAACAATTTAGAATGTTTTTAACATATTTCTCGTAATCACCGTTGAAAAAACAAGCAATATGAAGAAATATTTCTTTTTCTGCTTCATCTAGCCCATCAAAACTTAATTGCAGCACATCCATGACATTTTTATCCGGACTTTCTCTCAATCTAGCCAATGCACTCTTCCATTCAGGCACATTACGACCAAACAAAAATGAGCTCAATATTGTAATTGCTAGTGGTAAACCATTAGCATAATTCAATATCTCATCTACCAATTTTTTATAATTACTCATAATGATTTTCTCAAGTTTGAAAGCTTTTCGACAAAATAACTTGTGAGATTCAACCTGATTTAAAAGTGGAACTTTGTAAACTACATCTACTCCATACTCTTTCAATATATGCTCATCTCTAGAAATGATAACGATTCTACTACCTGCACCTAACCATTCATGATGCACAGCTATTTTTTCCAATTGTTCAACTTTATCCACATTGTCAAGAATCAAAAGGGTCTTTTCGCGATGTAGCCTACGTCGTATCAAATTTGTTGCACTGTAATGATTGCATATTTGATGGTGTTCTATACCGAGAGTTTGAAATAGGATTTTCTTTTGTGCATCGAGTGGACCATCATGTACTCTATAAAGTTTGGTTACATCATCAATAAAACATGATGCACTAAATTGATGACATATTTGGTCATATAAAGCCATTGCAAGGGTTGTCTTCCCTATTCCTCCCATTCCACAAATTCCTACAGCATGAACACCATCAACCGAGTCCAAAAGCAAATGATTTTTTAATGCTTCTATATGAGAATCAATCCCAACTAAATCGTTTGAAATACATGAAGATTCACAATCCAATATATTGATTATTTTTTGAACGATCTTTTTAATCTCTCCAGCTTGTGGCCTGAAAGTTCAAAAAGTTGTTCAATAACATGAAATCATCATGTACAAAACTGAACTCCAAATATTTGTTCTATAGGCAAAAAAAATAAAATAATAAGCAGTACTATTTGAGTTTTTGTCTTGGACTCGTGCACCGTCTCTTCACCTTATATTTTTTTACCAAAAAAGTAAAATAAAACTAGTATAAATTACCTACTTATCACGCAAATCCCAACCAGAGATACTCCCTACTTGCTTTAGAGCTTCCCTCCATTTTGACACCATCTGAAATTCTTGTTGGAATCTTTGTTCATGTATGGTAAAGGCTTCACCATAAATCCCACTTTGCTTTCGCACCTCAGAAGGATCAATATTATAGAAAACAGGAAGAACTTGTTTACCTGATACATGAACACATTCACATATCTTTTCTAATTCCCGCAAGCACCATGTTGAGGAAGCATAGTTTCTCGAGAAGACCACAACAAAAACCTGGGATACTTCAATTGCATGGAGGAGCTCAGGTTTTATGGATTCACCTTTTTGAAGATTAGTGTCATCCCGAAATACAGAAATGTTTTTTGTTTCAAGGGCTTCGAAAAGAAAATCAGTGAAATTGTTCCGAGTGTCTTCACCTCTAAAGGTGACAAACACATCGTAATAATTTCTACTTGAAGAAGTTACCAGAGTTGAAGATGAGTTGATGCTGCTAGCCATCTGAATAAGCTAAATTTTTAAAGGGTTGGATACTGTTACGTGAATCTATCTATCTATCACTTAAAACAAGCATATATGAACTCAGGGGATTTAAGCGTTGATTTCGTGGCAGCTACTTTACAATAATTGATTGGTTTATAAGTCACATTTCACGAGTTGCTTCTTGTGGGCCATATAGTGTGAGATTGCCGGCACATTTTTTGGATTTAGTGTGGAAAAGACTCTCTTTTTTGTTTTGCCAATGTATTGTTGGGACACGAGGGTACGAGATCATCACATTGGGCATTCAACGATCACATATTCCCTCTGTCTCACAATGTTAGTCGAGGTTTGTACGATTATTAAGGAAATGATTAATTGTGCTAATTTTAATAGTAAAATTAATAGCATTTACTAAAACACCTTTATTAATTGTAGTTAATGGAGTAGTTAAGTTGAATGAAATTCAATAAATAAAGGTAGTATAATAGTGGAAAAAAATAACAAATGTTGCATTGGTATTGTAAAGTGACAATTATTTTGAGAAAAAGAAAAATGTTAAAAGAGACAATAATTGTGAGACGGAAGGAGTAAATGAGAGAGATACATCATACTTTTACTTAAAATATCAAAGTGTTAGGTTTATAGACCCTATCATCACTTATACGGTGTTTAACATTCATTTTCTCACCCAATGTGGGACATGTTACCCACAGTAGATATACCTGTGCTTATTTATTTTGTTCCTTTAAAAAAAAGCTCAAATTATTTTGTACCTTTTAACTTTTATGTCTATTATTTTTTTAAAATTCAATAAATCTTTATTCATAAACTATGACTGACATTATTTATCTATCAAATTTTGCAATTTATCTATTTATTTATGAAAAAATGACACTCGTTGTTCATTAACTTAATTTCAAATAACGATTTCATTATTTATCTCTTTTCACATCATTATTGTCTGTATATGAATTTGCAAGCATCAAATCTAAAATTCATATGAAAACATGAGTAAAATACCCTAGATATGAACACTAAAAGCTCATATCGAAATAAAATCATGAATTTGAATCTTGAAAATCTATATGCAAATTGATCAAAAGTATAAAAATGACATGAAAACAAAATAAAGGACGACATTGTTACCTAAAATTAAATTAAGAGACGACAAGAGTAATTTTGCATTTATTTATTATCTACTTCAGCCATAGTTGAACCGATTAAATCACGATTTGCAAGTCTCGTTTTGATATTTGATTCTGATTCGATTTTTAAAATTATTTTATTAATCATGCATATACACCAAACAATTGGGCTGAATTAGTTAATGAACTCTATTGATGACGAATTGTTTAAGAGAACTGGAGTTTGATTATTGAATGAAACAATTTTTTATCCCGCTAGACTCACTTCTCGACAGGACCCTATTACCATAACTCATTTCTGTTGAGAATAACTTAAAAAATAAACGGATTAATATTGCAACATCGGGTGCCTCTTAAAAAATATATATTGCAATATCGGGTTATATTCACTTCTTGTGCCAATACTATCAAACTAGGAACAAGAGGAGGTCATAAAATCATAACTGAAGGATCATAGCATGGATTGTAAGATCCTGCCAATCCTATCTTAAGTGCAAGCTCCTCTGTTTCAAATTGGCAACATTGCTTCTTTCTTTTCACTGTTTTTGTCAATTTCAACATCAACTAATTTTGCAATGACTAAAACAAAATACCAAAGACTAAAATCGAAATATGGTATATTTGCAAAGACTAAAATATAAAAATAATAATAATTATAGAGATTAAAAGTAAAAAAAGGATAAATTTGTGGGATTAAAACCATATTCAAACCTTACACATAAAGTTTTATGATCTATGATTCAGAGGTTTTGTTTATTAATATGATATCCTTCAAGTACCTAGCTATCTGGCTCATTGTATTATATTTTTCACTTCCCTTAAACTTTAATCTTTCATTCCTCCCCATTCAACAAACCCACTTGTATATAGACAAAATTTATTTGAAAGGGGATAATGAACCTTCTATGTTCCACATATTCTTCAATGGGGCCTTTACTCTTATGTTAATGAAAAATGAAGATTTTAATTGGAGCAATTCTTACATGGTCACGTGACCAAGAAATTGCAATTGGTCACAACCAATCAAAACTTGACACATACATCATCAGACACATACATTAAATAAATAAATAATTAAAACAAAGAGAGAATATGAGTCAGTTATTGTTTTGTTTTTGTTTTTAAACAAGGGAAAATAAAAACACTACCAACTCGAGAGAGAAAGCACAACGTTGGTGGTTGTCCATGGAAGAACGACGACAAGGGTGGCGGTCAAAACGGCGGCAATGTCGATGTTGATAACAGTGATGGTGACGGCCACGATGTCGTGATTCACTTTCACTACTTGAAGCTCATGGTTGGGAAGAAGGGGGAGTTAAATGAGATTGAGAGAGGAAGAGAATATGTGATCAGTCAATCATATTGAATTAGTTTATCAAATCCAACATTTTATCACTTAAATTGGACTTTTTTAACCAGTTTTGACGCAGCCTGCAATTTGCAATCAATAAATTAATTCATTATAATGCTGCGCAATGAGTTTCATAAGCCATATGTAATAGGCATCATTAAATCCACATGAATAGATTTCCATAAATATCAATCAATCGCAATTCGAGTTCACCCAAACAAATCAGATACAAGGTATACTTCAACAACAAACAAATACTAACTATTAATTTCTCTCTCAAAAAAAAAACTATTAATTGATAATAATTTCAGTTCATTATGTAGAATTTCAATTTGTTCAGCATACGTTAATAAATAGTGTAGATAAAATTTTGTTTTTAAGAAGTTTTTGATTCAATAAAACCACAAATTAATAGGGATTTGCTTACATTACATTTTTTTAAAATAGTTTGATCATTTAAACAACACAAATTTAACATTTAAATCAACAAAATCAGCATTATCATGAAATAAGAGTTTAATAAGAACAAAAATAAGAATTATTTAACCAATAAAAACACGTTTTCTTTTAATAGATCTGTTGTACAACATACGACACACATATTTCAGTTTGTTTGGAAACATATAGTTAATAAACATGAGAGACATTAACTTCAAAAAGTTTAGAAAATTGTTACCTAATTAATCAAGGAAATCACGGTCGTAGATAAAAGGAAGATGGTGATGGCAACGAAGCCGAAGCTCCGGTGATGGCAATGGTAGCATGATATAAGGAGGTCTGGCCAAGGGAGAGCGGAAGAAGGTGCAAGCTATGAGATCTGTATATTTGAAGTAGAAGCTGACGGCAAGTAACAAATGAGGGTTTAGTAAATGTGAAATGGGTGAAGAAGTTTGAAATCTGCTCTTTGCCCAAACGTTTCTGCTCATCTCAAAAATAAATGTCTAAAATGCCCTTACGTGACTTAAGTCACGCTAGTGTTAATTTACAAATGCTAAAGCGTAAGTTAACTCACGCTGCGTGAGTTAACTCACGTAGGTGTTATACCCGACATGAGTTAACTCACGCTAGTTTTAAAAATGAATAAGTCCACCAGATTTTTTCACGTACTACCCGCATGAAATCCCTCTCTTTTCTTTCTTATTCTTGTTAGTAACAAGACAAGGGCACAATTCCTAAAAATCTTAATTGGTCATTATTTGACAAGTTATAACTCACGCTAATCAAATAATTTTGAAGAGATAAGGGCATTTTTCAAAATCTTAATTTCTTTGTTTCAAAATCTTAATCCGTTTGTTTCAATTTCAATTTCTTCAAAATCTTGTGCTGTGTTAATAATTTATTTTGTCATCATGTAAATCTTCAGATATAGAAGGACCATTTGTTTGATTAATTTTGTGGATGAATATGAATTTATTATGAGAAATGGATGAGGATGAAGAAAAATGAAAGAGGGTTATGTTATGTTGGCTGAAGAAGAAGAAGAAGAAGAATAGAGAATGAACTGTTTGCGTTTTGTTTGTGGTTCTTGTCTATGTAGGCATCACAATTCAGTTTTAAAACTAATGTGAGTTAATTCACGCTATGTAAGTTAACTTACGTTGCGCTAGTTAACTCACGCAAGAGTATTTTAGTCATTTACTTTGGGAATGAGCAAATCCATTTAGATAAAGAGCAGAATTCAAAAAGTTTATTTATATCCTACCCAATGCAAGTTTTTTTGGGTTTACAATTTAATGGACTCACCCAAACAAAGAAAGTTACTTATATCTTGGATAATGTTGTTGAAAGTTTCTTATTCCACCCTACTTATTTTTTTCAAAAAATGCTCAATAAACTCTTAATTGTTTGGGTTTTAGAATGGAAAACAAATTACGCGAGAAGCTTCGAGAGTGGAAAAAGACACTCTTTTTTTTTTTGTTTTGTTAACTTTAAGTTTATGGGTCTTTTCACTTATAAAGTGTTCAACGTTCATTTATTTATCCAATGTAAGACATATTACCCACATTTGATATACCAACACTTATTTATTTTGTTCCTTAAAAAAAAATATCTCACATTATTTTGTACCTTTTAACTTTTATGTCTATTATTTTTTTTAAAATTTAATAAATCTTTTTTCATAAACTATGATTGACATTATTTATCTATCAAATTTTGCACTATATCTATTTATTTATGAATAAATTACACTTGTAGTTCCTTAACTTAATTTTAAATAACAATTTCGTTGTTTATCTGTTTTCACGTCATTTTTGTCTTTATATGGATTTTCAAGTATCAAATCTAAAATTCATATGAAAACATGAGTAAAAGACCCTAGATTTGAACACCAAGAGCTCATATCGAAATAAAATCATGAATTTGATTCTTGACAATTCATATGCAAATTGATCAAAAGTACAAAAATGACATGAAAAAATAAAGGACTACATTGTTACCTGGAATTAAATTAAGGGACAACGAGAGTAATTTTGCATTTAGTTATTATCTACTTCATATATAGGATCAGTTAAATCATGATTTGCAAGTCTCGGTTTGATATTTGATTCCGATTCAATTTTTAAAACGTTTTTAACAATCATGCATATAAACCAAACAATTGGGCTCAATTATTTAATAAACTCCACCGATGACAAATTGTTCAAGCGAACTAGAGTTTGATTATTGGATGGAAATTTTTTATCATGCTAGACTCACTTCTTAACAAGATTCCGTTGCCAAAACTCATTTCTCTTGAGAACAACTCAAAAGAGGAGACGGATTAATATTCACTTCTTGTGCCAATCCTATCTCAAGTACAAGCTCCTGTGTTTAAAATTGGCAACATTGCTTCTTTCTTTTCATTGTTTTGGTCAATTTCAACATCAACTAATTTTGCAAAGAGTAAAGACTAGAATTTAAAAAAATAAAAAATTTATAGAAACTAAAAATAAAAAAGGATAAATTTGTGGGATTAAAACCATATTAAAACCTTTGTTTTATATTGTGTTCAATCAAATCCTCTTTACTCACACACTTTCTTCTTTCATTCTTCCTTATTCAACAAAACCATTAACATGTTTGAGAAAAATTCAGTTCACAAACCCATTAACATATAGACAGCTTCTCAAACATTCAATAATTTGTGAATGTGTTTTTTTCTCAAACATTCATTAATGGGTTAGTTTCTAAAATCATTATACACTACAAACAAAGAATTCAAACACCAAAAACATATAAAGCAAATATGAAGTGCAGAAATAGGAAAAACAACAGTTATAGTAAATTCACAAATCCGCACAACACACTTTATTTACATTGAAATTGTTAACAAACAGAAATAGAATTATTTCCATCATAACAATGCAAGAATTATTTTAAGTTCATAAATTATTTTGTTTTTAAGTGTTTTATTTGAAATCATGAACGATGAGAAAGTTCTACTTTTTGTCACTTCTGCTATGAATCCACCATAAGAGATTAGTCAAAGAATTTCCATCATCAAAACCATTCAAACTTCTTACATTCTTCAATCCACTTTCATTATCATAAATTCCTTGCAATGCATAAACAAAACCTTTCCATCCTTCTCCAACACCTTCCCTATTCAAAGCAAGCAATGTCCACTCCACAAGTTCCTTCACATAATCAACATCTGAAAACAATACTTCAGAAATAGGAATCAATGGTAAGAGTTGAATACCAAGCCTACATTCTTTCCATGCAGCCGGAGCAAACCATAATCCACTGTCTCTCTTGTTAGACCATAGAACTCCCATCATCCTATTCTCTTTTGTAAAATCTTCCTCGTAGAGATTCTCTCCCTCTTTTACATGCCACCACATTTTAGCAGCAAGAATTTCCAATGATGTAAGTGTCGATGCATTCGCTGCGAGTTCTGCATCGTCATATGCCATACCGATCAACGCTGCAGAATAGTATGCATTCACGGCTTCACTAGTACTCTCTTGGTTTCTTCCATCTGCAAACTCGGTTAACCCTCCGGCCCAAGAATGCAGTTTGTAAAGATCAAAACACCTTAAAGGAGTATAATTTGAATTCGAATTTTTGCTCAAGGTCATAAAATCTTCCATGAGTGCATAGGCTTGAGGCTTATACTTCTTACCCCAAACTGGATCAATCTTAGCAAGCACTGCAATTCCATAGAGAAAGTAACCTAAATGATAATGATGATCATTATAAATTCCAAACCCGAAATCAGCACCAGTATCAGTAGAACCTTGTTTTGTTATAATACCTCCCCATTTTTTATCATAAAGAAATCCATTTCCATTAAAAGTTCCATCAAGCCAAGGCTCAATGGATTCCTTCAAATACTTCTTCACAATTGGAATTGCATCAAGGTAATTCACCTCTTCAGCTATCAATGCTAACCTTGCAGCTCTTGCTATCAATTTTCCATAAAAGTAAGACGATGCTGTTGTTATTGGCGATGACTTTAGACTCTCAACATCTTTCGAAAGAGCTGAAACAATTTCATCATGTGATTCTTGTTTTACACCTTTTCTTGAATGCCAAGTTACCGAAACAGGATCGGTTTTCATAAGCCATGAATTACCAACAACTCCAACAAGCTCACCATCAATGCTTTTATACTTAAAGTCACTCAAAAATGTAATATTAGAATCACTTTTAGACATAATCTGAAGGTGAAGAGGGTGTGCCAACATCAGTAAATCACCTGAACCTTTCTTATCAAACTTATACTCAACACTATATGGTTCTTTGAGCATAGCTTCACCTGACAAAGGGTAACATGAACTGTACTTATCAAGAACATCCTCGTTTTTTGAATTGGAATCCGGCAACAAAGCTATCCGAATTATCCCGGAAAAGGCCTCAGAAGTGATCTCAGAAAGTTCATGACTCAACTTGATCGGCGAGGAAGCATATAGGATCCATGTTTGATCATTGTTAAGATGAAAGGTGAATTTGGTAAGGTTATCATTTGAAGAGAAGGAAAGAATGGCATGAATGGTGGAAATGGAAAGAGGTGTTGGTTTTGTTACAGAAACAGTCAGAAAGGGACTTCCTCTAACAAGGAAGAAACTCATATTTGTAGAAGGCATATTCAAGGTGACACTGAGATCACTATAGGAAGATATTATGTGTTTTTCATTGGAAGTTTGATTGGTTTTCTGTTCTATAGAAGTTATGGTAAGATCAGCATTGAAAACTTGGTATATGAAAGAAGAATTAAAGTGGTGAAAAGGGTATGAAAGAGAAAGTGATGAGTTTGATGATTTGATGAGATATGGATGAATGTATTCAGGTTGGTCACCATTTTTGAGAACAAAGTTTTGGAAGAAAGAGTTTGTGGGGAGGGGTGTGGATAGTAGATTTGGAGAGAAGAAGTTGGAGGGGTCAGGGAGAACAGTAGATTGTATCTGTGGGAATAGAAAAGGTGTGTTCTCTTTGTTGTTAGGCATTGCAGCTGTTAGGATAGTTGTGAACGTTTGAATTGTGATTGTGGTAGTAGGGGTGATGAATTATGAATGGAGTTTTTATAGTTTTTTAAGGTATGTGGTGAGTGCAATTTTTGCTTAAGGTTCTTGGCATTTTCAGCATTAGAAACTACTCAATCTTAGGCAAGTTCTAGGGTACACGATAGGCTAATACTTGAAAATTTCTCATAACACCAATGACAATTAACATACCCTCTAAAAGTAGGTCCCACAGTTGGTTGTTTTCGCAATTTCAGCGATGCACGAATGTCGGTTTAAGGCTAGAACCCAGATGTTGTCATTTAATAGTGTTCGCGCGGGCACATGGTATTAAAAAAACTCTAGAAGTATGGTAATTTTCGAACTCACGATTTATAAGATAACATACATGATCGATGTTTGATCGACAAAAACAATGAAAAAAAAAACAAATATGAGTTGAGTTTTGAGACACATATATTCCTTTTTTTTTGTCAAACCAATATCAATCAAATCACTATTTTAGACATTATAATATATAAAGAAGTTTGTGAACTTCTACTTTTATGAACCAACATTAGTTATCGTTGAAATTTTAGACGATTTTTAAGTACCAATCAATGTAGTTCGTCGTGAAACTGGGTTAAGTTTTATTTTGTTGTCGATAGGATTAGGATCAAGGGCTCTTCATTTTTGTTGTTGAAGGAAATGGTTCTTCATGCTAAGATGCTCTGAATTAATGCAGTAGTTAGCACATCAATGATCAGTGGACCAAAATCAGAAATCCATATTCCAAACTAGATGTTGAGTTTAAAAAATAAAAATAAAATTTTGCATGTTTTATGAACTGTCTAATATGAATTCAACGGCCACCAAATCAAAGTGGCTACATGAATGCAAAATTTCTCATAAG
>Ga0315913_1005534_pt1 | contig 15295 bp, 5 predicted proteins | sample MpolsnodulesMG_FD_207736 | JGI IMG/M metagenome (GOLD analysis project Ga0315913, IMG submission 207736) | Medicago polymorpha root nodule microbial communities from Los Angeles, California, United States - small nodules | ecosystem: Host-associated > Plants > Roots > Nodule | place: USA... | reverse complement strand
TCTTTGTTGATGTTGCTGCTGCTTATTGGGTTGTTGTTATTGTTTGTTCTTGTTGTTGGTGTTGTTCCTTTTTATTTTTTATTTTTTTTCCATGAAAGGGTTGTTGATGTTGTTCTTATTTTCCAGAAAATGGGGGAAGAAGATGAAGAATTTAAGTGGAGAAGAAGAAGAAAATAAATTAAGTTTTTCAGCCAATGCCAAAATGACACGTGGATAGCAGTTAATGCTTTTTGATTAAAACTAACGGAAGGGACCAAAACAAGTAACAGAGATAAAGATAAAGTACTCAAACGGTCTTTTTTTTAGTTAAGGGACCAAAGCGATACTAAATAATAACTTAAGGGACCAAAAGAGCAATTAAGCCTTTAACAAAATTATCTTTTATTAATAAGAGAAGAAAAAGAGATTAAAATAATAGATAGAAGATATAATAATAAATAACAAATGATATGACTTGAAAAAATTATTAATAATATATTGATATTGTAAAGTGACTTATAATAAAACACAAATATATTTTTCGAAACGACTTGTAATAAAATAACCCCACCAACCAAAAGGAAATAATGCACCAGACTAACTCAATGGTGCAAAATTTGGCAAAGAAAACAACCTATTCCATCCGGCAATAGCCTGCATCCGTCTTTGATGAATATCTAAATTTAATAGCTCTGTATGGACTATGCATGATACCAATTTCAATCAATGATAATATGTATTTTCAAATCATGATACTCCCTCCGTCTCAATTTAACTGAGCCCTTGGCTCATTTCATTTCACATTTATTAAGAAAAAGTGTAAGTAAAAGAGGGAGAAAGATAGTTTTGAGTGCTCTTATCATCTATTAGTGCATTCTTCTTTATCATAAATGCAAAGTAGAATATATTGGATCGGGAGTGATGAAAGTAGTATTAATTAGTGTTATAATTGAAAAAAATAATTAATATTGTATTGAAAAGTGAAATGAGTCAATTTTTCTGAGACAATATTTTTTTATAAATGACTCAGTTATTATGTGACCGAGGGAGTTAGGAAAAGCTATAATTACAACATACATACGGCAGCGTCCCACCAACGGTTATGATACTACATGTGATCATGTGAAACCTCAAGAAAAATAAATGTACAACATAGGAAGAGTAATTAGTTGGCAAACTCAACGCCAATAAAAACTTTAAAATCTTTAAAAACATTAAAGGAACCTATGGAGTATGGACCATTATAATTTAGGCTTGATTGCACTTTTGGCCCCCTATGTTTCAAGAAGTTACGATTTTGGCCCCCAAACTAATTAAAATACAAAACAGCCCCCTATGTATTGGATCTTTGGCAGTTTTGGCCCTCTAGACCAATTTTGACTCGTCAACGCTGACGTGGCACTTCAAAGCCGCCACGTGTGCAACGTTGACGTGGCTGATTTTTTTAATGCAGTGAGCTGAATCTTATGGGCCAATCATTTGAGGAAAAAAATAAGAAGATTTCTTTTTAGGCCTCCCATAAGTAAAAAAATAGTTTGTTTTTATTTATCAACAAAATTAATTTAAAATATTTGTTTATCCAATGGATTATTATTAATATTTTAGGTGATCCATTGGATTTTTAAAATAAGGTGGATGGATGCATCCATAATTTTAAATAGATGGATTAAATCCAATCCATTAACTATTTTTTGTTTGTTGGATGGATTATATTATGGTGGATGGATATGGATTTGATGGATCATATTGTTACCCCTAGAAACCAATAGAGAGTGTGAATGATTTGATCCTAGAGTTCAAGCTCCTAGCTTCGCAGTTCTGGAAGGCTCTCTCTATTTTCGCGTTCTTATTTGTCATCATTGATGGAACAATTCTAATGTAAATAAATTATGCAGCCGTGCTTACAAGTTCAGTCCAAAATGGAAATGCTCTCAAACCGGCTTAAATTCATCAAAAATACTTACGAGTTGAGAAGCAGTGAAGGTTGATTACTTCATTAACTATCAACAAGTTTAAGCGGCATGTTATTAATTAGGTGAGACGTGTATTACCCCTTGATAAATTAAGTGTAATTGCGACAAATATGATTCGGTTATGAAATGAAGGAGATCACGTGTTGAAAGAAAGTGATGAAGAAGTTTTATGTTTTTAAGATAAAAATGGTAATTGATTGTAAGAAAAACTAATGACAAGTGAGATTCGATTATGGAACGAGGGAGATAGAGATCACATGTTGAATGAATGAGGTGAAGAAGTTTGGAACTCTTAAGATGAGATTAAAATGGTAACTGTTTTTAAGAATAAATATGAAGAAAAGGGGATTTTTCTCTGATAGGTGGCCCGATGATACCTGCATTACCCTTTGATGAATTAGGGGTAATTTACGACATGTATGATTCGATTCTGGAACGAAGGAGATCACATGTTGAATGAAAGTGATGAAAAGTTTTATGTTATTGAGATGAAAATGATAACTAATTGTAAGAAAAAACTAATCACAAGTGGGATGAAGAAGTTTGATGTTCTTGAGATGAAAATGGTAACTGGTTGTAAGAAAAAACTAGTGACAAGTGGGATTTGATTATGGAACGAGGGAGATCACATGTTAAATGAATGAGATGAAGAAGTTTGAGATTCTTGAGATGAGATGAAAATGGTAATTGATTTTAATAATAAATATGAAGAAAAGAGGATTTTTCTTTGAAATGTGGCCCGATGATAGCGAAACCTGATAGTAAAAATAGTAGGTGGTTAAATGGATTTCGGAGGAGGCATTGATATTAAAATAAATCATGGTTGAATGAATGAGGTGAAGAAGTTTGAGATTCTTGAGATGAGATGAAAATGGTAACGAAACCTGATAGTAAAAATAGTAGGTGGTTAAATGGATTTTGGAGGAGGCATTGATATTAAAATCATGGTTGGGCCTAATACACCCTCACTAAACCGACTTGTGAGGTGATGATTATCGCCACTTATAAACACATGGTCAGATTATCTATTATCTGAAGTGGGACTCTTTAACACAATCTAAAGAAAATCGAACCAAATTGTGTCGAATTAATTTCCAAGATTGCATCTTTCAAGAACCACTTAGCTTCTAAACTTCAACTGCATCATATGTAGAAAGTCTTTTTATACGAATCAATCAAAGGCCTGCAATATATGTAGCAAGCATTTTTATATGAAACAATCAATGGAAGAAAAAAATACACTCCTTTAAGTAGAAGTCTTTACAAGGAATAGAAATGCATGTTCAGGAGCATGTGCTACTCGAACAGATATACAAATCTTGAGAACCTAGGACATGGTTATTTGAACCTTCAGAATGATCATATTGTTTCCATATTGAAAAAGCTAAAATTGAATAGAGCAACTAATAGACATTATAAATTGCCATCTGATAGTATTACAACATTGTACAACAAAAGTGCAACAAATATCTTTGCTATATTCAAAAGCTCCAACCAATTGAATTTAACAGTTCCTAGTACCCTATGTATTTTTAGGTCGCCTTAGCAGAGCATCTATTGTGCAAGATGAAGAGGTAAATAAATATCGTTGGACCTGAACCCAAATCAAAAGCCACTGATCAAATGCATTTCACTAACACCAATAAGAAACTAACCACCAAAACCAAAATCAACACCTAAACGCACACAACTGCCGAAACCAAAACTTGAGCCAAAACCTCAAACTCTATCGCAAATAACCACAAAAGGCCTGAACACCTATTGCTTGCTACTCACACCAAAACCATCACCACAGCTGATCTCAATTAAACAACCAAAAAATGACTTATTCCAACACTTATTCAGATTCCACCAACAATTATTGGGATTCCACCACCACTCTGACCCCAGATATTGGTCAACCCCCGGATATTCCTACCACCGGATAGAATGGGTGAGATAAAGTGAGCATAAGATTGTGTTTCATATTAAGATAAAGTGTAAACTACAAAGCACTGGTTGTTCTAAATCAGTGTTGTCAATTATGGTGGCACTATATGGCCAATTTGTGAAGGATGGAGGCGCCACAGCGGATATGGTGACACTATATGGTGGTTTTTGCTTTCTGCCATCCGCCATCAATAACACAATTCTAAATTAAAGTTGAATATTTCAGCAAACACAATACTTAATTTTCTTTGCGTATTTTCTTATAAGCATACATACTTGACAAAATAATGTGGAATTTACTAAAATTCATTAAATACTATGTAACAATTGTTTCAATATTTCTGAACGTATCAAAATAATATTGACCTTAGGATCTGTTTGAGAGTTTAGAGAGAGGAGTAGAGAAAAAAATAGATAATTCTTTCATCTTTTTTGAGAGTTTTTAGTAAAGAATGATAAAGGAACGTTTATGATTATTATATTTTAATCTTGAGAGTATTATAACAGCATAGGTTGGATTTGGAGAGTTTATACAAACCCTTCAAATCCCTCAAAAATCATCCTCCAATAAATACATTTTTTGAGTTCCCTTTATTTGTTATTAAGAAGAAAAATAAACCCTCACCTCCAAAGCTCTCTATTCTATCAATTCCATCCTTCCTTTTTTTAGAACACTCCCCCCACCTAAATAGACCCTTAATCTCTCAAAATACCCACAGGCCACAGAGAGAATCTCAACAGTTGATACTAAGATGATGATCAAGGCATGTGAAAAGGAGAAAAAGTACAAAAAAGTCAGCTCCTAATGAAAACTAGTTAGAGCATAAGTAATTTGAGGACAAAATATACCCATACGTTTTGCAACCAACACTACTGAATACATGAAAAGCGGACATTAATTTTGTATTCCCGTTGATTATAAAGTAGGACTATTTTGAAGTTTGAATAGATGTTAAGTGGACTGTGCTCCATGTATCAATCATTAAGGCAGGGCAGCTCGGTGCACAAAGCTCCCGCTCCCGCTCCCGCAGTGTCTAGGAAGAGGTCCCACCATTTGTGTATTGCAAGTACAATTTGTTCCATACTGCTCCATGATTTGTTCATTCTATCAAACAAAAATAAAAAATGCTTCATCAATAATAAGCAAGTCTTGAAACTATACGGATTAAAAAAACCTACAATCACAAATATATGATGCTAATTATCACAAAATTTTTTATAATTCAAAAGTAGAAGAATATAAGGCAACATTTTAAAATTTACCATAAAGAGAGACATAAAGAGAGAGTAGGGGAAAAGTTCATAAACTCGGACAATAGGCACTGAAATCTGTCCCAAATGTTTAAGGAAACATTGTAGGGGGGAGGGAGTTCATAATTGTAAAAAATCATAAGAACAAAAATGCTGATTCAAAAAAACCTACAAGCACGTGTATGTGATGTTAACGATCATAAATTTTTAATGATCCAAAAGTAGAAGAACAAGGCAACATATTTAGAGGAAGAGTTCATAAACTAAATGGGCGCTGAAATCTGTCCCAACATCCATGATAAAGGACACATTGTAGGGGTAGAGTTCATACATGCAAATAGATCATATGAGCATTAATATATTACCTCAGTCCTAAGGTATGAATTTAGAGGACTCATGAAAATTGTCGGTAAATATGCAAAACAATTTTGTATCCTTTGGCTATGACTAATCGTGTACTAAACTTTTGGCAAATGTTACAAAATAAAAAGAGAATTGCTATATCAGTGAAAGAAATGGTTCTGAAAGTATAGCGAAAGATAAATTAGCCAAGGACAAAACAGATATCTGAGGAATTCATGACATGTTGTTGAATAAAAGGCTGACGCCAATAATACACACTTGGGTGGAATACAGTCGGGACGATTTCGGGTAACTAAGCTTTGTTATAAACAACATTTCGCAATTAAAAAATGAATCAAGAATGCAATCAATCATGTGGTATTAAGTAAGAATTAATCACTACTGAAACATGAATGCTGATCAATATGACTGTATATTGTATCACATACTAGGAAGTTTCGAAATAGTGATTTAAATTCAGAAGAGAATCTCACACATCCAACAATTAGCTGCATCAATTTAAGCCAATCAGGAAAAATAAAAAAACTGCGTCATTTGTAACTTCTTCAATTATTAGAGACAGGGAAACATTTCAAAAGATTGCAAGAAATCATTTTCTATATTAGCTGATAAACATTGTTTAGGGATTTACATGTGAAAAAATCGACAGAAAGTGAATTGGTAAATAAAAGCGAATCAAAGGCATACAATAATTTTCTTATAGTGTGGCTGGCGGCATTAGCGCACATGACGTTTTTGTCACCAACTGCCTTTGCGTTTCTGTCTCCATACCATACATCAAACCACCATGCACACTTTACTGAAGCTTCAACTTTAAGCTGTCTCTAGACTGTTTTCAAAATCTGAAACAGCAACAAAACAACAATAACCTGTCACATATTTTATCTCTTTCTGGCCATGTCAAGTTCCAGTCCTTGAAAGCATTTCTTTATGAACTTCACCGATCACCCAGCAACCACAATCTACACCACCGTTGCAACTTGAGCAACCATGAAATCCGTCTTTTCGTTTGCAATGCACAAGTGCGGTTCAAGTTCAAGGTCTCATTTTCGAGAATCCCGGAATTGAATTTTATCTTATTATTTTCATTTCATTTGGATTTTGACTAATTGATCATTTTTGCTACGGGCTTAATCCTCTTTTCAACGGTCTAGGGGCTTACTCCACATGGATATACGACCTCAGTCCTAAGGTATGAATCTAGAAGACTCGTGAAAATTGTTGGTAAATATACAAAACAATTTTGTCTCCAGGCTATGTTAAATATTGTACTAAATTGTTGGCTAATGTTACAAACAAAAGTGCTTAAAGAGTTCTGCCAAAAGAAATGCTTAAAGAATGCAATCATAAAAAATAGGTTAAATAGTACATGCATATGGTGCTTTTAGTTTGACAGAATTATCAAGTTAGTTTTTTAAGTTTTAAATAAATCCTTTTAGTTTGACACAATTCTCAAGTGAATTCTTTAAGTTTCAAAAGTTTCAAATATGTCATTTTAGTTGATAAACTATTTCACTGTTATCCCTGCTGTCAGTTAATAATTAATTGATGCTGTTGTAGCCGTTAAGTTGTTGACTTGAATCAAAACGTTGTCTTTTAAAAGCTCCAGGGTGTCAAAACGTTACGTTTAATGGTCACAAATATCATTATAGCACTATAAATGTCGTTTAATAGTGCTAGAAAGACATTTGTTGCTGTAAATAACTGTCTTTCTAGCACGATCATCTGTGACAATTAAACCTAGCGTTTTGACACCCTGAAGCTTTTAAAAGACATCATTTTGATCCAAGTCAACAACTTAATGACTACATTAGCATCAGTTAAACGGATACTGACAACAGGGATAACGGTAAAATAGTTTATCAACTAAAATGACCTATTTAAAACTTTCGAAACTTAAAGGACTAACTTGTGTGAATTATGTCAAACTAAAAGGACCAAAAGTGGTATTTGGCCTAAAAATAACAACTATCTAGTAATCAATAACGAAGCAAAAAATCATCGGCTATTTGTCAAAAAAAAATATCCCCAACTTAATGACCCCTGCTACGACGAACGATCCACAACCTACGAGGCTCGAGCAACAAGGAAGGAATTTATATGGTTGCGTTGAGAGAAATTTCTCTTTGCCGATATAAATTTTCGATCCAAAAAATATAAATAAAACCTTGTTTGATAAATATTTGAGATTTTCTTTTCCCACTCAGGCGTCTTGCGCACCCTCCGCATTTTTGTTTTTACTCTCGCTCATATTATATATTTCAAACCAAAAAACATAGTTTAGATTATATATTTCGAATAAAAAAAAACAGTACAAATTATATAATCTGAATCATATATATATAAGCAAAACCAAAAAACCTCTCGTTTCAACGGTTACAAATTTTGTCTTAAATTTCTCCCAGACTACCCAAACTTCGAACTACCGCATATTATGTGATTCTTGAAGTTTTTTTGATCTAATTTATCACAATTTAAGACTTTTCAGCCACCGAACATAATATAGTCCGTCTTCGTTGCGGATTTTATAACTGACCTCATCTCTATTTTCAATATCGAATTTAAATTTTTCCTCAAAGAAAAATAAATATCAAATTTAAATTTGTTTAGGATCTTAAATCTACGGAAGAAAAAAACATCAAAGAACAGCCTACGTTTTTCTAAACAAATCATAGGTGGTATACTAAAGTGAAAATAATCAGCGGGTTGAGATTGCAATCACCCATAATAATTATTTGCAAGAATAACTAATAATCATGTAATCTAGAAATTAGTTAGACTAAGAGATCAATCGATGAAATATCAATAAAAATTGTGAGCTCTAATCTTTCTTTTTTTTAATTAGGGATGAGCTCTAATTTTATTATATTAGTAATAGATAGATAGAATTTTTTTTTTGAAGGAAAATAGATTTTTTTTTTTTTTAAGGAAAATAGATAGAAAAATAGATTGGCCATTTTATACATGTGCCAACTACTCCTACATTCCTCATAAAATTGCAAGATGTGAAATTCAATTTCCACCTGCAATAGCACTTGATGAAATGAACGTGGGCAACCCTTACCATTTAATGTGACGTGATAACGATTTATTGTTGTCATTTGAATATTATTTTTTGTTCTTTTAACCCTCTTCCTTGAAGATATGATTTGTATAATTTATTTTTTTTAACAAAATGATTTGTATAATTTGAAATTCGATTGAGATATAAATAAAGTATAACAAAATATTGTTTCGATTAGAATTTTAACTCTTGTTTATTGTAAATCTTTGATGTAAGAGTCACAAATAATAAATTTTAAAATGTTGGTTATAAAAGGTTTTCTTTATTTCCTATTTTCTTTTTAGAAATGAAACTGTTAATTGTTTAAATAACACACAAATAATTAATAATTTTAACTAATTCAAATACATATTAAAACAAATAAAAATTACACAACAAATACATAAAAATAACATCAAGAGGTTGACTTGTGGCAAATTTTTACTTCTTTTTTTTTAGACGAAAAGGATAAATATAATAAATAAAAAGGTAAAGATACAGAGACTGGGGGGACATCAGACCAGACCCAGGTACAACCCTAACGGGAATACAACGAGATAAAACATACCAAGTGGATCAACCTAATCAATCCTAACAAAACAAACACTCCTCACGAGCGCAACCCAGCGAGCCCGCATACGGACGCGAAACTCAAATTTTTACTTGATCACAAACTCAAATATAAAGGTTTTAGACACACACGTGAGTGAATAAAAATAAAAGAAAAAGGAATTAAACAAAGTATATTTTTAAATAAGTAAACAATATATAATTTGAAATGTGAGCCTAAGTTATTTTTATTAGATTTGTGTCCAAGTAAGTGTTGATCGTCGTTTTATACGTTGTTGGACACGTCTATCGATCTAACACGTTTGATTTTGATCTACCCATTGGACTATATGAATGGTCAAATGTGAGGTATCAGATATACAAATAGCCAATTTAAGAGTTTTACAATTAGCAACAAACAAGTTAAAAATGAAATTTTTGGATTTGAATTCCATGTAGTTATTGCGTGATGAAAAAACTGTTTCGGACCGTACAATCTAAAATGAATGGTTGAGATGCAAAAATGTTGAAATCGAAATTGTGTAATTAGAGTTGTTAGATCACATATCAATGGTTGAGATCAAAAACAGCGTGCTACTGTATTCTTTAATTATATTAAGGAATTATGATCCGAAATTTTCTTTGTTTGATGTATATGGCTGTGAGTATGAGGTATACTTGCTTGGATACAAGTCCAAATAAATATATTTGAACACACACAAAATAAAAATAAATAAAAGAAAATAAAATTGAATAATATCAATTGATGTATGATATGACTATATAACTTTTCTTAAATTTTGTTCTTTTAATATGAAGGTGTCTAAATGATATTAATTTATGATTGTGTCATGAAAGATTTTTTTAAAGAGTGCCGGCTAAAATCAAATTGCTCCTTCGATGTGACTGAAAATGAATGGTGATGTGTTCCCTAATCTTCATTAGGTTGAAAGTATTAAAAAGACTGTAGTGTTGTGTACGCATTCAGTCACTTGTAGAGTACATGACACAAATCCACAAAATGAGTTTAATGTTTATAGACAGTCAATATAAAACAGTTTGGAAAATGCTGGCAAGTGTTTTAAGACCTAAATTTGACCTCTTATTTTTTATTTTTTTAATTGATGTTTTGTCCTATAAACACTTGTTAACATGATTCAAGTAACTTTACACTATCATCATTCAATAAAGAATCACAATATTGTTGAGTAAACAAATATTATAACTGCTATTTTAAATAATTGTATATACACAATTTTTATTAGACAAAATAATAAAATAATTAAAGTAAAATTACATTCATCATCCCTTAGTTTAACTTTAAACAACAATTTTGTCCTTTATCTTTTTTTCATGTCATTTTAATTTGTTTGCATATGAATTTTCAAACATCAAATATAACATTCATATGAAAACGTGAGTGAAGAATCATAAATTTGATTATTAAGAACTCTAATCAAAATAAAATCATATATTTTAATCTTGAAAATTTATATGTAAATTGATCCAAATGACGAAAAATTAATGGAAAACGCTAACAAGTATTTAAAGACGTTGTTTAAGGATTAAAAAAAAAATGCATAGAAAATTATGTATTTGACTTATATTTATGAAACAAAAGTTTCTTTTAAGTACTCCTTGAGCAATACTCCTACGACACTTGTTACCGTGACTCATAGTTAATTTACACTTACCATGTCCAATTTCCTCTGATAAAAAGGCATTTTCTATGGTACACTCGAAAATTTTGAGTGTACCGGTACACCCGTGTATTTAAATGAATAGTTTAATGATTTATTTTCTTTAGAAAAAAATATTTTCTATCATTTATAATTATAATAGTTATATTTTATTTTTCAAAAGTGTCGGCTAAGCAAAATAAATTCAATTTTTTTTAATTTTTATTACTCATAATTGTGAATATTGATTATTTTTTTAATAAAATGTTAAAAAATTTAGTATAATTCTTATAAAAATGAAATGATGTTTTTTCTTATGGGATAATATTTCTAAAATATAAAAGTCGATAAATATCTCTTTATTACATAAAAATTATCGTTAACTTATAGATTTATGATACAGGTGTGCCGGTATACCTTAATTTAAGAGTGTGCCGTAGATACTTCCTAAATTTTCAATTGTACGTCTTCAAGTAAACTATGACTTAGCACCAGTTTTCAATTGTTACCAGTGCTTCTTTTGAGGATGCTGATACACTGATAATTAGCAGTCGTCAAGAAAACGGAGCAATTCTCTATAATTGGAGAGGTAACAAAGTCCGGAGAACAAACATTACTGCAAGTAAAGCTATTACCAATAATTATAGAACTAGCTATCAAGTAAGCTGGTCTTCAACCAGCGATTACATTGAGAGCTTAGTTTCAATTTTTTGAAAGTAAGTTCCTCTTTCATGGTTTACTTGTTTGAATTTTCATTCTTTGTATATGTTGTTATAATTATAGTGGATTTTGTAAAAAAAAAATTATGGCTGCTTAGGTTGATTGTATATTTGAATGACTATCTATTGGTTATTTTGTTAAAGACTTGACAATCTCCTGGTTTTGATGAATTTGTTTTTGTTTTTTATTTGTTATTATCAACTAGAAATTAACTAAATTCATTCTCTCTTGAATTTTCATTGTTTGGTTTGTCATCCAAATGTTTTAAACAAAACTTAAGTATGAAATAATAATTGAGTGAAAGGTTGAAGTGGGAAACAAGTTACATGCATCAACAGACTTACGGATAGGTTTATACATAGATAAGAAAAGGGAAAACCAGTCTAACTTTATTTCTTTTGTGAAATATAATGAGTATTTTTCTGGTTGAATTGAACATACGTTTGTGAATTGTATCTCCTTGGTTACTTTTGGTGATGAAGTTTTGGAATGAGTGTCAATTGGTTTCCAAATACACACAACATATTAAGCTAATGGGTAATATTTCTTTTAGCAAAATGTAATCTAGGTTGTAGTTTGAGCTACAAGGGCTTTTTGTACTTTGTATCACAATGGTTTTTGAATCCTATTGGGTGTGTGGGGGTCTGTGGTGATGCATGAACTGAAGATTCATAAAGTTAAGTGTCAAGATTTTGTCATATGTGTGAGCTCAGTTATTCTGTTTCTGTTGGTGGCAAGATTCACACAGTCCATATGGTTCTAGCAGATGGATTATACCATCATAATTGATTGGTGATGCCTCAGGTGAGGTTTTTAATTGTCTGCAGTAATGCATACAGATGAATATTATTAGGGTGTTTGTTGAGCCTAAAAGTGTTCGAGCAGTGGTTTATTGTTTGCTCTATTATTTGAGTGTGTAGCATATTAGCGGGTGTAGCAAGATTTTATGCGGCAAAGGAATAGCAGCAGGGGTGGGCACACCATGCCTGCATGTTTAAGCTTCATTTGATGTGGCGCTTTATTTGGGTATTCCAAACCGGTGTATTTTTGTTTTCTATCCTTAACATTTCTTATGCTTGGGTAGTAATTAATTAATTATCTTTTTGCCTCTTAAAAAAGTCTTAGTTTAGTTAATGTTATGCTTGCACTGCTACAATGCTATAAATGCTGTGCGTATTCATTAGAATAACCAAGTATAACATGATGATGATATTTCTAGTTTTTATATTAGATTGCATTTTCTTAAGAATTTGAAATTCAGAACCTTTACATAAATTAGGTCTTGTTTTTACTTTGGCAGGCGGGCAACAAAAAGTTGAAGCAACACTAAATCCTAATATGTTATGCTTGGAAGTTGTTTCTTTGGCTCAGTTTTGAAATGATGAAGCTAAGAAGGCAATGCTTGTCAAGGGATATAGTTGTGAGTTTTAAAGAGAGTTAGATTTGCGTTGTTTTCAATTTTCTAGCTTGTAAGAAATGATTTTGAATAAAGTGAGCTTGAAAGAAAGCTTTTATTCATTCTGTCATGAACTATTTCAACAGGCCTTTGATTTATCTTAGTTGTTTTTTTGAAGGACCGATTTGTCTTAGTTGTTGTTACCGTTTGGATCGATTTATCTTAGTTATTGAATTTCCATTGAAAGTTATAAAATATGTAGTTGACATTCCCTTGAGTGTATGTCTCTGTTTGATGATGTTTTTACTATCAAGTCTTTGTCTATTGTTATGTTAATGGTGATTATTTATGAATCTTAAAGAATGCTACATGTGGTTCACTTCGTGGATTTGTATGATGATTGAAACAAGGTCATGTATGTTCATGTGAAGGAAGAAGGTGCATTCAGCGCAGGGATGAATTTTTGCAGTATAAAAGTTGCTGGTCATTCCGGAAATAAGCATGATATTGTTTAGTTTTGTTGTGGGATTTGGTAGAATGGTAGCTAGTGATCACCGTCTTTCTCAATTCACTAATATACTGTCCTACTTATTTGTGAATTGAGAAAGACTTGTGCTTTGTACCTTGGAGTAAATCAAAGTGGGCAGGGTAATGTTGTGATTATAACATGAAAATGTGCTGAAAAGTGGTGCAGGATTCTGATTGAAGCATCAAAGGTCTATATGGTTGCATGTTATTCACCTTTCTAACTTACGGATCTTATTGCAGTAATGGTGTCCAGTCTGCTATAAAAATTGTGTTATTGGTTGCTGTTATGGTTTGACAGTATCCTTGGTTTAATTATAAAGCTGATTTTTGGTTAGCCTTGTGTTGGTTTTGTTAGGCGTTAAGGGACAAACTGACATGCTCACTCCGGAGGTGGTTCTGGTGAAGGCGAAGGTAGTGGATCATCCTATAAATTTCCATTTATCTGACATTGACATAGTTTAGAAAATTGCATTTCATTGTTGCCACATAAAATTAATAATATAAAGTGGACTTCAACTCACCCCAATTTCTTCGCAATTGCCCAGCTCCGCGGTAAGAGGTTGAGGGGGAAAGGAGACCAGCGTGGTGAGTTTGGAGTCTCTTTCTATACTCACTGACGGCATTATTGATCCTAAGTTTTCTTCACGATTAAAGGAGTTAATGGTGGCATTTTATGGTGGGTAAGGCCTCTAATTTTCCCCTTAAAATTTAAATATCACAATATGTAGCCAGATACCCATTTGTTACAACTTACAAGTATACCCACCACCAAAAGGAGTCATTTTGAAAACAGAAAACGTCAAGGGAAAAAAGGGAGAAAAAACTTTTATGGGCTTAAAACAGAAAAATCTTATATTTAAGACTAAACACACAAACTTAAACCTGGAAACTTTCTTCAGTATTGTGAAATTTGGAAATGTTTCATACACAGCTATATCACAACCTGTACAATAAACTATTTAGTTTTCAAAAACATTTCTACTCTTAACACAAAATGCAACAAATAAAGCATTTAATTTAACTGAGATACACAGTGAAATCCAAGGCCATATGTCAGTTCAGTGATAAATCGCACGGCTGAATCAAGTAGTCGAGTGATATGCATTCAGAAAATAAACGCAGAGATACAAATTTTTAAACCGAAGAGATCCATCGATGCAACATCTTTCCATTGCAAATCACCCCGCTTTTTTTTCTTCTGTCTTCTGTGTGCATCATCTTTTATGTGCTTCATAGTTCATACTGTTTGTTGCACTTTTGGAATATTTAGAGGGAGCTGTGTTAGACTTGGACAATATGCCACACATATCTCCTGAGGCAATGAACTAGTAAATTTGTCATATTTGTGAGCTCATTAGTTTTGGTAGAGAATCTATATCAAGATTTGAAGAAAAAAGTAAATTATGCATGTCCAAATATTCACCTACGACTACTTCCAAGTTCCAACGAGGGTTAATTAAGATCTAGGTTTGGTGTATGAATGAATAAACCAATTCAAGTTTGAGAAAGAAAAAACTCACAGAAAGCTGATAATGCAGTCATGCCGAGTATGCTGAAAATTCTTGGCAATGCACTAAGAAATGGAAACCAGTGGCAGTGATGGAGACTGCTATTCATATCAGAATTGGAACTGAGATATTTAAGTTTTTGATATGCACAATATATGTAGATGTTGCATTCTTCTTAATGTAATGAGGTGGATATGTCATGTGAAATTGATATTGAAATGCCGATTGAAGGTGGCAGTGTTGGCGTGGCGGTTATTTCAAAATATGATTCTGACTAAGGTTAATTTATTCAGAGAGAAGTACAAAATGATGCATAAACAGAATGCTCTTATGGGTGTGGTCTAAGAGAAAGTGCTTCAATATTTTTTTGGAGTGCG
>Ga0315913_1005530_pt1 | contig 15298 bp, 12 predicted proteins | sample MpolsnodulesMG_FD_207736 | JGI IMG/M metagenome (GOLD analysis project Ga0315913, IMG submission 207736) | Medicago polymorpha root nodule microbial communities from Los Angeles, California, United States - small nodules | ecosystem: Host-associated > Plants > Roots > Nodule | place: USA... | reverse complement strand
TAAAATTTTTTGAAAGATTTCTCTATTTCTCCACATATTTTGCACCCGTCAAAACCTTTCCTTTCCTTCCCCTTCAAACTCCCAAACAAAGCCTAAATGATGTTGAGGATACCCAGAAATCCATCAACAAGGTTCAAAAGATTACAACTATTAAGATTGAGACTACTGAGTAATTCTTGCAGTTTAAAGTTTAACTATACTTGACTCTTCCATTTATAGCATGTGTTTCAATGCTCTTATTTTTGTTTAGAATTTGATTTATTTCAGGATTTTTTTAGAGACAAATCTGGCCTTAAATATTTATTTATGAAAAAAATGTATTGACCAAATTATACAATCCGTGTATTTTATCTTTTACCTTTAACCATTTAGAAAGTTTTTTCTTTTTCTATTTTAATCTCACTATTCTATCTCTCTTCTACTTCCATTATATTTAAATTTCTAATGGAAAAGACATTATTTTAAGGTAGTGTAATAAAACTATAAAATATCATTATATTCTAAACTACAAGCCCAACCAGTTTCGAAGACATTCATATTAGTATATTCAAAACAATATGAATATTACAACAATTATCACGAATAATTCTAGACGTGTAGCACCAAAGAATCAAATTGTCCATGTCATTAATGAGTGTATGTTGTCATTAATTCCCACCGAAGAAAAAGTTTATCAAAGCTTTGATACTCCATACTCGGTAAATCTAGAATTGAGGGACCAAATGATTTGCACACACCCGAACTTTTGAACACAATTGTTGCTTTCGGTCTTTCAAATCAGAAGTTGACGCTAAAGGTTGGAGTACCGGTAATGTTATTGAGAAATATAGACCAATCTTTTGGGATGTGCAGTGAACTTGACTAATTATCACAAAAATGAGAAAATATGTTATTGAAGGAAATGTTATTTCAGGAACGAATGTTGACACATCAAGGTTTTTATACCTAGATTGTCGTTGACACCTTCTGATCCCATAATTCCAATCAAATTTTAAATGAGACAATTTTCTTTGACAATTTCATTTGCAATGACTATTAATAAAAGTCAAGGACAATCTTTAAGGCATGTTGGAGTTTATCTTCCGCAATCTGTTTTCTCACATCGACATCTATATGTGGCCATTTCAAGAATTACATCAAGGAAGGAGTTGAAACTCTTAGTAATTGATGATGAAGGTCAACATATAAACTCTACTTCTAATATATAGTTTATAAAAAAGTGTTTCAGAATTTAAATTAGGTATTATCTCATATTTAAATGAGGAACTATTAGTTTTTGTACCTTTTTTTCTTCAGTATTTTGTCTCTCTCCAACGTCAATTACTTCTTAGTTTACTATTATAAAACTAAAGTGTTTTGTTACATTCTTTTGGGTTTATGCAATTTTCATTCTCAATGACTCACATAATGTTTGTAATTATCATTGTATTTAAAACTATTTCATGACATTAAAATAATTATCGACAATCTCCTAATTGCAATTGTTCTACAACTATTGCCCGTGCGTCGCACGGGTCGAGGTCTAGTTTTAGATGGAATTTGCAGCAACTTAACCTAATAATTTCCCTCTAAAATGCTGCATTAGGTTAGCAGCAATTTAACCTAACAAATTCCATCTAAAATGCAACGCACCAATTTAACCTAACAAATTCCCTCTAAAATGCAGCAATCCCTAATATTTCTCCTCACTAGTGAGCTTTTCATTCATATCATGTTGTGTCATCGTTTGTATATATCAATTGTTTATGTAGACTTTTTTTTTACAAGTTGTTGTTCATTTATTTAATACGTTTACAAACAGAATACCCTAATTTCCATGCAAACTCGGCTACCCTAATTCCGTACCCTACACTTATTTAGCGGTTCCTTTTTTGATAACAATGTTTTTTTTCCATTTTTAACGGTTCCTTTATTGATAATAGTGTTTTTTTCATTATTATTATTATTGTTGTTGTTGTTGTTATTTTCTGTCGTTTACCACATAAAAGTCCCTTTTCATATTTCTTCTTCTTTCAGTTACCACATAAAAGTTCATTTTCCTTTTCAATTATATAGATTTAACAACCCTTGCGGTTAGGATTAGTTTCTTGCTGTATGTTTACTATTTGTTACGATATTAAAGTTGCATTTTTAAAATTGTTGATAATTTGATTGATTCTGATGATAATCTTATCATTAGAAACTTTACTTTTTAGTGTAATTTTGTCAGCCTCTTTGTTTCTCATATATTATATTACTTGAAGTTATTTATTCTGACTTTTTTGCAAAAATCACTACACTATATTTTAACATTATTTTGCTTTCTCTCTTTGACTTTTCAAACATGTTTATTATTTTCAATTTGTTTATTTTATTTGTTCTTTTAACATGAATGTAATCGAATATGAAGATTGAGAAAAAAGAAATTCGAAAAACACAATCCGGTAATATTATTTGGTAAGAAAATAAAGTTATTAACTTAAAGTAGTGTAATTTTTGTAGTCGTTTCACAGCATAGTATTGAATGTACAATCAATATGATTCTTATATACAAAACTTGTGCATCGCACGGGTTAGAGTCTAGTCACATTTTAATTGTTTTTATCTACTAAAACTTTTTTAATTAGTTATTTAACATCATTTAAAGAAGAGTTAATTAACTGATTAATTGTGATATTAATTTAAAGGTTTAATCACATTTTAATTGTTTTTATCTACTAAGACTTTTTTAATTAGTCATTTAACATTTTAAATGATGTTTATTCCCTGTCATTTGGATGACTTTTGAATTACCCCCGGTTAAATAAAAATTGAATTTCAACTTTGTAATTTGTAGATTTTTTGGTTTTGTACCTAGTAGATTTTAATGGTAAAGAATAGATGATATGACAGAGGTAACCCAAAATTCGCTCAATTTACAGAGGGTGAATGTATCTTAAATTTTGAAATTTGATATCATGACGGTCCAAAATCAAAGAATTTTTAAATTGCAAAGTTGGAATCCAAAGTTTTTTTACGGAGGTAAACCAAAATTTACGCAAATGATAGGGGGTAAACACTATTTAATTTTTTTTTTTTAACATAATTGGTTACTCAACGTTTTCAATTGTTAAGTGTTGCAAATGTGGGATTTTGATCCCTTCTTTTGTATGAGCATTTTGTAATCTAACTTTTAAATTTTTTTCCGTACCACTTACGTTATTTTAAGTTATTTAACTATAGCAACTAGCAAGTTAGTTTTATAAAGAACCCAAGTTTTTTTTTCATACCACTTACAATTAAATAACTTAAAAGACACATGTTATACGGAAAAAAAATTTAAAACATCAATTTGTTATAATTAATAAAATTAAAGCACTTCTGGTATAATTTAGTTATAATTTATCACAACAAAAAAGAGTAGAGACTATATATTAAAAAGTTCGTCAAATGCGTGTCCAACACAAGCATTATTTTTTATTCAAAAAAAACCGCAAACATTACTTTATTTAATATTGATAAACAATTTTATCAACAAAAAAAAATGAAAAACAATTTTACAGTATTTTATTAAATCAGGATCACACGAATAAGGTCTTAATATAGTTTGAGCATATAAGTTGGAGTAAGAATATCTTGTACATACACTATCATGCATGACGATCCTCCCCATTTCAACTTCCATTAACTTTCTTACAATCGGATCTAATTTCTCCTTGACTTCCCATTAATGGACTAATATTACCCATGTTAATCATGGACTGAACAAAGGCTTCAAAAAAAGCTGTTTTGTTGCTTGCAAAGTTGTTAACAATGGAGATTGTGGCAGCACCATTAGTGGAAAACAATTCTTGGTCCGTTTGAAGAAGGCCTTGATTCTTGAGAAGATTTTTGAAGTAGTTGTTGTCGAAATTATTTGGTGATGAAGGGTCAAGATTGTTTAGTGTGTTACCACTTCCATTTTGTGGACATTTTTGTTGTAGAGTTGCTAGATATGTTGAACTCAGTGTTGGATCAGGCTTGCCTGTGCCACTGAAGTTGAATAGTCTTTGGTTGAAAAATCTACATTGTGCACGACCAAAAGTATGTGCACCTAGTTCAAGTTGATCCATTTGAGTCAACCAATAGTTAAAAAAATGCTTATTATACACATGATGATATCAATAACTTTCAATAAAACTTATTTGCTATGAATCTCTTCAATCATCATGTCGTGCAGTCAAATTTCAACCATCAGATACAATTGTCGAAATTTGACTGCATTGACACGATGATTATAGAAGACTTAAATTCAAAATTAATGTTTGTGGAATGGAAGACTAAAGCCTAGTTTAACTCATGAGTTTATGTAAGAATATTTTGAATTTTTTTTCGATACTCTAATTAAAGTTTAAATTAGAGAAGTGTGATTACCAGATAATGCAACTAGATCACTTGTGTTTAAGCCAACAGCAGCAAATTTGGCAGTGATATTGGCTAAGCTTTCAGTTGGATTAGGAATTGATATGTTGGCACCAGATTGGTTTGCAATCAGACCGTCCCTTCTGCCAAGTAGTACATTCCATGAAGGACCTCCTGACTGCAAATATACAATATCATAAACATCACTATATTTATGCATCTTAATTTTTAGCTAGATGTATCAAACCATGTTCTAATTAAATTGCATAACCAATGGTACCATAATCCTTAATTGATACTGTACGGACAACAAAAACCTTGATCAATATTAGTTTGCTAAGAAATTTTAGTATCAAATATTAGTTTACTAAGAAATTTGAGAATAAAATTAGTAATGATAAATAATTAACTAGATATCAATTAGGTACCAAAGATACAGAAGCTTCAGCAGCAAGAGCCAAAACATCAGCACAAGACACGACAGAAGGACATGAATTTTCAACAGCGGTTTTGATTTTGTCAACTACATCAAAGCCACGAGCTGAATTATTGTTAGGAGCAGCATTTTTCTCACTTAGTGTTATGTTTCCACCTTGATCTAATAAAAGAGATGCATCACATCCCTGAAATACACAAATTAATAACATTAGTTATCAATTAATATAAATTCTTGTTCATTAATCAAAATGTATTAGGAATTACATTAACAAAGCAATCATGAAAATGAAGACGGGTTAGGCTCGCGGTAATACGAGAATCATTTAGCAGAGCTTGCTGCACAACATTTCTCACTATGGAAGAAACATTGGGGCATGTTTTGGAGTAGAATGTTGAGGTCAATTGAGCATGTGATGGATTTAGAAGGAGGAATATTAGCACTGTGTAAATGGAATAAAAAGTAGGAGAAAACATGGTTGGTTTCTTAGTATCGTCTTTGGAGTTAGATTTCTTGATGAAATATCTGAGGAGTTGATAACGTGTATATATATTGAAGAATGTTGTCTTCAATTACTTTATAATTTGCTTGAAGATAAAGTTTTCATTGGGTCATTACTTAGAACTGTAAGCAAGCTAAATAGTAAAAAAAATCAAAAGTTAAGAATTGTAATACTCATCATTAGGTACACAAAGGGGACGTGGAAAGGAAAATTCAACCATAATGATTGGTACATAACATTCTATGCTGCAATTAGCCCTCATCATCATAAAATTAATAGTTTGGAACATGCAATTAGGAACGTATCCATATTTTTTTTTTGGAATGTCTCCATTTACTTGGAGCTCTATTACTAGTTTTGATGAGCTATGCTATTTATCGCGAGGGAATAACTCGCAATGGTTTCACTCTTTTAAGTAAATATTCATTTTTTAAAATTTATTACATAATTAATAATTAATATATCTGATTTAAAATATAGAACTTCAAAGAAATGGAGAGATTTCTATTTGTACAAAATACTATTAACAGTAAGGGTTAAATAAGTTTTTGGTCTTCATAAATATAGTAAATTTCGTTTTCAGTCATAAAAAAAGCAACTTATTTTGATCCCTATATAAAAAATTCAACATGTAGTTTTAGTCTATGTTAAATTAAAATTTGTTTAATTATGCTAAATCTTTTAAATTTTGAAATTATTTTTTACATACTTGTATAAAATATTATAAAACGTTACTTCACAATAAGTTAGCTCAAAATTTCATTTTCAGGTCCAAATTTTTATTAGTTTTATCTTGAATTTTAGCGTTTATAAAAATTCATATTTAATTCATTACTTGTTAAAAAATTCAAATTTTATATAAAAGAAATTATTTTAATTTTTTTAACATGTCTGTAATTAAAAATATAAAAGTTTGAGTATAATTAAGCAAATTTTAATTTAACAGAGACCAACACATACTTTTAGTCCTTGTAAAATTAAAATTTGTTTAATTATACTTAAACTTTTAAATTTTTAAAGGTTTTTTTACATACTTATAATTAGAACATTGTAAAAAGTGCCTCTTAAAATAGTAGCTCAAAATTTGATTATTAAGTCCAACTTTTCATTAATTAATTAATCTTGAAAATTTGGCTTTTAGAAAAATTTATTTTTAATTCATTACATGTTAAAAAATTAAACACATTTTATAAAAGAGTTTCTTATGATGTTCTTCACATGTTTGTAAAAAATTATTTTCAAAACTTTAAATATAAATAAATAAATTTTAATTTAACAAGGATTAAAACTATGTGTTGAATTTTTTTTATAGGAACCAAAACCTATTATTTTTTTTATGAAGACTAAAAACGAAATTCGCTATATTTATAGGGACTAATTAAAAACTTATTTAACCTTAATAGTAATATCATATGTTGAGGAGGGATCATCTTTATCGGTAATATACATGTCGTCTTTTTTAGAAATTAGACCGTTAGACACTAAAACATTAACAACATAGTCATCTATTTCTATTGAGAAATAGAAATGATCCCTCCTCAACATGTTATACTATTAGGTGGTGACTTATGATTTATTAGTAAAAAAAAGAATTTATTATGAATGCCATGAAACTTGCGAAAAGTAATAGAAAGAAAAATCATGATATATTTTTTCAAATTTTTGTTGCGTGTGTCTATATATTAGTTTTAATTTTGTTGTTGATTTTAGTGTATACTTTTTGGTTGATGAATTTGTTTTAATTTGTTTTATTTTTGTTTTACAAGGAAATAGTTTTAATTTGTAGATAATTTTACTGATTAAATTAAAGTCCACGTTGGAGAATTTTGACATACATTTAAAAAAAAAAAAAATGATAAGACTAATGCCTTTTTTTTTTCTTCCTCAAATACACGTTCGAACCTTTATACAAAAAATTATAATATTTACCATAGATGGAAAAATGGAAATAGTTTATAATTCAATTTTTTTTACTAACGGTAATAATTCAATTATTGACTCTTAGATGAAAGTCCATTTCTAATTTTTTACCAGAAAACAAAGAGCAAAAAGTTTCAGACATCTATATTTGACTTATCATTGCAATGATTCAGTAATAATTTATCCATCTGTTATCCTAGATATGGTCTAAACAGACAGTGACTGTGATCCTACTTATAGCAACGTTTCAACATAAAACATATAAAAAGATTGACGGGAAAATCATTCGGTAATATTGTATTTGAATCATCTATGACAGTGATATATCCCCCGTTAAAAAGAAACAAAGGCATTTAACCCTGCTTCAAGCAAATGTAAAATATGCTATGCTATTAATGTTATAAATTATATATCACGTTGTTAACAGAGAAGAGACATGCAATTAAGTAAGTTGCAAAATTGTTTTCAGATAATATGGTGATATTTAAATAAAGCACTGATAAGTTAGACAATAAACATTACTGATGATTGCACGCCGTCATGCATATTTCGTACGTCCTTCAAAAATGCATGTTTCTTACGTTTATGGTCTATTTTAGTTTTATTTTTCCTTTTTCTCTATTTAGGTTCAACTATTTAACAAGAAAATTGTTGTTTACACTTTGCAAGGCTAAAAAACACCATAAAATGACAAATTTAACCTCAATTTTCATTGGTAGTTAACTACTGCCGATTAATATTCATCGACAGTTAACTGCCGATGAGTTTATTTTGGTATTTTTATGGTATTTCTTAGAATCCGTTGACGTGGGAACAACAACATTCATTTAACAATAAGATTCATGGGCCTAGTATCATGTAGTACGAAAAATTGTTAACGGGCCAAATGGTTATTGGGTCCAGCTTCATGTATGAATAAAGATGACAATTGCTTTTCTGACATACAAAACTTCATAATGACATATGAAAATGACACAAATACCTCCAACGGTAGTTAACTACCGCTCGGCTTTCCGGCGGTAGTTAACTACCGCTGTATACCAAAGTTGGTGAACAGTAACAATGACTTTTCATTCCAAATAAAGTCAAGTCATGCTATTTTCTGTGCTGCTCTACTTTCCACACCTACTAGTGGACACTGATTGCATGCGTATTGCTTGAACCCTTCTTGGATTATTGCATTAAACTTATTATGTGGCAAATTTTATTTTAAAAATAAAAAAAGTTGGTGAAATGATTATGTAGGTTGCTACGTTTTTGGCATGATGTGTACATGTCTTAAAGATGTATTCCATAGATTTTATCAAGTAGTTCAAAATAAAAATATTTCTATTGAACGAATCTAAAGATTCTGTGTAGAAGATTGTTGGTGTTGGTATTTTGTGTTGGAGAAGCCATTGTTACTGTTCTCAAAATGAATTTGATGCTCCACGGTAGTTAACTACCGTTGGAGCATATATATATTTGTGTTGAATACTTGGAACGGTAGTTAACTACTGCCGGATAAATCCAGCGGTAGCTACCGCTAAAGGTAAAAATATTATTTATATGTGTCATTATGAAGTTTTATATGTCAAAAAAGCAATTTTCAATAAAGATTGATTACACACCTTTCTAAAAAAAAAATGATTACACACCCATATACACATACAGAGAGGACAAGAGGAATAAAAATCAACTGGATAAGTAATCATGATTTGGTTAAAGTTAATCAATTGAACTTGATGATTGATAAATAAAATATTGAAAAAAATTGAACTAATGAGAATTTCAAATCATGATTTGGTTAATATCAATCATTTGAACTATGATTGATAAATAAAGTATTGAAAAATATTTATTTTGAAAAAAAAAATGAATCAATTGAAGGTTGAACCGCATTTTAACCAAACTTGATTTGATTTAAGAGAGAGTGAGAACCAAATTTGTTTGAACCAAATTGACCGATTTCCCATTCAATTGTTTGAATAATTTTATTTGTCTTTTAAAAAAACAGTATGTTCGATTCTGAATACACCATATAAAACCATTCTACTTTCCAAGTTTTATATCGTATAGACTCTTATTTAAATAACTTTTTTCTTTCTTGAAGGTTATAATTAGAATTCAAATGAAATAATATATTACAAAGGAAACAAACAAATTTTTTTTTTCTTATCTTATAAAAAAAAAAAAAAAAGATAACATATTTGGCCACAATGGGGTGTCTCATGGAATTTGACCATTACATTAAGGGTAAGAACAATCACAAAAATGAGTTGGACATCACGTATTCATACACAACCTTAAGATAATGAGTTTATGTGTCCTCTCGCATATATGTTGTTCAACCTCAACTCTTACGGTCAATGTGGGATTTAACTCACACTTGACACATCACAACATCTCCATTTCAAGTGTGAGACTCCATGCATTCTTGACCCCACACCATGAATCTCCCCCTCTATCCCACAAAGTCGAATCAGACTTTGATACCACTATTGGGTCATGAGTCTCATGAATTTAATCATCACATCATGCTAATAGCAAACTCACAGGTGAGTTGGACATCACAACTTCATCCAAAATTTTAAGGCATTGGTTTTATGTATCCTCTCATTTATAAGTTTCTCAACTCTTCTGAAAAAAGTGTAGATTTAACTCACATTTAACACATCCCAACATAAAAAATTCCAATTGTAGTCGAGATGGTTTGCAATTTTGTCCCTGTAAAAATTGTATTAGAGGTTTTGTAATTGAATAATTATCCATGGACACCCTTTTTTTATCCCTTATATACACCCACATGTGGCATTTTATTTGAAATTCTATTATGACCCTGCCAATCAAACCCCACCATGTGGCCAAAATCTATGAATCATCCTAGTCCCACCAAAACCGTCCCTTCTCTCCTCAGACTCAGCATTCTCTCTTCTCTCTCCTCAAAACCTTCCTTGTGAGTTTTCTCTCTTCACCATCACTGACCGTCGTCCATCGGCATTTCCGTGGTCTCTTCACAGTCTCTTCAAACCAGTTATTTCATATATTGTATTGTCATCGTATCTTTCTTGTTCTCTAAAAAGCTTGTACCCGAAAAGGCAGATATTGACATATAGGTACTGGTCGCGGTGGTCGGCGATTAAAGAGGTGTGATGAAGGTCGACGCGAGACAGAGGTAAAATCGCATATGAACTGTTGAGAACATGGGAGATCTAAAAGGGTGAGATCCGTCGAAGATTTGAAAGGATGAACATAGGTTGTTATGGACGCAAAAAGTGTAGACAGAGGGGGAGAACAAGGGTGGTGGACAGAGGGTGGTGACCTGAGGTGAAGAAGAGAGATGAGAGGATCACATAGAGAGCGATGAAAGGATCACAGAGTGAGAGATGAGATAAGGAAGATTTTTTTTTTAAAAAAAAAAAAGTGCAACGAATATAAAAATACAATGAAGAAGGAAGAGAGAGAAGGTGAGAAAGTCGACATTATTGCCCCCTTATTTTGCTAATAGACAAAATTGCTCCTATGTTATATAAATGTGTAGAATGAGATTTGACACATGGAGGTGTGCATGTATCACCATCATATACAATTTTTCACTTTTAGAAATCGCACGTTGACAGTGGCGGTTCTAAGGCCCAGCGAGCCCGGGCTCCGGCCCAATTTTTTTTGCAATTTCTTATGTAAATTCCACTGAATTTCTTATATAAACCCTTTTAAATTGGACAATTTCTTTAGATTTTTGATTATTTACTTGCAATTTCTTATATAAACCTTAATAAATGTGTTGCAATTTTTTTTTCTCAAGCTTTATAATAATTCAGGCTCCGTCACTGCAAGTTGGGAAATAAAACATTGCTTTGAGAGATTATTGATGTATGCATGAAGTAACAAAACAAATTAAGTTTTAAGTTGTATTTACACTTCTCTTTTAGGAGGTGCTTCCGCTTTTTTTTTTTTTTTTTGGTACAAGTGCTTCCGCTTCTAAAAACGTTATTTTGGTGATTAACTAATAATATGCACTTCCAAATATTGTGTTAAGAGATTGTAGATAGCACTACCAAAAAAAACATTAATGCTACCAAAAAAAAAAGAGATTGTAGATATAATGTGCTTCCGCTTCTACAAAAACTTTTTGGTGATTAACCAACAATCTGCATTTCGAAATATTGTGTTAAGAAATTGCAGATATAAGTATGATTTGTCGAACTACAATCAATTTTTTATTAGTATTTTTTGTTTCTTTATAATTTATTTTTTTAGGAATGTTTCATTTTACTTCTTTAGTGGATGCTTGTGCTTGCACGAAACAAATTTCTTAGTGATTTTCTTTCAAAAAAATTTCTTAGTGATTTCACAACAAAATCAACTAAACAAATATGAAAGATAATACTGTACAAACTGCTGTAAGTTTCAAGTAGTGATGGAAAGATAAGTGATTATACATGCTACAATTTCTTTTTACTACCTCGATGGCCTGCAGATTCTTCATTTTCTTTCGTGGTTTTCTTGAAGTCAATGCCTTTTCATAACCTAGGAAGATTGCTACTCCCTCCGTCCCATAATACATGACATAGTTGACCCTATTACACATGTCAATGCATACTTTTGAGTTTAAATATCTTGAATAATATATTAAAAAAATTATGAAAATTTAATATTATGAGACGAATCTAACGACATCTTATATGATTATTTATCTTTGTATATTAGTAGAAAAATATTGTCAAAATAAGTTAGGTCAAAATTGCACATTTTCAAATAAGTCATCTATTGCGGAACGGAGGGAGTATTAGACTTGACCCCTTGCAGACAAAAAAAACAAAACTGATAATAATTTTTTTACAATAGTAAATATAAATCATTCATTCGATTTTATATGACATATATGTTTTCTTCATAAGCTAATGTTAGTATTAGGATTTTTATATCATGCGTAAATTTGCACATGTTAATTAGTTTAAAAAAGTAAATTTATATTGAAACTTGTGCATTTAATATTAAATATGTATTTTTAATAAATAATTGTTGTTTTTCAATAATTTTTTTTTTGTTTTGTAAATGTTTGAACTTTAGCTCATCAGTGACTTTAATTTCTTCATTCAAATAAGTTGAATTACTCAATTCATATTCATCGTTAAACGTGAAAGTTATTAATTAGAGTGTTATATGATGGGGTTTTATCCTTATCTTTTGGACTCTTTTGAAAAGACAAATGTTAATGAAGGTCCTGAAACACCAATTAAGTAAATAAATATAATAAAAATATTTTATAACTTATGTAGTAAAACTTTTGATAATCTATTTTTTTTTAATTTAATTTTTTTTTCTTAACTATTGTCTTAGACACTAGTGTGTCCCAGACACCGGTTAGGATAACCCTTTAAAAAAACTTAATTGGACAGGATAACCCTTTAAAAAAACTTAATTGGACAGATCTCTCGTAGATGTTGAAATGGTGATGTATGTTTTTGTGGATTTTATTTCCCATATGTAAATTGCTTTTTTTGAAATCTAAATTAATTTGTAAAGACAATAAAATAACATTCATGTGAGTTTAGTCCAATTGTAGGGACATTTTATTATATATGTAGGAGTTGGAGTTCGAAATTCAGGCACCTCACTGGTTCATCTTAAAAAGATGAATTTTGCTACTTAATTAAAAAAGACAATAAAATAAATTTGTTTAATTTTCATTGATTATAAAATAAATATTTTTAAAATGTTTTTTTTATTAATGATTAAAAGCTTAAATATTTTGTATTAACTAACTTTATGGTGTATAAGTGAGACATGCCTTTACTCAAAAAGAAAAAAAAGAAGTGAAACATGTCTTGTATCATGCACAGACTAGTTTCCACCGTTGAACCAGTAAATTCCACTATTAAATTAAAAGAGATATGTCATGGCATTTCCTCAAAAAAAAAAAAAGAGTTATGGTGTGGCTTAAATGAGATTTGTGTATATATGATGTAAGATCATTTTACTAGTGTATTCTATTTTTATTTTTTTTGAGCAATACTAGTGTATGTTAGACAAAGTCATTTTGTATTTCAAATATTTTGAAAATAAATTCTATTAGGACTTCACAAGTCACCGGAAAACATTCTTCAATTTGTTTGAAATATATGTATTTTTAAAATTATTTATAATATTAATTTAAAATGCTATTATATAATTTATGTTTAAATTTAATTCAGTATAATTTTTAAACAACATATGCTTTCAAATTGAACCAAGTAAAGATGAAGTTAATGCTGAAATGTCCGATGCATCGAATTGACCTATAAATTTTAGTGATGAATTAACAACTGATTTGGTATTTTTAAGATTAATTGATATTATAAGTTTATTAATTTATAAATAAACATATGTTGAGTTATTGACTCAATTGTCTTTAGTATATATTTTCTACTCGTGAAACAGTGTTGTTAAGGGCACAGACGATTGAAAAACAACATGAAATTATCATTGTTACTATTTGATCATTATACATATACCGGAAAAAGAGGAAGGAAGGAATGACAACTAAACTTTGGGTAATGAAAGAGGTTGAAAGTATAAATTAAAATCAAGTTCAACAATAAGTTGTTCTAAAAGGAGTACATGTCCAAGACTGATCATATTGGATGTGTTGAAAGATCGAAACAAAAGATAATCTTGCATGTGCCACCCAAATTTATAGGGCATGAAGTACTTATCAATCATCTTTCACCTGCAATGAATTGGGAGTGTATCAGAGCTAGAGGTCCTTACACAAAAATGCAGCAACAATTGGTCTTGGTAGAAGGTAGAAAGTAGTGCGTGACATATTCTTGACACATCCTGGTTGTTGAAGTCGTTGAACATGTTTTTATTTGGTATTGATCCTTGACAACACATACAAATCAAATATAGTGTTAGAAACACACTTTTTTCAATACTCACTTGTTTATTGAGTAAACCCTCATTTTCATCCTTGAAAGGGACACTCGCTATCGGATACATCCTTGAATCAACGAAAATTATTAAAAACTTCTTTAATGTTAACTCCGTTAATCATTTTAATCTAAAACATTAAACATCAGTTAAGTGTGATGATCTGTCTTGTAACTTTGCTGATGTGGCATCTCACTAGAAATATTATAATGATTGATTGGATTTTTTCTTTAACATCTTGGCTTTTATTTTAATTGACATTAATTTAGAAAATAAAATATCATAAAACATGACAATTCTAGGTAACCTATCAAACCCATAATCAAAACTCAAAAGTCACCACTATCTTTTCAAATAACCTAAATCTTCACAACCTCTCAAACTTAGAATCCATGACTTCTCAATCTTCTTACAAAAACTCTTCAATCATTTTCCTTAGATCAATCTGAAAGAAGAGATTTTGACATTCACAATTTCTACTCATATTTAGAAGAAGACTAAAATTCGGTACCACTGTTTTAATTTATACTATCTCCGATACTTCTTTTATGAGATCCTTATTTCGAATTTCTCATATGGGTTTTGAACTAAGGGTGTTTGGGTCTTTGTTTTTGGTATCAAATTTGATTCTTTTTGATTGAGTTATGGTTTTGTGGGTTTTGGTTTTGAGTTGACTGAAGGAATTACCGTCACCTCATTCACTCACCCATCCTCATTGTTAAATTGAATTTCGGATTGGAGGATTTATGATTGTTTGTTTCAGGGAGCTTGAACTATTTTAGGAGCTTTTTTTTTTTCTCTCTCTCGCCATTTCAGCTTCAAATTAGAGTTTGCTTTTTCATTTAAAAACCATGAATGTTGTAATTTTTTTTTTTTTAAGGATGAATGTTGTAATGTATGTGGTGTGTTAAAATTGGAATTGTGTTACAATTAGAACCCAGAAGTTGTCTTATGAGAAAAGGATGAACTTTGATTTACATTATTACTTTTGTTGTTAATTTTATGTGGTTTTTAAATCTTTCTTCTATTTGGTTATGGAGTTTTGGGAAAATTTAGAATTTTTTTGTTGATGATGGCTTGGGGTTGTTGGATTATGTATTTTGAGTTGGAGATAAAGATGAAAATAAAGATGATAAATCAATTCCGATTTTGATTTTTTTGAGGATTTTATCAATTTATTGATTATT
>Ga0315913_1005529_pt1 | contig 15299 bp, 9 predicted proteins | sample MpolsnodulesMG_FD_207736 | JGI IMG/M metagenome (GOLD analysis project Ga0315913, IMG submission 207736) | Medicago polymorpha root nodule microbial communities from Los Angeles, California, United States - small nodules | ecosystem: Host-associated > Plants > Roots > Nodule | place: USA... | reverse complement strand
TTTTAGACTTTTACCAAAACTTGCGGTGTTGATGGTCGTGACTCCATCCCTAAAGTTTTTCCTACCAGTGATGATACTCTTTTGTGATCCATCACCATACATGGTTATATCTTTCATTTTATCTGTTATTGTCACTACCTCATCGTACACTCCTTCTTTAACATAAATCACATACCTGCATAAATAAATACATTCAAAAATTATACATACCATGACGTGATTTGATATGATGTATGTGTAAAAAAAAGTTTTACCTTGTCAGTGCATAAAAATTAATCTAATATAAATATACCTTCCAAGGAAATTTGGAGGGATGGCAGCCAAAGCTGCAGAGATGGTTCTGAAGTTACCACTGCCATCTTTAGCAACAACGACATTAGGTTTAGGTCTAATATCAGCAGCCTTCAACACCCTTCTCTCTTCAGATTGAATCCATGAAGGAATACCTTCAGAATCCATAGAAGCAACAGGGGAGTTATCAGACAACAACATACGGGGGCCCCCCACTGTCTGCAATGAAGAAAGGAATGTAGAAACCTGAGACACAATAGCAAGAGAATTGCTAACAAATTCCCTAGAACCCTGAAACAATTTCTTAAGATCAGTCTTCAATTTTCCATCGGGAAAACCATCAACACAAGTTTCTTGGAAAGTGATAACAGCACTCAACCAACTGTTCAAGTCAGGTGTTTTTGAAGCAAGTTTTTTCATGTCAGCTTCACTAAGTTGATCAATAGAGGTAGCTAAATCATCCTTAGCGTATTGAATCATCTCTTTACAATCCTCAAATGCAGCTTTCTCTTCTTTCGTATCAAATTTGAATGAGTTTGTTTTGTTGAAGGCTTTGTTAACCTCATCCTCTACAGTTTTAAGATAAACTTTGAGAAGGTCTTTAGGGTGTTGAAGTTTAGGATCCTTTTCCACTGCTTTGTTAAGAGGTCCTTCACATTTTTCTTTGTAATCTGCAGAACTGCATACCAATTTCACTACCTTTTCTGAATGTGCAACATGTTTGCTACCATTAGCAGTTGAAGTGTCTTCGGTTTGACGGCTACCACCACCAAAAGGACTGTATTTTGTGGTGGCAACAAAGAATGCGCAACCTATGAGACCGACGAAGACAACGGTAGAAATAACTCCAATGATGATCCTTTTCCTCATTTGTGCTCTCTTCTCACTTTTTCGACGTTCATTGATGAGGTCGAAATCTTGAAACGCCATTTTGAAAGAAAATTATTTGTTCTAAGGCAGAGGAGTCTCTGCCTTAGGTATAATCTTCACTCCAGTCACGGGAAAAAAAAGATGGAAATAGAAAGGTTGTGATCAAAGGAGGGTTAGTTTCAACTCCTTATGAACTAATTCTGTTTCATCAACTGCAATTTTAATATTGTTTTTCTGCAAGTAGAAACCAATATTAACAGTGGATGAGAGATCTTTCAGGTGTTCTAATTTTAGAAAGAAAAAAAAAGTGGTCAATGTTGTTCCAAATTAATAATAGCAAGCTTATATTGTTCACTTATAAGCTTATTTGCCGCAAAATCTTCATACCCTTCACAATATAACAATAACTTTCAACATCCTTCTCTCTTTTTTCTAAGCAGTTAAAATTAGAATGGAAAAAAAAAACAAGGATTAAAAAGTTATTGATATCACATCACAAAAGTAATTAATAATTTGTTTATTTTTATCTTAGTTATTTTAATTCACTCTTAGCTTCCTCCTAAAAATATGACTAGGATTATGTATGTTCATTTTACATCCTGATCCTAAATTTCAGTGAAAATGTTCAAATATGGGCACACTGCATTGCAGTAAATATTATAGCCCACAATTTTTTTGTAACATATATCGTCCATTGAATCAACATATTAGAAAAACTTGTCTAAAATTACTTGTATTTTTTTAGCAGCCTTGGCATTGTTGTTCTCTCTATAGCAAGGTTTTTTAGGATTTTGATTCTATGCATTCATGCAATCACACAGTTGCCGACATGATCAGTCAGATCAAAATCGAATGAGTCTTATTTTAACTTTTTATTCTGAAGTCAAATATGAATGTCAAACCGTTTAAAAATGTTAAATGCATGACCCCCTGACTATACTAATCATTTTGAAACAATTTTGACACATAACTACAACCAATATTATAAAATTGAATATTGCTTATCAAATAACACTTCAGAAATAGTAACTACACACTTTTTCATGTTTAGTTAGCCACTGATTGGTCAAATATTATATTTCATATAGATATCCTTTGTAAGAAAATAACAATGCTCTATAAATTTTAAACTTTTACATCACTTAATATAACTAAAATATTAAAATCAACCATGCATTTTCTTTTAACATTAGCAAAGACTAAGTGGAAGTGAACAGACTAAAGCTGCATACTTTTTCTCTCTTTAAAAACTAGACTTGGGGGGTTTGGGCATGTAGAGAGAAGACATGTGGATTCTGTTGTAAGGAGAGTTGATCAGATGGAGGGGAGTCAAATCACTAGAGGTAGGGGTAGACCTGGAAAAACTATAAGAGATGCTATTAGGAAGGATCTAGAGATAAATGAGTTGGAGAAAGACATGACTTTTGATAGAACACTATGTCGTCGTTTGATTTTTGTAGCTGACCGCACTTAGTGCGATAAGGCTTGGTTGTTGTTGTTTATGTACCGCTTCCTTAACAAAACAGTATAGTGCACATTGATCACTTATAGTGCACTTATCTCTTACCAAGAAAGACCTCATTATTTGAAACTTATATGGACACATTCATTCCTCTTTTAGGATCAAGTGAAATTCCCAAAACCATCTTTTTTCTTAGTATTTGAAATAGAGTCACAATTATTAACCTAAGTTGTATATTGAATTGTTGAACTATTTTCTGCAGAAATACATAATACCAACAATATGGAAACAAACTAATAGGCATATTACATGAAGCTGGAACCAAAGCGATTGTTATCCTATGCCACAGTCTTCAAGCCTCCAAAGGTTAGTTTCTCTGAGTTTTAGGATTATGAACTCAATATTTCTATGTCATCTGATCCCATTCACAGATAAATACATTGATTCAATATTTCTCACTGTTTGATTATTTTTTCCAATCTCTAGGAAGACATTATCATGACACAACTTGCTGCTACTCTTGAGAATGCAGGAATCACTTCTTTCCGCTTTGACTTCACTGGAGATATGTATAATTTTTTGTCCCCAAAAACAAAACATCATTACTCAATAACTATCATATAGTTTATGCAAAACTTGATTTCTATTTGACAAGGCAATGCAGACACATTACAATGGTTTTGCCTGGTTCCGTTCACTTTCTGATTCCTCGACCATGTGTTTGAGTCCATATTTATGAATAGAAAAACTTTTGCTTAATCTGATGAGCTGCTCAGCAAAACTACTAAATGAAACTGTTATCCTTCCTCTGCCTACCATCCTGCAAATAGTTTTAACGATGATGCATGGCTACATAGAGGATTTATGTGAAATGTTATTGTTTGTTGTAAAGTGAAAATACTATCCGAGAAGAATAAATGCTCTCTCCATCCCTTGTTCAGTATCACATTAGCAAAAGAAAAATAATATAGTATTCCTAAATAAATGTTGTTTTATGTTTTCAATGTAACATTATTTATTTTAATCCAATTCTACCCGAAATTAATATTATATGCATCACTCCAAGTTCATTACTTCACTATGCATTTATGACGAGAGGTAGCATGCAACAGTTAACAAGAATAATTTTGTAAAATTGTTACACTTTCATTTATTTACAACTTTTTTTAATCTTTGTGAAATAACCTAAAATTACATTCAATATGAGACATAGGAGTACTTATTGAGTTTCTGCATACTTATGTTAGTCTTAAAACATTATTCCTTCCCTTTGAAAAACTTGAGAAGTTCTTCTGTTGTTGTATGCTTTTGATAGTATCATGATATTAAAACAGTTGCCAACCTCTCTGGTAACTATGATCTGATGGCAGGCCTTGAAGATTGTCTTGGAAACAACTTTATGAATAGAATCAGGAAGGAAGGGTTCATTGAGTAGAAGACTAAGTCAGGTAACCGTCCATTTAATCAGCCATGTTTTCAAATACCTAACTTGGAGTAGAAGAATCTATTTGAAAAGTGCTTTCAAGAAGTTCAGAATCCATATAAGTTATAACTTGTATGCTTCTCTACTTTGAACTTGTATGTTTTACTCTACACTTTTTTATAAGGCTACACAAGAAGGTGTACCTATGTTTACAACCCAAAAAATTTAATTAATATTGTTTTCAGTTTTTGAGGACATCACATCAATCTTCTTTTGTAGGAAGTGTTGATTATCGAATAACTAAGGAAAGTTTGTAGGATCAACTAAGCATAAATATGCAGGAAGCATGCTTGCAGATTGACAAAGAATGCAGATGAGGGAAACATTGTCTTATAGCTTGCCTCTCCTTTACAATTTTACCCTTTGGCTTTCATCTTCATTACACCAAAGTTTCATCGCAAAAATCTAAACAGTAGGATCAGTGAATGGCAAGGGTGTTTTGGCTACAATGTATAGCAGATGACATTTTTACCTCTATAACTCTATTTTGTTCTTTTAAAATTAAAATCACAAGAACTATAAATTTAAAGTGTTCTCTTTATCCTGGTCAATTGACCATGTCAGAAATTTTGATTTTGGAATATGAACTTCAAAAGGGTAAGAATTTCAGGAGTGTGAAGAACCTCTCATAATAATATGTTGTAGTATGTCTTATTTTGATTTATTCTCTCTTCTTTGGGACATATAATACAGTCTCATAATACGTGACAGGTTTCCTTATTGTTCATGGTGACGCAAACACTATAATTCCTGTTGGAGATGCACTTGAGTTCGCCAAGATCCTACTTAATCACAACTTATAATTGAGGTAGCTTCAAATGAGGCAAATTCATGAAGGAAGCTTTTGCAAAGGGACAGTTTAATGCTAAGTATCTATCTACCTTGGCCTGTGCATATTAAATTTTTTCTACTGTATTGAAAATTACCAGTGCTATAAGAGTTTTTTATGGCAAAGTTACTTATGTACTCTTTTAACTTAGTTTCAGATCCTCAAAAAAGAGAAAAAATTAATTTCAAATAACATTTTCACATCAGACTCAAGACGTGATATCTGCTGAGAGGATCTTGATGCACCATGCTTTATAAACGTGATGGTCACCTCGAATAGGCTTAGGTCTATATGCCATGTTTGTGATGGGCGGCTTCCAATTTGGAAAATCCAGACAATGATTGGATCAAACTTTTTAGGCTCATACCATTACACAACGCAAGAACGGTTAATCATTTATATGTACATATCTATACCTATATATCCCCCAAAAAATAAAATAAAGTTATACTTATACATAAAGGTGATATATCTTTCGATAATACCTTTGATTAAATAGACTAAAAAAAGACACCACATTTGATTGTATATGCAATTTCGATTTATTTGATGACTATGGAACACTATACCCATTTAAGGACCAAAATGATCATTTAATTTTTCTTTACACCCGCAGAGTAAAGACTAAGCAGAACAAATAAGCTAAAGCTGTATTCCTTGTTATTTCTCTGATCAGATCCCATCATCATAAGGAAAAGAAGTAGAACCAATCCAAGCATCACCAATAATAAACTCTGAAACTGTGAAATTATTTGCACTATCAAAATCCATTAAATGATACCCTAACCATTTTACTCGGTTATCCGTCCCAGAACCAGGTCCGTAATTTGCAAACTCACCATAATACAAAGTGTCCAGCCCTTTATCATCATCAGAAGACCATTTTGTCCATCCCATTGGATCAATGAACACATCAATGTAAGACTCAATGTAAACAGTCCTAGAATAAACCCTCCAAGGCCTTCCAAGGTAACTCTTGATGTTGTTAGAGTTGTCATACAAATCAGTAGTAGCTAAAATTGAACAGTTTTGGATTGAGATGCCAGTGTCCTCATCAGGTGAATCTCTTGACTGTGCAGTGATGACAGTGTATTGGTTAGGTAATGGCATTCTTGATATAATGTTACATGCTTGTAAAACTACTGCTGCATTTCCAAATATGTAATCTATGGTCCCAAAAATGTCACACTCTCTATAGAATTGTCTAAATGAGTGAACATAAAGTGTGTCTTGGTAACCATACATTGCACATTTGTAAAAAGCTGTTAAGTCTGCATTCACTCTTAATGCTACTGCTTGATGCTTCTCTGGTCCTGCCTTGTTCTCAAAAGCTATATCACGTGCCAGAAATCCTTCGCCAGAAACCGCTGACAAAAAAAAAATAAGGGACAAATTTCATTAGAACTTTGCAATTTTAGAGATCATTTTGACATATTGATGATGTGAGGGACTACATTGACACAATACTATAATTTCAAGGACTACTTTGAGTATTTACTCAATTGTGAGATTAACAACAGACTTCTGACCAGGATTACCAAGAGACCAAAATACCTCATTACTATCCAAAAACTTGAGACATTATTTATATAGGTCATCTCTCTTTTGTATATCCAACATTTAGTCAATTGACTCAATTCCTAACGAACACAGGACTAACCGCTGACACATGAATTTCAACTGTTACAGGTTATATTAGGTACATTAAAACTTAATATAGTCTAAAAAAGAAGTGTTAAATGATTACCTAAAGTCGCAGATCTAAAGGTGGTCCAGCCATCAACATCACTTCTATTGCCAGTAATGACAGTGAGATCCCTTCCATCACCAAGTAGAACAATATTGGTTTTATTGCTTGAGATTTCAACATTTTCCTCATATATCCCTTCTTTTATATAGATTATTGTCCTAGCATAGCTGTTATTTGGAGCAAAGTCAATGGCTTCATTAATGGTAATAAAGTTTCCCGTTCCATCTGCAGCGACAACAATCACATCATCAGTGTTTTGCAAGAACCTGCGGCGATCTTTGCTTGACAACCACATGAGAGCATCCATCAAACGCCGGTTTCCATGTCCTTTAGAAGCTCTTACCTCAGGCTTAGGAAACATTGACAGAGAATTACTAACATGCTTGTAAGTGTTGATCACTGAATCAACTAAAACTTGCTTCATTGTACCCGAAGCAGAATCTAAGCTTTCTAAACATGTGTTCTTGTTGGTAAGGGCTGCACTGAGATAAGTTCTTGCATCAACTAACTTTCTAGATTTTGATGAATGAATTCCAGATAATGATCTTTTTAGTGAAGATAAGGTAGATTGTTGAAGTTCTTTGCAATCTTGTATAGCTCCTCTTTTGTTCTCTATGATGTTTGAGTGAGCATTGTTGAATTCATTAGATAGCTTTGTGGTTTCAGATATTGATACTTGAAGGGAATGAAGAAGGATGTTAATGATGTTTGGATTTATGTCTATTGAGATGGAGAGTTTTGATGAATTGAAGCAAACTTCAGGGTATGGAGTAGTTCTGCAGAAGGATTTTATTGAAGAGATTTTTGCATGCAATGTTGTTGTGGAAGAAGTGGTGTTGTTGAAAGCTAAAGTGTGTGAATGGAAGATTGTTAAGAGAAGAAGAAAGAGTTTAGAAGATAAATTAGCCATGAATTAACTTGTATAATAAGAAATATTTGTGTTGAAATGTATTCACATTTCACAGGTTTGAGAATTTTAGTACTTGATTAATTCACTCCTTTAAATAATGTACTCTATGGACATTGATTAGGGTGTGACTATACAATATACTGATTTTCATAGAATTATGCTTTAGGTGAGTCACATGTTTTGTTTTTACATGAAGACCAGCTTGTTATTATTTCCAAAAGGAATCATAGAAGCTAAGACTGAAGGAAAAAAAATCTATAGGAACAATCTTTTGAGTTGACAAGTTGTGGTAGAAAATTACACTAGTATATATATGAAGATACGGTAGACTAAAAGACATTGGATTTGGCTCCTATTTGGTCATTGATATGCCGGTTTGTTTTTTTATACGTAGTATAGGGAAAATAATGCAAGGCTTGGTGCACAACATAACAATTGCTATAATCCAAGGGGTCTCAGTAAGTTGACAGTTTCAATTTGAGTTCAACACTTCAATCACTGGATTTCTAGGACATTTTGAGCTCATAAACTAATTGATAAAGAATATCACGCAACTTGTTAAAGAGGCACTGCTTGTTTAGTAAAACTATAAAAAATATTTATATTTGGAAGAGCCAATTAGTAATAATTTTTGTATAAAATGTTTCTTAAATAATACTCGTTCCAGTCTGGTCCTATATATAACAAAATTGGATCAACAAAAGTTGATGTACGTGGTTCAAAATTTTGACCCAATACATCAACTTTTGTCATTGGGGATTATATATGATCATATCCGAATCCGGACACCACCAAAAAAATATATGCATATCCTAAACAAAATATGCGTGATTGATCAATAATTTAGCTGAGTGATGAGTGCATATGCTCCTCCACAGAGTCACTTTATATCCACAATTTTTTTGGTTTGTGATTGTAATTATTTGTCGTTAATTTATCTAACTTTTTCTTATGGGTATTTTCGTAGGCTTTATAGACAATTTTATATTTACATACATAACATAATTGTGATATGCAGGCAGTAGTAGGTACGACACGGATATGGATAGCAGTGTGTGTTTACTATAATTTGACGCAACTTGAGCTAAATCAGTATTCAAGTCACGATGTGCCGGTCACTTGGTCCAAAGAGTCTGCCAAAAAATGAATCTCGTGATATTGCACGAAGTTATGTCATGTGCTGACAATGTAATGGATAAAGTTTTTGATTATTTAAAGGAACTTAACAAAGGTTTAACTCAACTTGTTTCCTTGGAAAAGACATTGCCCGTTCACTATCTTATCCTTACTACCATGTCTTACTAACTGTGATACATTATTTACATTCATAGTTACACTTAATAGACTACGCTTTCATACCTGTTCTTGTGCTTTTTCACTATATTTTCATAATCATGAACTAAGCTTATCTTAACACTCGTTCGTACATTGCTCTGCAACTTCCCTCAAGCTTGGGTGTACTCGGTGTACTCAAGAAAGTGTTATGCGAACATATTTAATACAATCATCTTATAACAAATGAATTATATAGCAAAAACTGGGAATAATATGAAATTTTCACATCTTTCTTTTAACAAGTCCTGTGAAATTGAATAAGTCTTACCTTGGAAAACCTAGTCCAATCCATCAGCCAGAGAAAAAACAGTTCTAAAGGATTAGTTCATGCAGGTGTAGTAAAGGGAAAATCAACAAATACTCATCCAAACATAATGGTTATATGTATCCAAAAAACAAACGGTTTTAGCTTTCACCAATATACCAAGAAGAAACTATCTTCATATTTTTATTTCCTACTTCCCTGTAATTAAAACAGATAAATATATTTAGTCTCACATTTCTTTCTCCTTTAACCTCCCTCTATCTTGTTTTGATGGTTTAAGTTTCTCAAGATCTCCGACTAGCTTTAGCTATTAAATAACTTCAATTGGAGAAGACTCTTCTCCAATCATGCCCAAACCACCTAAGACAAGACTTAATTATTTTTCTACAATGAGAGAACTGCCCTAATTTTCTCTCTAATGGCTGTATGCCTAATCTTTTCTTGTGGTATATAACCACTGTGACATAAAATAAGATGAAAACTCCTTCTCTGAAGGAAAATATAAACTGGGACAGAGCTGTTAGGAAAACGATTGTTTTAGTGAGTTTGTTGTTCAAGTGAGAAAGGGTTTTCCTAATACTCCTTCATTTCACCTAAATTCCACAGAAATCTAGTTAAGTCAAATATCAGTAGCTAAAGATCTATTTCAGAAAGTAGAAGGAACAGAGGTGGCAAGCATAGCTCCAGGAAAAAAACTCTAACAACAACACCAATATTTTCCTGTATAGCTTTAATTGGCAAAAGCCATGTTTTCCTACTAAATTGATAGTTTGTTTGTGTTGATGCCACCAATAAACAGATGGAAGAAAATGCAGCTTCTAATGTCGTACATTATTGTCATCGGTTTCCATTAATCGGAACCTTATAAAAACCCTTGTCAAGCTAAATTTAAAGTGAAGTTAGCAAAAAAGAAAAAAAATACTAGATGTTGCCATTGCACTAGTTCACACACATCCTTCATGTAAAAAATATAGACTAGAGATTGTTACATGACAAAATTGCAGAACAGCACATAAAGGGCAAATCTAAATAACAAAGAACAATTGGAAAAATTAATTAACAATTAAAATTTGACATAACTCAGCAAAAGTGTTCATAAACAATTGTCTCCATGTATGGACTAATAGCATAAAAACCATCCAAATTGTATGCATCATGCATACAGAGGATAATAGAGTTACAAGAATTAGTATTTATTTCAGATTTGGCACGATAGAAAAGAACAGAAGCATGTTGGATAAAAATAATTATGCATTAATCATAATATAATCATAGAGGACAATACTCCAAAATTTCAATAAGATATTCATTGATAACAAAATTACTAATTACAAAGGCTACATATGATGTTTCTACTTAATTTCAATAAGTTTTTTATGGTTATGCTTTTCTTTTTCTTCGATTTGTGCTTTAAGTTTCCCTCTTCCTTATTCTTCAAAATATCATCTCATCTTTTTCCTTCCCTTTCTTGTCATAGTCAGTCTTTCCGGCACCTCTGATCGGGAGATCTTTCCCTGATTGAGAGAGTAGTGCATGTCTTTCACATTATGAAGACATCAATGACGTTGAAAACTCACGGATGTCTTTCACATTACAAAGACACCAACATGAAAAACACATGAGGTTATTCAAGAAAATCACAGTTGGTTGTAGAAATATAATAGAATAGATGCTAAGAAATAAAATCATCTCCAATGACGAGATCTGAACAGTTGCAACTGAAGTAGAACAACAAAGGTAGCTTCCTGAGAATGGAGATTGCAGAACAAAGTAAGTAAGTAAGTAAGCAAGCAGAGAATAGAGATTAAAAGAAGATCGAAAATAGATGCAACAAAAACAAACTTTATCAAAGATAATTGGAGCTGAAGGGAGTTACTGTGGATTCGGAGTGAGACTGGCGAGGTGAGGACGACGGAGGGTGAAGATGGTAACAGAGGGAACAAATGGCAGCATATGACAGTTGATGCTGCTGCCGACACACTATACAAATTGGATTGGATTGAACTAGGTTACGCCTGCGTACCTTATAATCTCACTTAAGTGACGATCCACTTACCTATGCGCGAGTTAAGTTACGCACGTTGATGGTGGTTAAAACTGAAAACACACGTTTTTTGGACGGTGATAAGTTTTTCAACATTCAATCCACACGTTTTTTTACCAAATTTTACATGTTTTTTGACCATATTTATGTTGTTATAACATATACTATCATTCTCACCTATAAATACCCCTCCAAAGTTCCTCATTTTCTCACACCATCTCACATTCTCTCCTCCCACTCTCTCCCCCTCTTTCTCTTCTTTTTTTTTCTTTCTATAGTCTCTAGGCTCTTTTTACCCCCTTTAGGAATATAGTAATAGCCGTTGGGGGAAATAGTGGTCACTCGGGTTGGGGAAAAAGACATCATCCCTTGAGGTAGAATTATGTTTGCTTCCTTTTACTCCCAAAATCTTTTTACCGTGGGTAAAAAGAATCACCATGGGGGTATAAAAGGAATAAAATTTAAATTTACCTCATGATATCTTGATGTCTTTTTCCCCAACATGACTGATCACTATTTTCTCAAGAGCTATTGCTATATACCCAAGAGGGTAAAAATAATTTTTTACCACAAGAGGGTAAAAAGAAAATAAGTAGATTACTAAATTCAAATAAATTATATTTATCATCTATTGTAATGTATGAATGATATTAATAAAACGAGAGTTATATTTATTAATTTTGTTTGTATTTATATTTGCATTTATTTTATGTTTATGATTATGTATTGAATAAATAAAATCGAATTTATTTTCTAATTTTGTATTTAATGAATAAATAAATTAGAATAAATATTGAATTAGAATAAAATCGAATTTTTTTTTCTAATTTCGAATTTATTTTAAATGCTTAAGTAAATTAGAATTTATTTTCTAATTTTGAATTTATTTTAAATGCATAAATAAATTAGAATATAGCAAATAAATAATTTAGAATAAAGTGAACAAATAATTTAGAATAAAGTAAATAAAATAATTTAGAATAAAGTAAATAAAATAATTTGAAAATAGTAAATAAATTTTAAAAAAAGCCACTGTGCACCACTTAACTAACGCCACGTAACTTAACTTGCGCATTGTTTTACACTTGTGCAAGTTAAGTAACGCAGGGGCATTTTGGGCATGGCTGCAGGGCGCGAGTGTTTTGTCTTGGGGGAAGAGCAAAAATCATTTTTTTATTTCGTTCTTAAAAAGGTAACAAAAAGGCTTCATTGACTTAATCATATTTCCACACCACATTTAGGTATATCCATCTTAAGTAAAAATAAAAGATATAATCATCTAAACGTATCATATTCATTTTCTTATTCGATTTTTTCTTCTTAATTCTGTAAAATGAGTTTTTTACTAAATCTATTTTGTTTAGGGTTTACTTAATCTATTTTATAAATTTGATTAATTCGTATGACATTCATAAAATTTTAACAATTTTTACATAATGTGTAAGACGAGATTATAACAAGTTTTTATTCATCCTCTTAAAAAGAAGCTTTCATTCACATAAAAAAGAAGGACAAAACTTAGATACAATGCCATACCTACTGTTGGTCCTGTTCTCCACTCACTACACGACACGTGTATTATTTTCAACGGATGACTCCAACTAATAACATCCTCTTTCTACGAGATCAACACGCCACGACCACCATCATCAACCTACCACCACCACTGTCCATGAAAATTTTCCCTTCCGACCCTTTTTAATGTCAAAAAACTTCATACAAGAGCATCCTAAGCATTCAATTGTCAGTGGACTTTGACTTTGATTTTATTTAGGTATCTACTTCTTTAGATGAAAGGACTCTTTGATTTGACCTTCACTTTTTTTTCTTGCCTTTTTACTTGGAGTAATTTAAGTATTCATAGCTTTTGTTGCCTCATAAAGAGAAAATTGGAGAGAAGACGTTCGTGGTAGCTGATTGAAAAGGATATCCAACATCAATCTTCACTTAAACATCTCACTGAAAATCAAAGTTAAAAATTTGATCTTGAATACTAAATCAAAGGTGTGGTTGTGGTACATCTTCTTAGACTGCGCGACGAGAGGGATGGTTTTGGCCCCATTGAAGAAGAGGACGATACTAGAAAATACAGAAAACTTGACGGCGTTATTAGTTAACGAGTGACGTTTAAAAAATTATACACGTGTTATATTTTAATTGGGAACATGACCAACAATAGGTATGGTACTGTATTTAAGTTTTCTCCAAAAAAAAAAAGCCTTCTCTAACTCGTTCTTTTATGCTACGTTTGAGAGTAGAGTATTCAAGGGAAAATGCCGTAAATTCTCCTTTTTTATATTTAAATTAAAGAAATTATAGAATGTTTCTAAAACAGAAGGATGAAAAAAACGTGGTTGGGTGGAGAGACCCAACTAAAGATGCTCAATTAGATTCTTTGACGAGGATTATATTCGAACAGTTTGATTATATTTTATCTTGGCTCAAATGCAGTTTTATCCCCTATTTTACATAGTTTTGAATTTTAATCCGCTATTTTAAAATACAAAATTTTAGCCGTTCTTTTATATATTTTTTTAGTATTTTGCCTCTCAACCTTATTTGGATTCACTCTTGCTGATGTGACGGTGCTTATGTGGTTTATATAATATTATTTTAGTATCCACTAATTACTTAATGTTAAATATTATTTTATTATTTATTTTTAGAATTAAAATATTTTGAATAAAAAAGACATGGAAATTCGGAAAAAAAATATTAAAAATCAATACAAAAACCATTTTTTTTAGAAAAACAAGTAAAATACCAAAAAAACCGAGTAAACAAAAACCATAAAAAATGAAAATAAAAGCATAAAAATACCATAAAATCCCAATAAAAATACTGGTTTTTCCATGTATTTTATTGTGATTATTCTGGTATTTTTCTTGTTTTCTAGTGTGCATCTTTCTGGTTTTTTTTTTCTCAAATTTTCATGTACGTACTTTTTTTTATTAAACATGTTTTAATTTAAAAATTAAATAATAAAATAATTTTTAATGTTAATTAAATTAATGTTAATTAAATAGGTGGATAATAAGATAACATTATACATTCCACTAAGCACTGCCACGTCAGCAAAAAGGAATCTGAATATGGTTGGAGGGTAAAACTGCATATAAACCCTGGGTCATTCTAACCAATTATCAATTTTTCATTGGAAATAACAAATTTTTTGAAGGTGAGAAAAACCACAAGAAGGGGGGGTTGATTTGTGTTTTCAAAAACTTTTCTTTCTTACGTTCTAAAAAACTGTTCCCAGATTCAGAGTCTGAAATAGTTCAGAGTCTGACTTGAGTTCAGAGTCTTAGTGCAGCGGATAAAAGTAAGAGAACAGAGAAAGAAAGAACAAAAGCAATTATACAGGTTCCTTCCACAAACCGGAAGTAGTCTTGTCTCCCTTGCACTTCCAAGGAGAGATCCACTAAAATGTAATATCAGATTACAAGTTGCTCAAATACACAGTAAGAGACTTTTCAATGCTCAAGGACAACTCCAAGAGACTTCTATGCTCAATCACACAAGAAAGAGACTTCTTTGCTCAATCACACAAGAAAGAGACTTCTCTTAACAATTATAAAGAATTGAAAAATGTTTTGAATACTTGATATACAATCAGAGGTATTCACAAAACAATACGAACAAAACATACTCTGTTTTTGTAGACACTTAAGAATTCTAAGATATGAACTTTTGTAAGAATTCTCTAAGTTGTTGATGTGTATAAGTTGCAGCGTTTTAGCTCAGAGAGTATTGGCCTTATATTCTTGTCGTGTTATTGTCTATTTTTTTCAAGTCTTTATCCCTATTTATAGAGGATTTGAGAGATGTTGAGAACTAGCCGGTACATCAACTTGTCTTGCTTGAAGCTTTGATTCTTCACCATTGATCTTTTGCCTGATTTGATAATTTTCCTATGAAGAACTAATTTCAAATCCATTCCTCTTGAAACGGAACAATGTCTGCAGAAATATTACTGTTATTCTTGTCTTGATGTAGAGACAAGTTGCAGAGATGGTGGTTGCAGAGGCATGCGCAGAGTTAGTGGTTGTACACTTCGTAC
>Ga0315913_1005526_pt1 | contig 15303 bp, 5 predicted proteins | sample MpolsnodulesMG_FD_207736 | JGI IMG/M metagenome (GOLD analysis project Ga0315913, IMG submission 207736) | Medicago polymorpha root nodule microbial communities from Los Angeles, California, United States - small nodules | ecosystem: Host-associated > Plants > Roots > Nodule | place: USA... | reverse complement strand
CTAACATGCAGCATGAATCCAACGGAGGAAGGCTGGAAGGATTGAATGATGAGGAGGGGGAATGAGCTGAGTTCTAGGGAGGGAGAGGGAGGACAGAATTCTGTCTTGCAATAAGAGAGAGGAGAAATGAGGAAAATGAGTTGGTTTTGTGGGTCCAACTTACTTATAAAGGCCCTAACAGCAATTACTAAACTGCCCCTCAGTCTACTGTGCGCACAAGGCGAGTTAACAGATAAAATACCGTGGAGTATAAGCGGGATATTACAATCTTTCCTCCCTCCATCAGTAGAAACAAAAAGACCCTTAGTTAAGAAAATTATTTTAATTCTCTCATTGACAAAACTAGTTTCCTTTTTTGCTAAAAAAAATAAACTAGTTTCCTTTTTCGTGTTAATAATTTGCTTCATGTGCTACTAATCTGAAGTTCAACAGCGAGTTAAGTAAAATCTGACTAAAAATTATTCTATTTGGAAATCGAACTTGAGTTCTCATGAATGATCTGAGTAATAAAAGTAGTTAGTTTCATTTAATATTTTAAAACTACTGGAAAATTGCAATTGCATTCTCTTTTTTTTTTTATCATGATATTGGTACGAATACGAAGTTTCCTTCACCTCTTAGCAGCGATTAATCTTTGTCGTGGAACATGTGGGATACTCAAGGTGGATTTTTCCCTCCAAACTAGATTTTTTTCGTATGCAATAGTCGTAAATCGAATATTTGACCACATGTTTAAAGAGTACAAGTCCCTTACTTTTTTGAAGACAAAATGAAATCGTGTAATAATCACACAGATTCCCAAGCGCAAAGAGTGCTCAAATAGAAACCAAAAATTCGAATACAATGTACAATCCAAAACTGAAACTAAGAGCAGATTAATTATTACAAGACAATTGGTTAATCCATCAATTATAAATATCAAAATCAAAACCTGGTTTTCTGGCTTTCATCCACCTGAAAGTAATAACCTTAATGCGATTAAAAAGCTTAGGCAAAAGTTCTTCCTTTTGATGGAAACAACGGTGATTACACTCACCCCAAATTACCAAACCGTAGCTGGCCAAGTCATATGCATAAACAATCTCATTTTTCTTGAAAAGTCGTAAAGAGAGTTGAAACTAATAACATGATCAACCAAAAGTTTGGGCTTCATGGATTGAACATCAATCCATTGTAAAACAAGTTCTCATAATCCTCCAAAATGCGAGCATCCCAAGAACAAATGGTCAACCGTTTCTTCTTTACCGCATCTAGAGACACAAACGTTTAGGTTGGATTGTAAAACTTTGCGTCTCACCAAATTATTTTTAACAACAAAACAATTCTGAAATGGTCGCTAAGCAAAGATAAACACTTTAAAAGGAACAAATTTATTTCAGTTGATTTCCTAGTACACATCCTGATGAATTATGTTCTGCAATCATCAACAGATGGTACACCTCTTTGACATGTATATTTTATCAAAAAAACAACCACCAACTCTAAAATCATATTTATGTGTTTGCAAAACAACATTATCTATCACCATACAACAATCACCCCCACATTTCCTCCTCCCATGCAAACAGACTACGACGCCACCTCCACCTATCACCCCCAAAATCCACCCTAAAGAATGCATTCCACCATTACTTCCTTATTTAAACCAACTCCTAACCGCGAAACCATCCCCATGCCTGACTTCTCCCATCTGCTTTCACCAAACAGATGCAAGCCGTCCACCATCACCCATCGTACCTCCTACAATCCCATATCTAGCTGTCAAAACTCTAAACTACAAACTATCATGCTCCACCTGCATTCTCCAACACAATTTTCCTAAAAGTGGCAGATTAAACTCTCTTACATGCACCCCAAACCCTCCATTCTTCTTAGTCAAGCAAATGGTATCCCAAAAAATTCAAGGTATTTTCGTAATTTCCTCACTCCATCGCCCACCCAAAAGAAAAACATTCAAATAAAGATTCAACACAGAAGAGAATACGTGTGGGAGCCTTGAAGAAGGGGAGAAAGTAAATCGTAAGAGAAGACAAAACAAATTTCAACAAAACCAATCGACCACCCACATTAAAGTGTCCCAAATTTCCATCTAGACGAATAGGTAATCGTCCAAAAAAGTCATGTCCTAAACTAAAGTGTTCGTCCCAATTTTCATCCAACGTTTGATGAAAAAAAATCAATATATTTTTTTTAGATGAATTTCAAACCGTTCTCATACGAACATTGAAATATAAATTTGTTTTATATATAGTGTAGGAGATTAATAATCAAATCTATTTTAAATCCTTTTTCACAGGTTTGAAATAATATTTTTTCAGAAGAAAAAAAGTATAAATACAATTAATTTACCACAAATTAAATTGAGATAAATTTACAATTTTGTTTGGTGATATAAGGTACATAAATAAAACATTAAGTCATAAATGAACTTGAACAAGAGGCAAACCTTTGGATAGTAACTGTTGCAAAGATGAATCTAGAGTACTATTTTAGGACTAACATTTCTGTACAAAATCACACACACGTTTACATTTACAATTACAATCATACTTAAAAAAATGGATGAATTGAAGCTACCTTGATGCTACCAAACTAACTACCTTATGTGAGTATCATCTCAATAGACAAAGCAATTTCAACAACTAGCAGCACAAATGGACAATTCCAAGAATGTTACACATAACACATATATAATAAAAAATGTAAGTGTTAATAAAAGTGTAAAGTCAAATTCAGATTTTGATATCCCACCATCCAGAAAATTTGAGCCTATAATTTGGTTTTAGGTGATTGAAGAATCTCTTGTAATAGAACTGAGATTTTTTTTGGTGATACAAAAAAATTTGAGTAAAAAACTCAAGTTTCTATGAAAACTTCTTTTGGTCCTCACTTCCAAGACCTAATAAGATTCTTGTCCATTTACTAAGAACAAAATCTCTTGAATGAGTCCTAAGATTGAGACTTTTTAATTGGTATAAAATCTATGCTGGTAGACCATGTAATCCAATTATGGTTGTTCTTTCTACAATATTTTAGTCTCATTTTTAATTTTGTTCTGTTAGATATAATTAGTTAAGGATTAAGGATTTTGCTTTTGTGACCAGGTCTAATGCAATGTTGGAAACCTTCCCTTAATTTAACATTTTTTATTATGATTTTAAAGCTTTTGTTTTTTATTTTTATGGCATGAAATATTAAACTATTATTCATTACTGTGGTAATTAATTTTTATTAAGAAGATAAAGCAATTTGTTATACAAAGCCATAATTTTGATTAGTGAGTCCACAAGTTCTAACTCAGCAGACAAAAGTGATGAAATTCCTTCAAAAAAAAGTTTTGAAATTGTTAGGCCGAACATGATCGAGGTTCGAATCTTGACACATGTACTTATGTGTGTGAGAGTTTATAATAGTTTTGTCATTTGTAGTATATACAAAAAAAAAAAAAAAAATGATTAGCGGAGTAATATCATGTACTAGAAAATACATATAAAAAATATATCAATGCATACATGATAAAATAATTTCATAGTTATTGCTAAGAAAAAAATAGAGATTGCAAAAACTATATTATGTATTCATATTTTAAAATTGTTATATGATTATTTTAAACATTGTTAAATTATATTTATTTTTCTTTATATGATCAAACAATCATTCAACAACTAATCTATCATACTATTGCGTATTTGATTTTGACAAGTAAATCACCGAATTAATCATTGTCTTTGTACTAAATTCTTAAATTAATCTCTGACTCTATTAACAATTCAAAATGGTTTCTGTCTTTGTCAAACGTTTTTCAGATTGGTCACCGACTTGTTTTGTATTTTAAGCCGTTAACGTACCAAATAAGATACAAAAGACATTATGCCATTAACCACTAAATAATATCCAAAAGACATTGAGTCATTACCACACAAAATACAAAACAACTAATAGAGTCATGGACCAATTTGAGAAACGTTTGACAAAGGCAGAAACCATTTTGAGTTATTAATAGAGTCAAAGACCAATTTAAGAATTTGATACAAAGACAGGGACCAATTTAATGGTTTACTCCCTAGATTTTAGTTGAAACAAAAATAAATTATTTAATAACCTCCAATATGTGAATTTGTCTACTTTTTATCTTAGAGGGTGTGGATTTGTCCATGTTAGACACACAAAATACAATTTTCTCTTCCAATAAAGATTTCTCCATGTACAAAAATCAGATGTGAAATTATAACTAATTATTCAAAGGGTTAAAATCTTTTACCATCCACACAAACTAAATGTTGCACCACCCAAAAAAAAAAAAACTAAATGCGAAGCTTTTGTTTTGTTGTGGGGAAACTTTGTTAAATTTTAGGATGGGCCCCAATAACTGTGGTGCAATGAATATTTAGGACATGAAGGACCCTTTAAGAGGGTCAAGTAGTACTCGAGATAAGCCAAGAGACGTAATTGAATGGTACTTTTTTCCTCTTTGGGTGAAAATTATTCTGTATTGTATTAAAGAAGTGAACAAATCTGTGCATAAACATCTTACATTAGTTATTGATTTATCAAAGTACAAATTAAGCTCGCATTTTTTAACCTTAGGTTCATGATGAAATCTAACCATAGAAGGCAAATGAGATTGTCAGGTTGACTCTAATTTACTTTCTTGTGTAAAAATGTACTTGAAAATTGTCGGCAGAAGACAAGCCTTAACTTTGTTTTTTATCTGTTAAAATATATGATGTGGGTGGCATGCACCTCCCTTTTTGGTCAACCATTATAAGGTATAGAATATAAAAGATAGAAAAAGTTTTATTTAAATTAAACTATATGACTTTGAAAAGGTAGTATCAACTATCATTTGTTGTATTTCAAAACGTAAAAAATCAAATTTCTTATGTTTAAGAAAGGAAATGAGTGACAAATTTTTGTAAAAAAAAAATTGACTAATTAAATTAAAGTTTGATTCTCCCTGTTAGCATAGTAAAATACTATAATTAGTAGAGACGTTGTAATATGCAAGAATTGAGGTTCAAATAAAAAATTCACACTTTTTATTCAAAGGGTGAAATTACAGTATGCGTAATTTGATATAAAATAATTAGAGTTTGATTAGCTGAACAAATTCGTGGTCTAAAATTGTATTTTCATGCATAAATTAAAATGAATTGTTGTCCGTAAAACTTAGCACAATGTTCATATTATTAGATTAGACATCTTTATTTGGATTTGAATATACCACTTCACAGTTATTCATGTGAGTTTTAACGGACACTTATCACTATCTTTGAAAAGATAAATTCTTTTGAAGGAAAAAAAAACTAGCTGTAACATTGTGATGATGACTAAAGGTATAACAATTATTAGGATATATACATGCATTTTCTTGAATCTGAGCTTGCAAAACAAAACATGCTGCCAATCATATATTAGATTGTATATTATTGGAATGGAATGCAAATGCAATTGCAACATATATAGGATGAGAACACAGTCGTGCGGCCAAGTAACACAAATAATTGAGTAATTTTCCATCATAGGATTGTTGGATTTGGATGTAGTTCTTATTCATATTAATTAAGTAAATTAAAACGGTTGTGGTCCAGCCAGCTGGTCTATCTACATGGAATATGTCTAGTTAAATAAGAATCTTGCTTAATTATTTTTCCATCTTATTATACAGGTTTATGCCTCATCATTCACACATATAGACCATAGAGAAGCAAATAGATTATCTATATAAACACGAGATGTTTGGAATTGGCGGCGTCATTAGAGATGTTTAACATTTGTCGATTGAGGAAAAACTAATTAAAAGTTATTATTTTTGGTTGGTGTTTGTTACAGAATTGGTTAGCTATAAAAGACTACTTGGTTCGGCGTGAAATTATTTAACAAAACATGAATGTGTATGTTAGCGGTTGCCGTCGTGAGAAAAACATCAATCATTTATATTTGGGATGCGATTTTTTGGGAGCATTTGATTATTGGTCAAACAATGAATACGTATTCATTCAGTAAACCCTTTAGAAGTGTATGATCACTTGTTGTATATTGATGCTCTAGTAGGGTTTTTGAAGAAAATATATTATTGTTTTCATATTATCTGGCTTGCGTGTGTCTTGTTCATCAGGAAGGAAAAAAATTATCGTTGTTTTCAACAAAAGGAAAAGTCGATTGAACACTTGCTTGATAAAGTTAAAATGTTATCTTTTAGATGGATATCAGCAAAAAAAAACTCAGGCTTAACTTTTAATCTTATTTATTGGTGGATTAATCCTATGTTCTATCTGGGTTAGTTCTGTAGTTAGGTTTCTTTGTTCACTTTTTTGTAACTAGTTTTTGGATCTTTGTTCTTAATGTGCACTTCTTGTGCTCTAGAGAACCTTTTAGGTGGTTAATATATTTTATTTTGTCTTGTTCAAAATATATATATAAGCATGGACCATTTTACTAATCATAAAAGATCAAAATTAAAAAGAAGTTACCATAGATCGGATTTATAGTACACTACAGTATACTCAAGCAAAGCATTATTGCTAAGAGCATTGATATTTTGACATCCATTTAAGGACAACTTTAGTGACAACTTTGTTTTTCTCTCTTCTTATTGGTCAAAAACAATGGAGAGAGAAAAAGGAAGAGAGAAAATAAGAATATTATATGAGTATGAGAGAGAAAGTTGTCAAAAAGTTGTTACAAAAGGGTTGTACAAATATCATTTCTCTATTGCTAATTATGTTAATTAAAAGTGTTCTGAAGTAGAGTAGGGTAAAGATGCGCTGGTGAGAATGCTCATTCTAGGAGGCGTAGGGTATGGCAGAGAGAGGATTTTGGCGCCGAGGAGATTATTCTCCAATGAGGAGAAAGGAACTGATGTTGGAACTCATGTATGGCATTGGGTGAAAAGTTGGAAGACTAAACTCCAAGTCTTGGGACTTAGAATTAATGTTGTGTGAATTAAAAAATATGGTAGTCCCACATTCGAAAGAACACACATATTGGTAGTATTTATATAAGAGAAGAGGGACTCCAAAGGGTTTGTCCTTAGGGTACCCACTTTGTGAACAAACTAAGCACTCACGAATATATATATCCCGCACAACGACACGACGTCTGGCCGGACAAGCCTGGGTTGAGACTTGAGCTAAATGATATATATTTTTTACTACCCAAAAAAGTTATGATAATTAAGTAATTTTTAACATTATCTTAAGTGTTTTCTTAATGAACATTTCAAAAGATAGTTCATGAAATCATCTCTGAAGGTATGTAGTTAGATGGAAATTTCAACTGTTTCCTGCTTAGAAGGAATACAAAAGATTTAAGGCACAAAATTAAGGAGTTATCTCTTGAAAGTCCGATCTACTGCCTTCACATCGAGGAAGAAGTGAAGAAATAAGATATAAAAGAAAAAGAAGAGGTATGATTTATGAGCTCACAAAAATCATTTAAAGTTAATAGAACACATACATTATATAAAATAATAAATACACAAAATAGGAGCTAGAGTTACAAATAGATAGATGCTACAAGAAAAGTCATGAGATTTATAATTAGGGAATTACACATTTTCATAAAGGGATATAAGTCCATATTCTTAAACATATAGCTTTATAATGACTAAGACCAAAGAATAATATCCTCTTGTAGCTTGATACGTGAAGCAATGCATATGCTACCCTTTTATGCGTTTGAAAAATTGCAATTGAATATCTAGATACCCTCCATATGCTGAGTCACTAAGATGTCTACTTTAGGTGGATATATGGAAGTAAAAACAAAAAAGGGTTCTGTTTGATAAAGCATTTAGCTTGGACCACAATAATTTTACCTAAAGTAGAATTATGGGACCATAGAAACAAATCACAGACCTTGCTCATGTGTCATATGAATGTATGCAAACTTAGGCCTTTCAAACCAATCATTGCTTTCCATAGTGTAGTGTAGCCTTCTGCTAAAATTGTCTAATGGATAACACACATTTAATTATTTGATAGCAAATGTGGGACTTTCTTTCCCTTTCTCTATTCACATGCTCCTATAGTGATATCAATATAGTGGAGGGCCTTCATATCCCTTATTGGCTATTTAGTTAAGTGATGCCTTCAACAAACAGTTTTGTTACCTCAAGGGTTGTAGCATGCATAGTGTTTTTCCCTTTCCTTTCCCTTTCTTTTGTGTGTTTGGAATTGATGTAGAAGGGTTTGGGATGATACTTCCTTTGATTTATATTGACAATTGTCTACCAAGTGGTTGGAGTGTTGACTTACGTGATTAATGAATTTAAGTTAACGACGAATTGTTGAAAGAACTTAAATGTATATTCTATTAAATATAATTATTGATCAAGCTTATTTGCCTCAAACACTTAATTATCGTAACATTTTTTATCTTCAAAACCAAAAGGTTAAAACATAACAAAAAATTGAAAAATTGTTTAAAACTTTGCACATCAATTAATAAATACAATTAAAAATTTCAAATCAACTCAATGTTAAAGTGCCCCTAAATGTGAGAGCAAAACACAGTATTAGTTTTCCTCCATTTTTGGATGAGGATTGATGCATTCACACAAAAAAAGAGATTTTTTGACAGAAAAAATGATATGATTTGTGTTGTGAATTCGATGAAAAATCACACCAATAATAAACTTGATGTGTAGAGCAAGTGATAGTCAAGCAACCAAAACAAAGTGTATGGAAGTTATAATCACAAACAAAAATAGAAAACAGCGAGAGAAAAGAAAGAGAGAACACAAGAGAATTTGTTTACCCAGTTCGGTCCAAATGGGGAGAGAGCAGTCCTCCGTTTCACTATAATGATGAGTAACTTTACAAAAGAGATATCAATGGGTTACAAGAATAAGTCTCCCGCCTAATTCTACTCAAAGCCCCAATCTCTTCCCGTGACCAAGAGTCTCAATCTTAATAATGTTTCCCAACGTGAATCAACCCAACCCTAGTGTTTGTTGTCAAGAGCAAACTTTATACAAACCCTAGATTTTGTGTTGCCTTCTAAACCCTTGTTTCAGCCCCCTCTATCTCAAGGTTTACATCTGATACAAGGTCTATATTTATAGTAAAAGTATCCCTCATAAAATTGGAACAAATCTAGCCCATAAAAATACGTTTTATTTTTATGTTGTTACGACAATTCGAACGCTGATTTTGACCATTCGAACCCCAAAAAATGTCGAATCAAATGTCTTCAAAAACAGGCAAAATTTCACTATAAAACGGTGATAAGTATGGATGGAGAATTTGGTATTACACTAGATGTAAGCTTAAATTTAGTTAGTCCCTTAGAATTTTGGCTTAATAGCAGTTTTCGCTCCCTAACTTTCACAAAATTGAGATTTTGACCCCTAAAAAAATTACAAAATCGTCAGCTAAGTTTTGCAACTGTAACAGTTTTGGCATAAATTAAATTGAATCGGATCGTAAGAAAATTATGAGAGATCAAATTGAATTGTCAAAGTCTTTTAAATAAGACGTTATATTTGTCAACAAAGAATAATGTGTTTTCCTAAGAGTTTCTTAAGATGTTAAAAATATGCAAAAAGATTTGATATATTGAAACACATGTTTTAATCTGCGAGTTTGATTTTTTAAAACCATAATAAAAAAAGAAAGTGATCTTACAAGAATGAAAAAACAATTTATGCATCAAGAATTATATGAAAAATTAAAGAATGTTATGCAAAATAAAAAAATTGATATGTTGGAACATTCTTTTTTTATGCAAATTTTTCTTAGATAAGAGAAAAAAAAAAGAATTGAAAATTCCAGCATGCTAAACAACAAACATTAATGAATAATAAAAAGAATTAAAAATACAAAGTACAAGTAGAATGGAACATAGAAAAAGTAGATAGAGAGAGAGAGAGAGAGACATTGATGAGAGAGAAGAAGAAGAAGAAAGAGATTGAAGACTAACCAAAAGAGATTAATATGTAAAATGTAATGTAATGTGAAGATTTGAAGAAAGAAAAGAAAAGTTAGTATTGTTTTTGAAACCTTCTCTTTTACTGTATGTAATGTGAGTCATGTCACTGCCCATCACCTACCACTGATAATTCAATACCTTCTTCTTCTTCTTAGCCCCACCACCCCATTTGCTTCTCCTCAGATTTTCATGTGCTTCTTGTGTTCTTCTCCATTTCCCTCCAACTACTTACATAAGGGTCAAATAACTGCTTTTTTGTGGGGTTTTTTAGAAATTTCATTTTTTGAGATTGGAATTAGATACCCTTTTGAGCATTTTAGTAAACCCAGATAGCAAAATTTGATTTTTTTGAGGTTTTTTATGATGGGTCTGAATTTGGGGTGTTACATGAATGAGGTTTTTGGGAGGTGAATAGATCTAGTTTTGTGGAGGATTTTGTGTTGTGGAAAGGTATTCATTGAACATTTTATGTTTCAAATAATTGTTGTTGTCTTTGGTTTTTTTCTTGGTCAAATTAACATGTTTATGTAATTTTAAGTCTTTGCTTTACATTGTTGTTAAAAACCAAGGATTGTTCTTTTTGTGTTTTGTTTTGTTGCATTGGTTGTTTAGTAACTTGTCTCGAATTTTTTATTTTTTTGGATGCTTAATTTTGAAACTTTACTAGGATGTTTTTTCCTATTTTAGTCTTTGTTGTTTATTTGTTTTTCAATTGTTACATGAAAACCAATTTTCTTTGTTATTAAGCTTCCTAATTTTGTATTTTTCAATGTCTTTGGTTGTTAGACATTTCCTTTCATTTATTTTGTAATTATATATGATTCATTTATGCCTGATTAGTTGGGATGTGAATTTCTGACCATAATGCAGTTTTTGTTCAAACCATTTATCTCCCTCTTTTATTATCTGGAAATGAACTTCTGTTGGTATGTGACCATCATATATTGCTTACTTTTTTTATATAGTAGCATTGATAATATATTTTGTTGCTGAGATTTTGAATGGCCAGATGTATGATTAAGTTTCTCAAACCTCCGCGTGTGCAAAATCACATAAATCTTAATGTATACTTAGAAATTATACTTTGATCTGATTTTTCGCTTAAATTTGCCTGGTGGAGAAGTTTGGTGTCATCATAACTTTTTGTTGTATGCATCAAAGTGGCTTCTAATATTTCAACTCTGATATTTGCAGATTTATTTGACAACAACAAAATGGCATCTGATCTAAATTCAGGGTTGTCAAAGAAAACAAATGTTTTTGGATTGAAAGCATGGGTATTAATGGGAATAGTGGTTGGTTTGTTCATTATAATCATTCTTGTGGTTTTATCAATATGTCTTACTTTAAGAAAGAAGTCTAGAAGAGGCAAGAGCGGCATGCTTCCTCTTGGCCATATTTTATCTATTTCAGAAGAGATCAAAGAAATTAGTGTTGATCAAATTTCATCGAATAATCATCCGCATAATGGTTCTTTTATGAGCTTGAATGATAAGTTTAGTGATGGCGATTCTGGAAAGGTTTTGATCCAAACAAAGAATGGAGATAATAGTAGTCAATCAGGCTCATTTAATCGTTTAGAGAAAGATCTGAATGGCTCTCAGTCAGGTGAAGATAGCGGCGGTTTTAGGAGCATTTCGGCTTATAGGTCTTCGTCACATCCTATATCTGCGCCATCGCCGTGTTCTGGTCTGCCTGAATTCTCTCACCTTGGCTGGGGTCACTGGTTTACGTTAAGGGACCTTGAACTTGCAACAAATAGGTTTGCAAAAGACAATATTATTGGTGAAGGTGGTTATGGAGTTGTCTATCGAGGTCAACTTATCAATGGGAATCCTGTGGCCGTTAAGAAACTCCTCAATAATTTGTAAGTGATTTCCTTAATAGTTTCGTTGCAGCCTTTAGTTTTTAGTTTTGAAATATGAACAAGGTTTTATAATGTTGTGATTTCATGTTTTATTAGCATGTCTCAAATGCCGTTAGTTTATCAAATAACTGTTAATGTTCGTCATGCAGAGGACAAGCTGAAAAGGAATTTAGGGTGGAAGTTGAGGCTATTGGTCATGTGCGGCATAAGAACTTGGTTCGACTTTTGGGTTTTTGCATTGAAGGCACTCACAGGTAGCAAATTGTTTATTGTTTGTGTTATGTATGGGTTTGACTATAATTTTACGTCCATAAAAGCTTACAATGTGGTTAATGTTTGCATCATCATTGTCTTCATCTTAAAAATCTATCAAATGCTTCAAAAATCAAGTATTTACATTTTTCTAGCATTGGTGAATAACATGGATTTATATCACAATTGCATTTCCTTCCTAATCTATTAGTACCGGTTTATATTTTTTGCAGATTTAATTTATATTGAATTCGCTATTTATTTCAGGTTACTGATTTACGAGTATGTTAACAATGGAAATTTAGAACAATGGCTTCACGGAGCAATGCGGCAGCATGGCTATCTTACTTGGGAAGCTCGGGTGAAAATTCTTCTTGGAACAGCCAAAGCGTATGCTCATTTCTTCTTGAATAAAAAACCACTGATCAACAAGTTTCCCGGGTTTATTTTGTTGAATGAGTTTCCTTTTTATCTATGATTAATTTGATTGATTATTATACCTTGTAGGCTGGCTTACTTGCACGAGGCGATTGAGCCAAAAGTTGTACATCGAGATATTAAGTCGAGCAATATTCTAATTGATGATAGCTTTAATGCTAAAATTTCTGACTTTGGACTTGCTAAGTTACTTGGTGCTGGAAAAAGTCACATTACAACTAGAGTAATGGGTACTTTTGGGTAAGCTTCATTTTTCAAATTTTTTTACAAAGTCAGTAATTAGAATATTGTTTGTTTTCTAGTTTCTTTATTAATACTTATTTTATTAGACATGGTGACATATGCACTTTTAATACTGCAAATTAAGAAAGTATATTTAGTCAATTTTTATTTTCCTTAGTGATGTCATTCCCATAGTCTAGTCATAATTACAATATATTCATAATAAGTAGTATACTTTGCCTTAAAAATCTGTAATGTTTTTGCCAAAACATGGTAGATATCCATTTGAACACAAAAATTAACATAAATAATATTTTTATTGCTTAAACCAATTATACACGCGGAGAAGTTGTAGCTGTCTGTAATTGGCTCATCCTTTTCACGCTTGCGTCACATTTGTTAAGATATATGAGGCACTAGAGTATGTCCATTCTGTTTTACTAATAAAAGCGTTGACCATGTCAGAAATTAACGATTAATTGTCACCTCTGAATTTCAATTCAAGCACATTCTAGTCGACATTCGATAAAATCACAAAGTTGTCTTTTTTGTTCATTACTTGTAATGTTATAGAAATTAAATCTGCTTCCATAGTTAGCTCATTCTTTTTTGCATGCTTGTGCTGCATTTGTACAGATATGTAGCCCCCGAATATGCCAATTCTGGCTTGTTAAATGAGAAGAGTGATGTTTATAGCTTTGGTGTATTGCTTCTTGAAGCAATTACCGGAAGAGATCCGGTCGATTATAGCCGACCAGCAGCCGAGGTGTGTTACTGCCATTAGTTTTCTGTAGAAAATCGTAATTACTCTAATATTCTTTTATTAATGTACACTTCATATTCTTAGTTCTTACTATTCTCTATCATAAAATGAATTTTGCATTTGAAGAATGAAACACATTGGTGCGAATGACAACATAAGGGCCTATTTACTTTCTAACAACACTTTCAATTTTTACTTTGTAGCTTTCTGGCATGCCATATGGTTATAGATTTTCCTTTAAAATTGTATTAGAGAGAAGATGGAAGGTGATTAAAAAGAATGCATTTTCGCAAACACTGAAAACAATATTTTGAAAATTTTCAGAATTTTCAAAAATATTCAATCTATTTTTAAAATGCATTTTCCAAAATTACCATATTGTTTATTTAACAAGAAACACTAGAAGTACACGAGCCCTTTTTATTCATAATTTTCTTCCTATTACTACATTTTTGACTTGTTAGTTTCCTTGATACAATTTTGGTTGTTTCTTAAAGGTAAATTTGGTTGATTGGCTCAAGATGATGGTTGGGTGTAGGCGTTCAGAAGAGGTGGTGGACCCCATGATTGAGACTAGGCCATCAACAAGTGCTCTAAAACGATCCCTCTTAACTGCTTTGAGGTGTGTTGATCCAGATTCTGAAAAAAGACCAAAGATGACCCAAGTTGTTCGCATGCTTGAATCGGAGGAATATCCCATACCTCGAGAGGTTTGACATTTTATTATTATATTTTCCAATGCAGTATGCTAATCTGTGCTTTATGAAATTACGTTTGTCTCTTTATAAAAACATTTAGAAAAGAAAGCCAAACAAAAGGGCAGGGGGCACGAAAGAAATAGGGAATGAGAAAAACTACAAAATTGTTCTGTTTTTTACTTTTAATTACAAAATTGTCCCGTGTTTTTCTTAAAATTTGTGTTGAGCCAAACTCAACCCTACAAAACTGGCTAAGTTAGAGATACCTCCCACTTATTAGGACTCTCAATACATCCCCTCACATTAAGGATTCGACATCTGGTGCGTGGATGGCTCAACAGGTCTTAGATAAGCTCTAATACCAGTTGGTAGGTATCAAAGAACTCGGAGAACCCTCACATAAAAGCTAGCCATAGGCAGGGAAGAACCAAACCACTTAAATACTTTATACTGAGCATCCCATACTACTACTCAATAAGGGATTTCAGCACCTCATAATACCAAAGTTCCTATCATAGGACTGCCCTTGAGAGTCAACGTCCTAATGGCTTCACTCTACAACATTTCACTCATCCTTTCCTGTCAGCCCCTCCATATGTAAGGTGACTTACAACATACAACACACATTTTCATGTCATCTAATTTGATGTAGGACTATCAATAATTTTCAATTTGTTTCCAATTTTCATAGATTTGTATAGAAAACAATGAAAACGACTTCTAATCAACATTTTTTGAGATAAACGCTATGACACATCTACTTTGAGACCACCTTTTTAAGAAAAATAATTGATTTTAGTTTGTATATTTGTAATGTGTTGTTTCTCAAATATTTTTGCTGACATTTCAGGACCGAAGACGGAGAAGGAATCAAGCAGGAAACACGGAGGGAGAGAGCCAGAGAGAGGCTTCTGATACAGACAAAAGTGACAATCCAGATCATAAATCAAATGGAAGAAGGAGCCAAAACCTCTAGAGATGGTGATCTCAAAAGTATTTCCAACATAAGGAACACAAGTGAACTTGCAAGTTTTGCATTCTTTTGAGATTCTGTAAGTTCGTATGCCGAGCAGGAACCAGCTACTTTTGAATGGTTTATAATATATTCCTATTATTTGTTGTTATAACTT
>Ga0315913_1005512_pt1 | contig 15330 bp, 7 predicted proteins | sample MpolsnodulesMG_FD_207736 | JGI IMG/M metagenome (GOLD analysis project Ga0315913, IMG submission 207736) | Medicago polymorpha root nodule microbial communities from Los Angeles, California, United States - small nodules | ecosystem: Host-associated > Plants > Roots > Nodule | place: USA... | reverse complement strand
AAACAATCCTAAGAAATCTCATGTTTTCATGAAAGACTTTTTCATGCTAAAATTTCACTAGACAATCCCACAAAATCCATCAAAATCTAATTTATTAAATAATCCTTCCAAATTGGAATGATTTTGAATACCACTAGACTTTTTTTAAGTGATTAAAAGTCTTGATTGAATACCACAAGACTTTTTTTAAATGACAAATAATCTTGATTGAATACCACAAGACTTTTTCATGATAAAAAGTCTTTTAAAATCCTTTAGAATCATGATCCAATTGTTTTTATTTTATCAAATTTAAAAAGTAAATAAAATATTATTTTATATCCTCTAATTATTGCTTACGGTTACTTAAGAACACTCCGATAATATGACACAAATCTCTTTTAACTTAACCAAAGTCTTGAGTTCGAATCCAACCTTGAATGCAATGCAGCGTCAAAACTTTTAGAAAGAGTTTGTCGCCCATTTAGATTCCACAATGCTCGAGGGATTAGTCCGCAGTTGCGCGCGGAGATACCTGATTTAAAATAAAATAAAATTGTACAATCATATTTTTTACCGAATTAATTGTACAGTCATATTCATAGCAGCTTCACTAAACCATGAGAATCACATTGGCAAATAAACATTGACAATTTTAAAATATTTTTTTTTATCAAAAAAATATATTATCCTTATAACCAAGTTTTTCCCTATATTTTTGCTTCCACTATCAATTTCCACTGATCTCTGCATAATGGAAACCTCAATTAGGGTTTGATCAATCCTCTCCCAAATTTCAGGTATTTTCACTTTCCCCTTTTACCCTCTTTCTCTTCTGCACTCTCCAATAATTTGTATATAAACCCTAATTTCAATTTCTTCACAATTTTTTTTATTAATATTTTCCCCCAATTATATATCTCTCAAATCAAGCTTCTAAACTCCGATCGGATCCTGACCCATTTTTTCTTACCATTCAAGGAACGAATTAATGCTATAAAGTGTTGATTTTGGCGAAGAAAAGTGGTTGATCATATAGCTATAGATTTGGTGTATTTTAGGGTTTTGAGTTGCTTCAGATTGGAGTTGGAAGCAACAGATTGTTCAAATCAGTTGAAGGAGAGTTGGTGATAAAGGGAGGATTTAGATCAGGATTGAGGTGAGGTTTTTACTTGATTCATATATACTTGCTTTTGATGCTTCTATACTTGGATGATTTTTTTTTAGTTGAATTTGGTTACTTGTTTGTTGTTTTTATTTGAAAAGAGATAATTTAGTGTTTTGATTTTGTGGATTGTTAATGGAATCTGATCTGTCATTGAGTATAGAAATAGCAATGAGTTGTTTACTGTTAATTCTATGTTTGATGCCTCATATGAAAACTATGATTGTGATAATCGTTGAATTTTGATATGCGGTCAGTGTAAAATGTTTTACTTTGTCAACGGATCACAACTATTCATGTGTGACTTTGAGAGTAAGGGTATGTTTGTTACGGATTATAAAAAAAAAGTGATTTTGATACTCAGTAATTTAGAGATTAATTTTTAGAGCTTTATAGAAAAAGCAGAAGCTGTTTTGTATTTTTTTTATGAGGAAGAAGCTGTTTTGTATTTGTTTACTAGAATGAAAATCACTGGTTTTTTTTTATTTAAAATAAATCAGTTATAAAAAAATGATTTTCTGATAAGCTACTAAAAACAGCTTTTCATTTGAGGAATTCTCATTTTTTTTTGAAATTCTGTAACAAACGAATGAAAATTTATAAAAGTGATTATTTTGTTTAAAAAAGTGATTTAGTTGTAACAAACGAGCTCTAAATATGACTTAAGTCAAACATTGTTAACGATTCAACTATTCCAGTTGATTATCCATGTTTATAAATTAAACTGAATGCAACTGACATGGCGTACCTTGTTCAAAATCAAACTGAATACAGATATTTGAGGATGGTTAAATTCATGTGAGTTTAGTTTGGAATATACGATGATTTAGCTATTTGATCTGTTCTGAATTTTGATAGGTTTGGAGATATTGCAGTATGGAGGATGATAGCGGGCTTTAGCTCAGTTTGGATAGTTTACAAAACTGTTAATATTTTAGTTATTTGAGTGTGTAACATGCAACTGATATATGGTTTGCCTTGTTTAAAATCAAACAGATTGCAGATATTTGAGGACGGTTAAAAGTTGATGCGTGGGTTTAGTGAGGATGATATGATGATTTAGCTATTTGATCTGTTTTGGATTTTATAGGTTTAGAGATATTGCAATATGGAGGACGATAGCGGGCTTGAGCTCAGTTTGGGTTTATCTTTTGGTGGTTCATCAGCCAAATCAAAGAGTAAGAATGGAAGCTCCTCGGATACTAGGGGAGAAGAAAACGGTAGAGGTGGCAAGATGGTTGATGATTTTAAGAGCATGTTTAATACCGATCCTCAGAAGCCAGAATCTAGCGGTGGGACCCGAAGGGCTGATTCCTCGAAGCCCGAGGAGAATTTCTTTAGTGACCTTTCAAAGGTCAATGAGGATAATGCTTCTTTGAATTTAAATGGAAGAGGATTTCTGGTTGGAAACAACAATAATAAACCAATTGAAATTGAGGAAAATAAACGGTCTGAGGCAGTAAATAAGCGAAGAATGTCTTTTGATGACATACGGAATCTAAAGAGGCATGACAACGACGTTCATCATGGTGATTTACATGACAGGGCAAGAACATCTCATATTTCTTTAACAGAAGATGGTTCAACTGCAGAAAATGAAGATGTGGCTGATTCTGAAGCTGAGAACTCTACCTCCAGGCCTCTCTCCAACCATAGCGATGGTTCTAAAGGATTCATTAGGGTCGGTGCTTCATCTGATGCTCCGAAAGAGGTTCGTGGAGTCGCTGACTCAAGCGCCAATGGGCAGAAGAGATTTACTGGATCCACAGAAAAAGATTTCAAACATGCAAACATGACTTATGGTGCTCCTTTTTCTGCTCAACAAGTAAATATGATGAGTGGACCTTACCCTTCGGCAAAAGAGTCAAACTCTGTTGGGGCACCAAACCCTCAAATACCTGGAGTGATGCATATGATGCCAACTACAACTGGTGAACGTGCAGGAGCCCAATCTGTGAGTAATGGAAGCTTGCCGATGATGTTTGGTAATCATTATGTTCAGCTTCCTATGTTGGACAAGGAAAGCTCATGGGGACGCCCTCAACAGTTCCATCCTTCCTTTGCGGGGAGAGGCCCAGCTAACTCAGGTAATTGTGATTTGAATGGACATTATTTCTAATTAATCAAATATTCCCGACTCAGAACTTCAAAGATCCAAGTCAAATTGATAAATTGTTGGTTAAAATGTTTTGGATTGGCTACAAGTTTTGTAAACTGAACCAAATATTCTAAAATTGGTTGGAAGACTTGCATATTGAATTGAGTTGGATCCGATTTATATATGAAAAGTTAATGATTGTTATAGACATTTCTTTTTCTTTTCATGCAGTTCAGTATAATCATGTAACTTATAGTAATGACAATAAGCTCTATTTGTTGTAGCTTGATACTTGATGAGTTTTTAATGGAAATTACATTATGTCATTATTGTGTCGATGCAGCTGCGTTACACCTAAACAATATATCCGAGGCCACGCCATATGAAGGCAGGCCGCTAGAACGAACCAAAGGTGATGGAAAACAGCGTGTCACTGAAGAAGGCTCATCTTCACAACCTGAAGACGTGAAAGGAAGCAGCACAAACCTCAGGGGCAAAGATGCACCAGAACAGTCGAAAGGTGAAGGTTCCACCATTGATTTTTCAAATATTAAGCCAGGGCTTACCGCGGATGTGAAATTTGGAGGAAGTGGTTCCTACCCAAATCTGCCTTGGGTATCCACGACAAGTTCAAATGGAAGGACAATATCAGGTGTTACTTACAGGTACAGCACTAACCAAATCAGAATCGTTTGTGCATGTCATGGTTCTCACATGACTCCTGAGGATTTTGTTCGTCATGCAAATGACGAACAAGCTAATTCAGATAGCAATTCGGTTTTGGGAAGCTTACCAAATGGTAATCTTGGTTCATCTTCTCACAGTTAGATTACTATCATCTACCCTCCAGGTTGTACTCTATATATTATAGTTCTCAACAAGAGAATCTGGAATTTCCATAATTTTTGTGGAGATGAATGAGTTTATTACCATTTTTTCCCCCTTTCTATTTGCCTATTTCACTTTAATTACTTGCAGCAGCTGCAATCAAGATTGTAGTTGTATTTAATAATGGCTGAGCTTTATAGCATCATCTATTCTATTAAATAGCAATTAAGCATGTAATTTTGTCATGGAAGTTTTGTTTTTCTTTCTTTTTTATGAATTATTATATTTGTCGGTATACAATTATTTTACACATGCATCCGATGATGCATTGCCATGTCAAATTTTTGACACATGAAAACACACGAGTCGTTATGTTCATTCATTGACATGACAACACATCATTGGATGCCTGTGGAAAATAATTGTACACCGAAAGAGTATACTAATTAAACTCTTTTTACTCAATTTGAATTTTAACTTTTCCCCGACATTAAAGGATTTAGAAAAGAGAAAAAAGAAAGACTTGAAAATATTTGAAATGGATTGGTTGCAAGAGCCTTACTAGCTATACCTAGAAAATATAATACTAAAGATTAAGCTTCCGTTAATTGAGGAACTCATAAATTATCTATAAAAGAGATTCTCACACTAACAACGAGAGTTGAACCAATGTCTTTGTCGAGTATGAGTCAACTTATAAATTGAAGATAACTTTTTACTCTTAAAAGTCACTTCGAAAGTATATTTTTGAGAAAAAAATTGTCTTTTGGTTGTATGTCGCCAACATGTAATCTTTTTGAACACAGAACGACGAAAGAAACTCTAAAAATAATTGTTTTTTTACTTTTCATTAAGGTTTTTCTTAACGAATGTCCTCAAACACTCTTTAAAAAATCTAATTATTTGACCTTTTTAAAAATAATTTATTTCTCTAATTTTTTTTATTAATTTAGAATCCTTTGAATATTTAGACCTCTATGTTTTTCAAATGGAATTAAAAACCCTATTCAACAACCATTCTCCTTTGTTTTCTCCACGTAGAAACGGAGCCTTATTTATTGCAAGAGATAATAATATAGAAAGAGATAATAAACGGAGCCTTAGTTAGATGCGTAGAGAGATCCAAAATCTTATTTTAAGTGTTGTGCTTCTGTAGTGGTAATATAACATTTTTCTATAGCTCCAAGCAATAATTGTTTTACACATACACCATATTTTATTTTGAGATTGATCTTTTATATACAAATGCAGTGATTAATTATTTAATGAAAATTCAATTTAATTATATATTCAAAAGACATCTCACTTATCAAGTTTCTTTTAAGCTGATTTTGCATGACTTAATCCTAATATAAAGATATAATATTACAAGCAATGTATATCACGTATGATTAGCATTATCCCTTCCTTCTATTTCAAGAAATGAATGTATAAATCAATCATCAATAACTTGTTAATTTTTGGTTACTTAGTTTAATTTTTATTTGACAAGATGCCAGAGAAAAGAACAATTGTTCAAGCATAACTATTTCGTGTGTATCACGTATCATTAACATTATCTCTTCCTATGTTGTCACTTGTCACCATAAAAACAATGGGAATTTTTTAATTGTTTTGACCAAAAGTGTTACTCCGTCCGTCTCTAAATAATGGTCTTTTTAGCATTTTTTCGGTATCATTAACATTATCATTTTAAAATATCAATGCAACATTTATTATTTTTTCACTTTTAATCCTCGTTTATTAAATTTCACCCAACCTAACAACTTCACTAACTACAATTAATAAATGTATTTTAGTAAATAATACTAATTTTATCAATGAAATCAACACAATTATTCATTTTCTTAAAAATAAGGCTCAAAATTTAAACGACTATTATTTTGAAACGGAGCGAGCAGGTCATCTTCTACCTCTTTGTTACCAAGTCTTGAAACATTACAGCTTTAGTTAGGTGATATTATTAAATATGTAGTAACAGCAAGACATGCATGTCCTTTATTGATTAGTGTATTATACTATTCACAAAATCAACTTGCAGTTGTTTTTTATTGACATTATTTTTCAACAGTATCTTATGCTAGGTCAACGAAACTAATACAGTTAACTTAGTCTCTAAAGCTCCAAAAAAATATAACAAGTTGTAAGGAAGGAAAGTGAAAAATGCATCAATTTCAATGTAATTTGTCATTTTTTGGCTGATGATTAGAATTTGAAACAAATGCATCAATTTTTGTTCATCGAACTGTCTCTTTATAATTAAGACGGGAGGAAGTAGTATCTTTTGAAAGGACGTCACATTTATGGTAAGTTAAAATTCATGTCTTGATAATTTGGCTAAGCTACAAGAGAAGATGCAAAAGTAGACTTTAACTCCTATTTGTGGAATGTGATGGGGTAACAACTTTTGTCATTTTCATTATTTTTCAAATGGATGTTGTATGAATCTGTTCGATTGGTCGATTTAGTCTGAGTTTGATAACTATGTTCTATATTCAGAAAGTAATCCTACCAAAGTTCTTTAAATATACCGTAAAAGATACGTACATATTAATTTTTTTGTTATTCAAAGGTAATATTTCTACATGGATTCAAATTTCATACACTAAATTTGTGTAGTGATGCAATCAACAAGCCGAGATCATACGATCGTCGGTTCACTAATATTTTAAGTTTGGTAAACAAAAATAAATTCAAAATTTGAGTCGTTCGATTAAAATTTGATGGTTTCGATTTTTATATATTGATCTCCTTATCCATATATACACATTTTATGTTAATTTTGTCTTTATCAAATGATAAGATTAGAGTAGACCTTTTCCTCGTAGAGGTGTGTATTACCAACACGCTTCCCTTTGTGAGTTTACTTTACTATCTTTGATATTTTTTATTTACATATGCCATTGTAATGAGAATATATGAAATTTTTATTCTTTTTGTCCGTAAATAAAGTGATAAACACTCCGCATAATTTACTGATACAATTGAGAGATTTCATGTTCAAACTCCGATGAAATTTTTTAATCTAATAATATCGACATTTTAGAGATACAATTGTCATTTCTATTCCATGTCTTACTAAGAGAAAGATGGCGTGTGGATTAAACTAGTGAATTTGGCAATGTCATGTATTATATGTGACATGACATAGACGCCTACTAAAGTCAAAAACCAGAGTTGAATACAACCGTTAGTCACTCCACCTTTGGATCACTACTCAATTTATCAATATTTTATTGTCATATTTTAATACAAGAATCAAATTGAGACACTAAACAAAGTCTAAGAAGAAACCAAGAAAAGTGACATAAGGGAAGGTTTCTATTTGAGGTAGAAACATATAATAATGTTGCATGCACAACAACCGCCATTTTCCCATGTTATACTAATAATTTTCAATATTCTTGTAAAATTGAGATGACGTGGCAAAATAATGAATCAGTGAGTGATTGAGTTCAAGCGGTTATTAAACTTTATTTAAAGATAAATCGTTTAGGAGAATCCAAATTAAAATTCTGATTAAAACAACCGTTGATCAGACTTTATATATCTTTCGGTTAAACCTCTTTTCTCTAAAAACCGGAGGGTTAAGGTCAAGATATAAAAAATTCCAAAATAAAATTAATTATAAAAATTTCAACTCATCAATAAGAATTTATGTACTTATGCTATACACAATAGAATGCTTGGAGAATTGAGAGAATTAGAATCATGATGAATCAACTTGGTATCGCCCTTTTGATTCTCTCTACCTTATTCATCCATGTTAGAGCTCAATCACCAACATCACAAACTACAAATTCACAAGATGCTGTTTCAAATTTCCAACCAAGTCTTGTTGTTGTCATAGGAATCCTAGGTCTCATGTTTTCCTTAACATTCATTCTTCTTATTTTTGCCAAAGTATGTCACCGTAGACAATTACTACCTATAAGTGAAGATCCAAATAATCAATTAGCAACACTTATGAGATCAAGATCAAGATTTTCAGGAATTGACAAAACAGCTATTGAATCACTTCCTTTTTTCAAATTCTCTTCTCTCAAAGGTTCAAAACAAGGGTTGGAATGTTCAATATGTTTGTCGAAATTCGAAGACATAGAAATTTTAAGATTGTTACCAAAATGTAAACATGCTTTTCATATTGATTGTATTGATCATTGGCTTGAGAAACACTCAAGTTGTCCTATTTGTAGACATAAAGTCAACATTGAAGATCAAACAACCTTTGCTTATTCAAATAGTTTAAGGATGTTGGTAAGTGAAGAATCAAACATAGAGATCTTTGTTGAAAGAGAAGAAGATAATGATCAACATGGTTCATCAAGATTTAGTATTGGAAGCAGCTTTAGGAAAATTGGAAAAGGTACTATATTTAAGGAAGAAGAAAAAGGTATTATTTCAAAGGAAGAAGAATTGCTTATAGAAAAAAGTGATTCTAACAATAAGGCTTATCATAAACATAATCACAAGATTACTATATCTGATGTTGTGTTTAAGCATAGATGGAGTAATGTTAGTTCTTCTGATCTTATGTTTTTGAATTCAGAAATGATTAATGCTTCATCAAGTAACAGGTTCAACAACATCGAATCGAAAATTCAAGATTATGATGGTGAGAAAAGATCAGTGTCAGAAATCACTGGTGTTTCAAGATTTAGAGATTTTGACATGAAGAAAAGGGTGTTTGAAGATTCTTCTTTTGTTGAAAATAATCTTAAAGAGGAAAGAAGGAGAAAGCTTTGGTTTCCAATTGCAAGAAGAACAGCTGAATGGTTTGTGAATAGAGAAAAAAGGTCTCAACAATCTCAGAATAAACAACAGTCATTTGTTGATGTATAGTCCATTTTCACTTTCTTTAGGTACTTACTTTTCACTTTCTTTAGGTACTTACTTTTAGGATTATCCTCGAGGCTCACCAGGGTCAGACAAAATCCTAAAAACTCATAGAATGCTTACAGAGGTAAATACATATTTTCTACAAACGAGGTCCTCACATTGACATCGAGATTAAAACTCATGTCATTGTAAAATCTGTGCTGAATTCTTATCGACTGGACCAACTTTCTAGGTATGAGGTAAGATTGCTTACATCTATCCTCCTCAGACTCCATGTGGTGAGCCTTGGACACTCGAGCACAGTTTAAGTATACAGTTAAGAAAATTATGTACACATTTATTGTATTTGTTTCACTTCCTTAATTTAGTTTTATTAATTCTTATGATCTTCGTAAAAACTTTGTTAGTATTTTCATGATAGAAAAAGAAAAGATTAAAAACATTTGTAGACTTAAAGTTGGATTATTTATTTATTTATTTATTTTTCTTTTCAATTCATGATCGATTTTGTATTGATTTACAACAAGAGGACAGCTTAATTTTGCTGTGATGAATAATCTTGGTCGTATTTTACATGACTTCTATTATCTTTTACTTCAAAATATAAAATTGTGCATTATTAACAACTGAACTTAGGCAACAAAAAGCTGAAATTCCACCCTGTTCCATAAATCAAGCATATTCTTTTCTATTTTCTCTCTTTTTAACTCTTTCCTTAAGCAAGAGACAAAAAATAATGTGGATTAGTGATAATAATAATTAAATAATACAGAATGGATGAATCTAGATGAACAACCAAAGCATAGATTTGGGCCAAATATTTTTCACAACCTCAAAATTATTATTAAGGAATTTTTTTCATCATCCCAACATTAGTTTGGATATACCCATAAAAAATAGAAACACTAATTTTGTACCATTTTTAAGTGTACACATTCATTCTTCAAAAAAAGTGTACACATATCCAAACATGAGTTCAAATGTATACTTTCAGATAATTCATATCCTATATGTTTTCTTCAAAAAAAAATCCATATCCTATATGTGATTCAGAGTGGACCTAGGATGATGGCTAGAGTTTGGTTGAGTGAGGCGTAGGACGGTGTTACTACTACTGTGTGTAGGGGTTGTGCATGAACAAAAACTCTAACGTTCAAGTAAGTGAAATTTAAGATAAATAAACATAACAATTTAATCTCTAAAGTATAAGAAAATTCGTAAACCTATTTCATAATCATAACATCTTTATATTATGGGCTAAATTGACGAGCTTTTATATATTTTAGAGACTACATGTTATATTGATATAGTTTATGACTAAATTGGAAAGAGTGGGAGTTAGAAGACTAAATTGATGCATTAATCTAGTAATTTCTTTGTTTTTCTTATTTTTAAAACATCCTATTGATTCCAACTAGAGTGCAAGTATTTTAATATTTATTTTGTCAAAAAAAAAGTATTTTATTGTTTATAGTATTTTATATATTAAAATGAAAATACTTATGTTAACATCAATCACCTACATGTTATGATAATTTAATAAGAAAACTTGTAATCTAAAAAGTTTGAAAGATAAACTTCAAATAAAATTATACTAATTTTAATTCATTATTGTATAAAAGAATCTCTTTCTTTTTGTGCAATAGAAGAATCTCTTTTTAATGCTGGTTTTTGGCCTAAGTATATGTTTGGCTCCCAAAAGTTAAAGCAACATCAAGAAACTAAAAATACTCATACTTGATAAAGTTTGTTGATATTTATATATGCTTAACCAATATTAGAAACTCTTCCAATTTGCCTCCATATGGATGAAAATTAAAAACCATAGACGTAAATTACCAATTTGTTTCATGTCAATATCAATCAATAAAATAGAAATATGTTGACAATGTACACTTTTGAACACAATCTCTAAAGTTGTTAAATTTCTTAAAATGTCAATTAAGTGTTTCGTAAACTAGTCACTTTCATTCTATACAAACTTTGATAGTATTTAAATTCTTTTATAAAAATCATTCAATCACAAAAATAGTATATATATTTGATGTGTACTTTTTTTTTTGGAGAAGTTATATATTTGATGTGTACAAAACAATGTTAGCACACCTGAAAAATAGAATCAATTTTATATTTTATGTCGTTAGGTTGATTAAGTATTTATGAAGTTTTCCAAACCAAGAGGCAGTCAATTACTTCTTCTGTTCGAGTTATGCAATAATTCATGGAAATTCAAATACGCAAGAATTAATTAAGCCCAATGTCATTGTCTTGACGGCTGAATAAATTATTCCATTCCCAATTGTGATAGGCTATGCTATTTTTGTTTGATATAAATTAGTGTATATTTTTTCACCTAAATGAATTGGTGTATATTCATGGCGCATTAATTAATACGGTGGCTAATTCTTCGAGTTTTGTAAAACCTAAGTGGGACGACAAGTTCATCTTGAGAACTTTAATGCGGCCGCATGCTCAGATTTAAATCTGGAGATTTAAGTCAAACTTGAAGAGATATGTGTTATCTCATCCAAATACTCTTAAATTCTTCTTTATTATTTTGTACGTCAAGTTTTAATTAATTTAGGCTTCTTTTTTTTTTTAAAAAATAGACCAAATACATAATTTTTTTAATCAAATATCGTTTATATTTAACATCAAAGGGAGTATGCCGATAGTGTTAAAAGTTTAAGGATGTTTTCATCATAGTTAACTAAAAAATTAGAACGGGGGCTGGTGTGGTGAATGAAGGATGGTTAGTCGATAATATAAATCGTGTGGTGGAAACAGGTTGTCAACCTTATTTTGGAGAGAACCATGGCTTGAAGGGGTTCCCAAAAAAGAAGAATATCTTTTAATGCTGGTTTTTGGCCTACATATATGTTGGATCCCGAAAGATCAAGTAACTTCATGAAACTAAAATACTCATACTTGATAAAGTGTGTTGATATTATTCTATATATGCTTAACCAATATTAGAAACTCTTCCAAAGTATAGCTCTCTATTCATCGAACTTGGCTCCATATGGCTCCATATGGTTTAAATCTAAAAACAGACGCAAATTAACAATTTTGTTTCATGTCAATATCAATCAATGAAAAAGAAATATGCTTAACAATTTTGTACACATTGTCTAAAATTAGTTCAATTTCTTAAAGTGTCAAATAAATATTTGGTAATTTGATAATTTCTCTATTCGAGCTTTGCTAACGAGTGTTCTAAGAACACTCTTTAAAGATTTCCAATTAAGAAATTATTTATTAAAAAAACTTAGTAATTCAATTTCTGATGCATTGAATGCACAAGTTTCTATAAAAACTTACTATTTAAAGTCCTTAAAGAATACTCCTATGACACCCATTAACATTTCCTTTTTTTTTATTTTTTTATTATTTTTGATAGTATTTGAGAACTGTTTTGAAAAATGAATCAACCTTGTAAAAAAATAATACTATATTTTAAGTCATTAGTTTGATTAAGTATGAAGTTTTCCAAACAAGAGGCAGTCAATAATTCATGGAGCAAGATATGCAATTCAAATCTTGTAAAAAAAAAGAAGATATGCAATTCAAATACGCAAGAAATAATTAAGCCCAATGTCATTGTGGTGACGGTGGATAAATTATTCCATTGCTTTTTTTTTTTTTTTTTTACAAAAATAAACGATATTCATTCATTCAAATTGATGAAGTACATCGATACAATACAAATCCAAATTCGCTAAAAACAAAAAGGATGAATATGTAAACAAACTCACATCATCCATGTTAATAGCATAAAACGGCAAAATACCTATGCCTACAAATATGACTAATATGACTATATTAAAGTCTCCAGAACATTCATGTCTCCGGATCTGCAACGTTGACGACGCTAAAGTCATTGTCATTGATCAGATCTGCACTTGCTCAAAGCTAATCTTTCAACCTGAATCAAATAAACACCACACTAAGACGGAAAATCAAAAACACACCGCACAAAGACGGGAAATCAAAACAAACAAAGTCGTTCAGAGACGATGAAATCACAAAAACAAACGAAAGAAAACAGAAAATATGTGAAATCACTTATTCAATTAGGATATAAGGAAAAACAACTCGGATGAATGATTTTTGGGTCAAAATTGACCCTAAATCACCCCTCTGACAAGAAGAAGAAGAAGAAGAAGAAGAAGAAGAAGAAGAAAAAGAAGAAGAAGAAGAAGAAGAAAGGGGTGACAGCTAGGGTTTGAGAAAGAGAGAAAAGTTAAATTATTCCCTTGCTAATTGTGATTGGCTCCACTATATATTTTTTTGTTATCTTTTTTTCTTCTTACTAGAGTAAGCTTAATACATTTTATTTAAGATAATAGTTTGGATGCATTTTAGAAATTTTTTATTTTTATGGATGAATATAGTTAAAAATAAGAAAACTAAGTAAAAGATGAAGCCACCCTGATAAGACTATGGACAATCTTATTAACTTGTCTCATAACAAACTTAACACGAGAGTTCACGTAAACTTAACACGAGAGATCACAAGTTCTGTAACTAAGATGCATATAGACTCATTGATAATGACACCAAAATATGAGAGGCTATTTTTCTTTTCTTAGATACTACACAAAATATGTTAATTTTGTATTTAACATCTTAATAATCATGACTAAATTGACGACTTTTATATAAATTAAGAACTGCTTGTTATATTTATATAGTTTAGGACTAAACTGAAATAAATGTGATAGTTTAGACTTTTAATTGATGATTAGAATATACTTTTGTGGATCTCTGAGGCTTTGTTTAGGAGGGGATAACATCTTATTCCTTTTTAGATTAATGAGACTATAAAATATTTTTGGTCTCATATTTTTACCATTTTACATAATTGGTTCCCTATTATAAGATTTGAAACTTTCGGTCTCTATCAATTTTTTTGTTACATGATGATATATCGTGTTTTAAACTAAGTTTTTTAAGGAGAAAAAAAGAAATATATTAAACATAACAGTCAAAGCACATGAAGTGCTAAGATTGAAAGTATACAAAAGTAAAAAATAAATAAATTAGCACTTAAAAATAACGGTGCTACCAACTCAACAAATGAAAAAAATTAAGTTTAAGAGTAGACACACCTAAGCATCTAAGCAGTTGAGTATTCAATAGATAAAATTGCACGAGAAACCCTTATCTTTATTTTTAATCTAAGACAAAACCAAAAGCTTCAGCAAATTAACAAGAGGGCCTTAGTCTATCTTGATTACTATAAACAACTTAATTATGCCACTTCCAAATAATCCACAAATAAGTCATCGATATTGAATGAAGGCAATCATTCACTTTTTTAACATGGAAAACCAAACCTATAAATTGAGTCACATGACTAGAGTTGTTGTTTGACAAAACACAACTAATGCCTAAGAAAGACAAAATGTTTCGACTATAACTTAAAAGATACATGACAATAAAAAATCAAATGTTTAGATGTTTCATTAATGATACATCTTTCTACACACAAAAAGGATATTATATTACAGACATCTATACGAATTAGGTTATCAATAGTTAAGATACAATCATTTAACAATCTCCAAACAAATAGCGAAGACGCAAGAGATACAAACTGGAAGTAATGAAAAAAGTTTTGCCATGAGAGAGAGAGAACGTGGTCGAGAGAGAGAGAGCGGTAACCCTAGGCTCATCCGCCATGGGCCACCGCGACGGTACACACCTTCACCGGAAGTAAGGTACTATAAGGGGGAAGGGGTCCAAGCAGGGTGCCACTATATGGGGGGGATAGGGGAGAGTGGTCTGACGTGAGACTGCGACGAGGGAAAGCGCTGGAACAGGTAGACGACAGACGAGACAGGCTTCGACAGGATCAGCGGCATGGAGGTTCAAGGCAGTATGGGCAGTCTAGGGTTAGGTCAAGGCACGGTTCAGTTTGGGAGGACTATGATTCAGAGGATTCTAGGGATTTCTGTGAGCCAATTCTTTCGAATGATGGCAGAATTATTATGCAGTACTCACGTAAGGCTGGGATGGATGGTGCATCACGCCATTCTCGTGGACGATCGCAAGCAAGAAGGTCTGACTTGCGTAGATGGAACCAGAGTCGTGATGGTCTTCCTACTATCAACGACTTCAGCAATCAGCCACGACACAAATCCTTGATCACGGACAGGAGAATGAAGTTTATTGCTGCGGAATCAGGTCCTGACACAAAGGTGCAACATCATAACAGACAACGCCCTCAAAAAACAGCACTTTCTGGTACAGTACAGCATCATCTTGTTTCTTTTTACTTTACAAACGTGCCAGCCAATATCTCGTATGCGTCTCTTAGACAAGGTTTTGAAGTATGCGGTATCATGTAAGACGTTTACTTGGCTAGGAAAAGAAATGTTAATGGTGCTAGATTTGGTTTTGTCCGCTTTAGCAAGGT
>Ga0315913_1005506_pt1 | contig 15346 bp, 8 predicted proteins | sample MpolsnodulesMG_FD_207736 | JGI IMG/M metagenome (GOLD analysis project Ga0315913, IMG submission 207736) | Medicago polymorpha root nodule microbial communities from Los Angeles, California, United States - small nodules | ecosystem: Host-associated > Plants > Roots > Nodule | place: USA... | reverse complement strand
GTAAAAGAAAAAAGAAAGATGATGTATATTATGAGCAATAAAAAAGTAGTCAGAGATGTAGTATCTAGAGACAAAAGAATAGCATAAAGAAAAAAACGCAAAAGAAATAAAAATAATCAATATATATATATATAAAAGATCTTCGAGTAACACACATAATTAGAAATTTATAGCTTAGTAGCTTGTTGTTTTAAAAAAAATTAAGAACCACCATAAATCTGACACCATAGCAAAAGTCTACCATAATTGTGTAGATTTAGCTACACTTGAGCAGTCCACCGTCCAGTACTCCTACGAACTTTCAAATTAGGTGGTTGGCTTGCTTGGGGTTTAAATCCAACCAACACAGGTATGATTGGTTCCCAAGTAACGGGTTTAAAAAACGACAATGGTGTGATTATAAAGACTTTCGACATCAAATCATATATTCTTTGTATTTCAGCAACCAAATTAAACTAACTTTTCTTTAAAATATAGCAGAATCACTGGAAGTGTCAAATAACCTAAGCTTCCATTTTACTTGTAGATTCTTTCTATTACAAACAAAAGGAGAGTTTAGGCTGATTGATAGTTCTAGCGATTCTGCTATATTTTGGAGAAAGGTTAGTTTAATTTGGTTGTAGGAATTAAAGAACATATGATTTTCTTTATAATGACACCATTTTCAATTTTAAAACCCGCAATAACTTGGGAACCAACCATGTCAGTTTTGTTTGGATTTAAACCCGAATCAACACACCCACCTAATTTGAGGGGTCATACCATTACAGGAGGGTGGACTCCAATGTAGTTAGCTCAAGTAGACTTTTGCTATGGTTTCACAATTTTGCATGGGAAATCTAGGTCACGAGCAGGGGTTTAACGACAAGAAAGATAGAAAATGATGAAAACAAATGTTATTGGAGCCATTGGTAAGTTAAACATGATTTGAGTGTAAACGTGATAACAAGGATGACAATTGGACCTAGATCCGGTAACCACTTGCAAAGAATAACCGTAATAGATAGGGTAAATAACCGCTTTCATGGGTTCAGGTATGAGCCAAGTAATTACCCGCAAAATTAAAAGATATAGGCGCGGGTAAGGGCCCTACACTGCCTTGCCCTACAACCCACATACATATATTTATAAAATATGATAAATAATTTATTTATTTTTGGTGCACAATTATTTAATTTATTTAGCTATTTAAGCCTAAACCTAAACCTAAAGATTGCTTCATAAAGTAATCACTCCTTCTTGTTGGTGTACAATTTTTTAGAGATATTTTAGATGTTTTTTATTTGGCTAAATATTATAATTCATACTATATTATGTGTTGATATGAAAATTTTGGATCATATTTTATTTTAACTATAATGTTTTTTATTGTCTTTTCATACTTAAAGTACGGGTGATGGATGCGGGTATGGGCACTTGGGTACCCATAAGATATGAACTAAAGTTGTTGCCTACGAGGATACGAGTTCGGTTACAAACATTTTTTACAAACACATGTATGGAAAGGGACACTATACAACCCTGCCAATAGGGTACCTATGGCCATCCCTAATTGATAACCCAATCTGTACCGGTGAGAGAAAGAGAGAGAGGCAAAGAGAGATGGAGCTAAAGAGAGAGGATCGATGATGGTGTGAATGATGATTATTATAGATGAAAGTTTGTTAATTACTTCATTTCTTTGGCAATTTATGTGTAACACGCGTGAATTAACTGATGATTATTATGGATGGAAATTTGTTAGACCATCCACAATGCAACATTCCATTTGGGTGTTTAAACGGGTTCCGACTGTACATGTCACTCATTTTATAATAATCATTCAATCTCTCCAACCCAGCATCTCAAAATAATTATTAATTGGGTCCCAGCAATAACTCTATATCATTACATTTTAACAATAATTTATATACTCATTCATAATTATACAATTTTAAAATATTGAAGTAATTTAATTATAAATTATTAAAAAAACAAACATTTTTATTTTATTTTTGTTAATAATTCAATAATAAGTTGAAACTTGTAAAAACAATATAAAATGAAGGTGGATTCTAGGGTGAGGGTCCAATTAGGTCCCTCACCAGTGGACCACGAGAAAAACACCGTTAGATAAAATAGATGGTTAAGATTTATTCAAATTAAAAGTGAGAACATATACAATTACTCACATTCAATTTTATCCTAAAATGGTTTCCACCTCTGTTATCGTTAATGTTGTAAATCTGTCCATAAACTGGCACGCTTTTCCCCTCAAACAATTCAAACCATCAAAATTGAAAATCAAGTTATGAACCCTACGATTTACAAATTTCTTTTCTGTTAAACAAAGTCTCTTTTACAAAAGCTCATTTATTCATCAAAGTCTCTAAAATATCCAACATGGAAGTTCCATTCTTAGCACAATCATGGCGTGAAATGAAACGAGGGAATTGATGTGTTCATAAAACTAAACCCTTCTTGAATCGTTTGATAATACTTTTAATTTGATGGATGTTGATGTTTGGTTGCATAAGAAATGGATTTAGGGGATTCCAAAGCTAGTTAGAATTTTCATATTTTCCTCCTCCAAATCTTTGATTTCTATTTCATCGTCTGATTTTGGACTGAAAAGAGGGAATTGATGTTTGAAGAAGAATAAGAAATTTCTAAATTTAGGGTTTATAATTTGATATCAGATTTTATGGTTTGTGCATGATCATTGGAGGTAAAGAGAGTATCTCATTTTGAAGGAAGAATAAGAGTAAGAATTTTATGGTTTATGGTTTGTGGAAACCATTGGGGATGATATTGAATGTGAAAAGTTTGACATGTTCTCCCCTTTAATTTGAATAAATCTAAACCATTTATTTAATCTATTGGTGTTTTTCTCATGGTCCACCGGTGAGGGACCTAATTGGACCCTCACCCTAGAATCCACCTAAAATGAATGATGATAAATTGCATAATTATTTTTTAATATCAAAATAATACAATAATTAAATATATTAAAAAATAGTATTAATTATACATGTGGGACCTATGAATAATATGAGAGAGAGAGTGCCTATAAAAGCACCCACCTTTATAAGTACCATATTCATTGATGCGACAAAGGGGGTGCCTATTTACAATGGTGTTTAATAGGGGAAGGACTCCCCATTATAGATGGTCTTAATAACTACCCACATTTAATTGATCACATAAATATAAAACGCAACTGTAACCGCTCCATAGTCATGGAGGTACAAAGTGTACACACCAATGGTCGGAATACATTAACAAAGATCAATCATGTCCATTTTATTTTACTTTCGTTTACTTTAATATTCTATTAGTGGTTGTTGTAATAACAATTTTGTTTTTATTCTTCGTTTTTTAAAAAGAACGCGAAAGAACTAAAATGTAATCTTGACATACTAGAAGAGGTATGAGAGTTTGCATGATGACATGATATTTAATGATTTTTTAGTAATGTTTTTTAGTTATTTAGTTAGAGTTCGAGGTCATTATAAATATGTTTTACAAGAGTTGTGCATGGTTTAAAGGACATTTTAAATTGTTTTCATTTGAGCCCGTGTAATTCTATTTTCTCTAGAAACTGGCAACTTCTTAGGTTGAGTTCTTTATGAATAAATTGTGTAATTCGACTAATCAATACATCTCATGGAGTTATGTTGTAAGGAGTCTTGAAAAGGATTTTGAAGACAGTATAATGTGGAAAATATTGTCTCGAAGTCCCAAAATCAAATCATGGAAGAAGATCACTCAAAGAGTGAAGAAGAAAAAGAAGAAAAATTTGCATAGTTAACCATGTGGCCCAAAGGCACAAAATACCCTCCAACATGCATCCCAGCATGAACCTTAGGCGCGTGTAAACGGGAAAAACTGCATTTTTTTTACTCGAAGTAATTGTTTGTTTTTTAAGTTGGATCGGTGGAAAAAACCCAATAACCAAGTGCAAGCCCATATGGAAATTTGCCTATAAATAAATTACTATTGCATACCCTTTTATTCATTCAGAAACTTTGTGGTGCAAGGTGAAGACAAACATCAACAAGCAACAATATGTTAGTCCTTCTTTCCTTGTTTATGTTTTCTATTGCCATGAACAACTAACCACTTTTTAATTAGGGTTCTAAGATAAACCTTTATTTATTTGTTGAAATTCATTAATGTAATTTCTTTATCCAATTATGATTTAAGTCTTATATAATTTTCAATTGTTCTCTATGTTGTACTGCTTTTAGACCCATAGGCACAAATAAGCTCTATTTGTATCTAATTCGATCTTCGGCAGGAACAAGACCTACGACTAAATTTCCATCTTTTAACAGGACAATGTTCTACTACCAACACACTCCATAAATTTATGACATACATAATTTACAAACATGTGTATAGGGAGGGGCACCATAAAACCTACAACTAAATTTCCATCTTTTAATAGGACAATGTTCTACTACCAACATACCTCATGAATTTAGGACATTTTAATAGGAGAATGTTCTGCTAACCAACATACCTCATGAATTTATGACATACATAATTCTACAAAATAATATTCTTACCTCTAAGTGACCTCCTTTTGACGGTGTTGCTTTTAGGGATCATAGGTCCAAATGCACAAACAAAGAGAGTACGGTGAAGATTGGTTTTTTTGTGAAAGTTTCAAAATGGTGAATATTCTTCAAACAAAGTAGGCCTATTAGTAAAACAGAATTGAAAGTATGAAAGGAAAGATAATAATAGAATACTTCTTACCTCAAACTTCCATTAGGATGAGGTGTGAGAATGAGAGAGCTTTGATAATTATGAAGAAGTGGTGTGAGGTTTCTTTAATTGTTCTTGAGAGAATTTATTTTATTTTTGTTGTGAACTTAAAAGAATGTATAGGGTTTGGACGTGTGAGGTATGTGTGTTTGGAGTGAGAATTTAAAGAAGGAGGGAGTGGAGATAAGTAAGTAGAGTGTATATAAAAATTTGAGAGAGAAAGGGGAGTGGTTGTTGACCGAAGCATAGCATAGCATGTAAAGAGTGGGAGGGGAACTCGTGTGAGTGGGGGGATGAAGGAATTAATCATGTGGCAAGTGAAACAATCACGTTTTGAATAAGAGGAATAATTTTTTGAATAACACTTTGGCAATTATCATTGCACGTAAGGGAGATAACCAATGGACTATCATGTATCATCAACTACGCTTTTTCCAAGAAAAAAAAAGGTATCAACTACGCATAATGATCTTAATTCCACATTTAGCTTTGTAGCTTGTTTTTTAAAACAAATTCAGAACATGGGTTCGAAACAATCTTCTTTTACTAGCACTTCTCTTGTGGAAAAGATTCAAAGTAAGCAAAACTACTTGTAAGAAAAAAAAGGAAACGACAAAAATAATTAAAAATCTAGTTAGTCTATGCATAGTTGTTCATTCTCTAGCAATAAAAAAAGTGGAGTCCTAAGAGGTGAGAGAGATACAATTTAGATTAGGGATGCAAATTGAAAAGAGTATTGATATTTGATCAATAAAATTGGACAACTTAAAAGAAATTGGACAATTTATGCTACAACTATTAAAGTTACACTAAAAACAAGTGTTAATTTAGTAAAGAGAGATAATAACTATAAATTTTTGGTGTGGTTTTATAAGTTGTTCGATAGATTGTACAATTTTTTATGTTCAAATACCAATACTTTTAATAAGTCATATTCTCATCAATGATCTTTACTTTTATTAATGCCCTTACCTTTCAAGAATCACTTGCCCCAAATTACCAAAGATCTTAAATGTAAAACTAAGTTTGTGATTATTTTCACGTTTTGATTATCTTACACTCTTCTCTGTTTTTTTACAAGTACTTACTCTTGTAGAAATACAAGAACCTTTGATGTAAGTTGCTTTTATATCTGACCCATAATTGAACTTTGACTAGTGGCAAGTGTGAGGTGAATTACATCACACATTGGATGGAAAAATGAGTATTGTGCAATGTAATATGAACAATACCGTGTGGGCAATTATTTTGATCTTATTTATGAAATTTATTTGTTGGGATCGTGACACACAACATAAAGTACAAGAAAAAAAAAACATAAAGAAAGGTATAATGTGTGAAAGGAAGGTAAATCAAAATGATAGATTACCTTGTTGGGTCCTTTGGATCAGAGGAATAGCTGGTTTTCTTCACAATATGTGTAAGTTACTAAGATACACATTTGCATATATAGCTTTCTTGAATCATGAGAAATTAAAACAAAAGGAAAAGAATAGCATGAGGAAAAATTAAAGAGATAGAGTACCTTTGGTTTATTGGATTTATCGGATGATACTTGCATTCTTCCGTTAGAATCTCTTGATCATTTTTTATTCGTCTGCTTTCAATGATAGAGTAGAGTGTGGATATAGCCACATCATGCCTTGAAGAGGTATGCCCATGTCACAGATGTAAATTGAAAAGAGTATTAATATTTGAACAAAATATTGGACCAATTATAGGATAAATTATAAAATGACACTAAAAATAAATGTTAATTTGGTTGATTGAGAGAGAATTATTATAAATTTTTGGTGTGGTTTTATAGGTTGTTCTATAGATTGTACAATTTTGTTATGTTCAAATAACTATACTAACTCATCATGTAATAATAAAGAATAACTAGTGCAAATTTGGAAAATCTATGGTGTACGTAGGCACACCCTCATACCTAAATAGATCCATTCTTGAGCACGATATTGAAGAGGAATGAAGCTTGCACTTGTCATCAATGGCTTCATGAGAAGTGGAAAATGAAAAGATGAGTTATATGATACGTTTAATGGAGCCTGGGAATTGGAAGGAATAGTGCTATATAGCACGATAAGGAATGCAAAGGAGAAGAAATCACATAAATAAAAAGGTGGAATACGTTTGAGCCTAGCTCAGTGGATAGGGACAAATGCATATTATATGCGGGTCAGGGTTCGAACCCAACACCCACTTCAGCCACTAGGCTAAGAGAGTGAGATGAATTAGTCAAAGAAAAGAAAACAAAAAAGAGTTATTTGAGGAGAATATAGTGCCGACAAGTGAAGATTAGTTTGAAAGGTGGCCTTAGAATTATGGAGCATGTGAAGAATTAGTTTCAAATAATTTGAACATTTCTTTTGGAATTAGTCAAAAATGCATCCAGACAAAAAGAACATTCTATGTTTCTGTCGATTTGGACCAATATCATTAATAAAATTCTCTTTGGCTTTAAAAAAAACATAGTACTCTAAAAATTAGATATAATAATTAACGATAAATATAGATATAAATTATGAACACCTAATCTTAATCATTAAATCAAATATGTATGCATCAATAATACCACTATAGAAAATACACACATAAAAGAAATTAGGGTTAATCAAGTAAATAGTGATTCACTTCTATTTAAAAAAGTCAGCAATTGATGCAATATTTGATGTGACAGATATTAGATTCTTTATGCAGGTTACAAATTTGGTAAAACATGAATGTGTAAGACAAACTTATAAATGATGATTCATGTAAGACAAACTTGAATGTGTAAAAGGTGGTTTGGTATCTTTAGTTCAGAGCATTAAAAGTTTCTATATGTCAAATTCATATACAATTGAAGCATAGTATTAATTATTAAACACCATATGTCACTTGAATCAATGAAATTTGCAATGATATTTTAATGAATTTTGGAAGAGTATCCCATGTTTTAGGATGTCTAATGAATGAGTAGTCTATACGATCACACTATCAATCATAATTCTGACGTAATTAAACATATTGAATGGAGCTACTCACAATGACATAATAGATAGCAAGTGAATATTTAGTAAGCCTAGATACAAATGTACCATGACCCCCATATCCATATCCATAATATACAAGCTAACATTTGTATTATACTTTCAAAACTAAGAACTAACATGAGTTGTTAATTGTTCATCAAAACCTAACAAAACGTCATAGCTAACAAGGATACTATAATTTTATAGTCCATCTACATTGGATAATAGTTCAATCCTGCACTGTCTTCCTACATCTTTTTCTTTTTTGCACCAGACCATATTGTAAGATTATGGAGAAAAGGCAATGAATCATCGAAAGAAGTAGAAGTGGAGGTTTCACGGTTGCTGAATGAAAATTTTCTTTTGACCGTGTCAACTGCATTGGCAAATTTGCTTTCTTGTTGTGTTGCCAGTGCCACTGATGAACTTGGATTTTCACTCTCCGCGGTGATTCCAAAACATGCTTTGTTTTCATGTACTCCTCGAGACATAGATTGATCATCGTCGTTGTCATGGTTTATGATCTCAATCTCATTTTCCAGTTTCAGATTTCCACCAGCTGGTCCAAAAAGAGGTATGTTTAAGCTTACATAAAATAACATTTGGCAAATATGATAATACTCAAACAAAAACTTGAAAAATAAGGCATGGTAGACTCTTTGTTTAAATGAAAACATTGCTAGTAGCCTCAGGATTTCTTGGAAAATCCAGCCTCAAGGGATGAGGAAGGAATCACATAAAAGATGATGACAATTTTTAAGAGACCAAAAATATGAAAGAGAAGAAATCAAAAGAAAAAATATTTTATCAGTGGCAATTTTTTAAGAAACCATATCAAGTGTTGGAGTATATCTCTACAAGAGGAAGTGCAAAACAGAAGGACATTCTATTGTATTCTAAACAAGCTTCAAAGTATAACAATAAAAGATTTCGCAAGATATAAAACAGAACAGAAATAGAAAATAACTACTATATATCACACCATCTCATTCTAAGTTTTAAGTAAGATTTGTTTGAGAGGTTCCACAGTTCCTGTAAATGCTACTTCCATTTCCTTAGGAAAATCAGATTCAGATATAAGAGAGCCAAGAGCTAGCTTCGGCTAGGTAACATGGAATAAAGATGAACCTTAGAGAGGAAGGAAGAAGCTTCAAAAGTCACAATTCAACTTCCATCCAGAGAGGACCAAATTACCATAATATCCCGGTGCTAATTGAGTTTATCTAAGTTAACTGAATTATATAATATCCAGAGATGCCCATAATAATATAACATCCTAGGTGCTAATTGAGTATGTTCTAGTAATGTCACACTCTAATTGCAAATTATGATGACTTGCTAATGGTATTTCAATGTGATCCGTTTCAATCACTAGTTGAACATACTGGACCAAGCACTAGTAGCAACTCAGACCAAACATTTATCCAATCACCCATATCGAATTCAATATTTCTAAAGTAATATTAAAAAATGCATATTTATAAAGTAATAGATGCATGCATAATTTCCATATACCTGATGATGATGTACCTTTAGCCTCCTTGCTCCCTTTGCTATGTGGCTGAGTAGTAGCAGCAACTCCAAGAGTGTGATGGGCATCTAAGCCCTTCAAAAGTTCGATATCTTCCTCCAATGTTGCTGCTCTTTCACGCAGTCGAATAAACTTCCTCTTCAAAGCCTTAAGTAATATCTCCACTTCGCACTTCTCCTCTGTCAATTTCCTGCTTTCATTCCTCAAGTCACTCATCGTTGCCAAATTCTTCTTTACTGTTTCCTCCAATTCTCCAATTTTAATCTTAAGTCCAACCATAGCATTTTCCTTTGACTTTGTCAATTCCAAAACTTTACTCTGTAATTCACCAATCATTTTTCTTAACACAGCCAATTCAATGTCATCTTCCTCCCATTTTTTCTTTAACTTCTTCAACTCCAAAACTTCATCCTCTAACTCAACAATCTTTATTCTTAACACATCAACTTCATTGCTACCATTAACAAGTTTCTCCTTGAAGTTCTTAATTTCATCCTCCAATTCATTGTTCTTCTTTTGTAACTCTTCATCAGCTAATCTATTTACCTTAACTTCTTTCAAAAGAGCTTCATAACTTTCTTGCACTTTCTTCCCTTTCAAACATATTTCTTCTCTTTTCCTAAACTCAAACTCAGCATGCAACCTTGAAAGTATCTCCATGTCAAGCTGCTCTTTAAGCTTTAGTCTCTCCATTTCAAAGTCTTGTTGCAACTTTTGTTTCTCTTCTCTGAGTCTTATATCCCTACTCTCCAAAACAGCTTCAACCCTGTCAAAAGTTTCCCATTGACAAGTTCCACGCAGTACCATAACAAGATCATGAATACACTTATCTTCCAGGTTGTTGTTAGGGTTTGTGGAATGGAAATCTGGTGGTGACCCAGGTTCGGTTTTGGGTTGCACGTTCATGATATGGTGGAAAGGTGGAAACTTTAGTAGAAAAACATGAGTTTAGGTAAAAAAAACTGATAATGGGATTTGCTAAAAATCAGAAGAAACTCAGAAAGTGATTTTAGTTTATGAAAAAGTGATAATTGAAAGCGATTACAAAAAAGAGTACTTGTGTGAAGTGAGGTGAAGTACAACAACTATCAATCCCAAAAAGAAGCATGTTTTTTGTTTGTAGTGTTGTCAAAAGCATGTGAAGACAAGTCAAGTGAAACATGTTTTTGTTTGTTGTGTTGTCAAAAACACATTCTAGTCATGCCACGTACATTTCCTCCTTTCTCTTTCTTTGGCTTCTGAAATAGATTCCATTCGATGTCTTTTCATAGATTCTATACACTGAAATGGATTCTATGTAGTGTGATTCTGCTGAGTTGCTTACTACTAAATTAGTAGAATATGTGAGTGAGATGTCTATTACTAATAAATTGGTAGTTACTGAAGTGTTAAGGACCGGCCAAAGGAAAAAATCAGAAAGCTAATGGCACTAAGCATTGCTAAGAGGCAAGCAAGAAAAGTGTCCACATTTTTAGTAAATTTTGGAATGATGAGGTGGACTCTGATCACACAACAGACAGCACTATGGATCCTGACAATAAAAAGATGAATATGCACCTTAAGACTTTGAAGTACTTGGAGGCACAACCAGATGCTAATCACCAACCTAAGTCCAGCTGGAAGTCAAGAAAGAATTAAAGCAATTAGACTGGCACTAAGAACCTAGCTGGTAGCAGCTCTGCAAGAGGAAAAGGCTCTGTTGAAATCACAGGTAGTGAGCACATCCAAACTCGTTCTAAAAAGGCCGTAATCAAAAGCAATCTCAAATATGTTTGACTGTCATGAGATGTTTCTTAATATGTATGTTGTTTGGTAGCTTAGTTTAGCCAGCTGATTTGCTTCTTAACATATATGTTGTTTTAGTTGAGATTTGTTTTAGTTGAGTTTGGTCATATAGTTGGCCTGCTTATATGTTATAATAAGGTTCATGCCTACTCCTGCTTTGCAATTTAATTTTTCTAGCTTTGGAAAAAAAAAAGACTCTAATCTTTTCGATGTTGGAATTTATGTCTCAATGGTTTTTTTTTCCCTGAAGGATGTCTTAGTGGTTATGTTCAGCGTCATTTATGAACGAATAAAATGTTAAGTAGGTTAAGAATGAAAAACATGCTAATGAAAATCATCAGTTTTGAGCGGAAAACACAGAAGGTTGGGAGAAACAAATGAAAATCATTAAATAGTGGGTGAGTGGAAGACATGCAATGTGTGTCGTGAAACATTCGCTTGGTATTATTTTGCTTTAAATAGCATTTTTCTTGATCGAATAGATTAATCTAAAGGTATATAATCGGAGTCCATTATGGACCAATATTTTTCACGTGTCCATTTTATACGGAGCCACTCACCTATTTCACAACTTATTTACCATCATTATATCTATGAATCACTTTAAAAGAGAAAAACAAATCTTTATAGCACAACGAATGAAGCCTCTGTAGTTGTCACTAGAGCCAAAGACGATTCTACAACTGATGAACGGACAACCTGCAATGCTAGAGGGACAATGACTATAACCATAATTGGAGATTAGGGAGCAATGTACTTCCCAATCTCCGATTACGGTTACAATCACCGCCCCTCAAACAGTACATGTTCTCCGTTCGTCAGTTATAGAGTCGTCAATCACCGCCCCTCAAGCAGGTGCCCAGGGACTGTCGAGGACAATCCAATTGACTTGTGTTACGACGAAGATGATTGAATGTAATGGCTTGTAATGTCTAATTGTTTTGGATGTTTTTTATATGCCGCACATTTTGGTTTACTTTTTGGTACTTTGAATAAAGTCGTGTATTGAATAAATTCAATTAAAGTTGCGTATTGAATAAATTCGATTAAAGTTGCACAAATACACAAAATCAATTAAAAAAATACACAATTTTATTTAGTTTTAATTTTATCAATATTACATTACATTCCCCCTAAATATATGTGGTATCATCATGATGTTAGATTTAAATTTAATTCTTGAAAGTTTGCCAAAAATGTTGGCATTGAAATGTCTTATACTTAGTGTAAAATTTGCAAGTCTGTTTGAAAACTCAAAAGAATGAAAATGACATCACATGTATTCTTCCGAATCAACTTTATAAGTATTCACATCGAATTCTCTCATATAAGATGAGTAAAAACGTAAAAGAATGCATTCCAATACATTCTTTTGAACTTAATCCTACTGCACTGTCAACTGACAAGTTTTAATTGATAGAGGAGCATGATCAAGCACAAAACAACATCTTAGAGGTGTATTCCCTTACGTCCAACTCATCATATACAAAAGAATTTGATGTGAAAACCTATGTAGTTGATTCAGTAGAATACATGTCGTGTTCTCTTCATTCTTTTGAGTTTTCAAACACACTTGGAAACCTTTACCCTAAGTATAAGACACTTCAACACCAACATCTTCAACAAACTAACAAGAATTAAACTTAAATTCCAACAAAATAAACAATGATGCTACCCAAACATAATTTTCTGGCAAAATCAAACTCTTGAGAATATCTTCAGTCGATCTCAGCAACGTAGCTTCCAACTCAATTATCGGGAACATGCGTTTCCGATAATATTTGGAGAACATGCTCCGCACACAGTCATCGTCTGTCAGCATTATCTTTTCGGTCTGCAAATAACTGGGATGTGTGTACTGAAGGTCCTCCACCCTCTTTGTGTCTCCGTGGTTGAGTCATTGATTGATTTCGTTCAGTTGATCCTTTAGATCCCTTAGCGTGATATCGACCCGAACCTTGAACAAATGATGGTTTCCACCGTTGAAACGTACTTGAGCTTTGAACAAATGTCGGTCCATTGTTTCAAATCTACACCATAATAAATTAAACAGTCAATGAAAAACTCATTCAAACATTTCATCAAACACTTGGAGTGCAAATTATACATAAACCCTAAAAATCATAACTATAACATAAACATGCAAAAAATTTAACAAAATTAATGAGTTTATATCTACTCTTAAAGTGAATCATATGCTCTTACTTGTAAATCTACTCAAAAACTAAAATTAAAAAAAAAAAATAGAAAAACACCAAAATTTAAATTAACCTAAAACTCATAACTATAACATAAACATGCAAACATTTTAACAAAATTAATCAACTTACATCTTCTCTAAAAATAAATCTTAATATGTAAACAATAAATTTCATAAATCTAACACATCCTTAATCACATACATTAAAATAAACCATTAAAAAGAAGAAAAATAAAATAAAAAGGCATTAGCAAAATAAATTCTCGCACATGATATTATTATGAGCGTTGGAAAAATAAAACATAAAGTTGATATTGGGAATACAATCCCAACTACTTCCACTTTAGTTCACTTTCCTCTGTTTCTATACTATGTTGTGGTCGCTTCTTCTTCAGCAAAACCCTTTATCTTTTAAGGCTTCTCATGGAACATAAACCCAAAATCGAACCTGGATTGTCTCCGAATGACCATAGAAACTTGGAAGACATGAGCATTCAGCAACTTGTTTCCGTATTGCGAACGGCTTTTCGGACAGAACAGTTTGATAGAGTTGAAGAGATTTTAGTGAGTAGATATGAGAGACTACAGACAGAGATTCTACATCTTCAAGAGAAGTTTGACTTGGAGATACTAATGAGGTTTCAAACTGAAGAAGATTTGAGAAAGAGAGAGCAACTATGCGAAAGAGGGAAAAGGGCACAGAGTAATTATGAAACATTATTGGAGGAAGTTAAGAAAACTAGTTTAGTTGAAGGAGACATCATTGGAAAGCTAAGAAAGAAGAACAATGAACTGGAGTTGGAAGGTTGTGAGCTGAGAAAGTTGAAGGAAAAATGTAGCATGGATGCTCAACGTGAATCATCATCAGGTATGAGAATTTACGTAAAATGGCTTCACTTTTATTGTAGATTTTATTTAAAATTATATATTATATTATATGAATGAAAAGCAACGTAAAAAAAATGTGAAAGAAAATATAAAAAAAAAAAAAACTACAACATGAGTGGTGTGGTACATATGGATAGTGCAAGGGGCTGGTTGCCCAAAATATCAAAAGTGTGTAGTTTTTTTTAAAAGATATAAAAAGTGGGTAGTTACATTACATATGAACATGGGTAGTTTTTTTTTATTAAAAAAAATGATAAAATATAATTAATAAGGTTAAAATTGGAAGAGAATATAAAAAGTTATAAACTCAAAAGCTACTTGAATAAGCTCGTGAGAAAAGCTTGTTATCAAACACGTCATGTTTTGATCCAACAAGCTTATAAGCTAATTAAAGAAGCTATAAGCTAGCTTCTCGTCTTTACCAAACACAACCTTTTATTAATTGCAGAGTTGGATGAAATTCAATAAATAAGAGTATATTAATGAAAAAATAATAATAAATGTTGCATTGATATTTTAAAGTATCAATTATTTCTAAAAAAAAAAAATAGAACAGTTTACGTGTTGTGTACAGCGTTTCGGACAGAACAGTCTGATAGAGTTGAAGAGGTTTTAGTGAATAGATATGAGAGACTACACACAGAGATTCTACATCTTCAAGAGAAGTTTGACTTGGAGAGACTAATGAGGTTTCAAGCTGAGGAAGATCTGAGAAAGAGAGAGGAACTATGCGAAAGAGGGAAAAGGGCACATAGTAATTATGAATCATTGTTGGAGGAAGTTAAGAAAACTAGTTTAAGTGAAAGAGACATCATTGGAGATCTAAGAAAGAAGAATAATGAATTGGAGTTGGAAGTTTGTGAGCTAAGAAAGTTGAAGAGAAAGTGGGTGGATGATAGCAATGCTGCTCAAGGTGAATCATCATCAGGTATGAAAATTCTGCATGTATCCCCTATGATTCCTATTTTTTACAATGCTGCTTTATAAATACTGAATTCAATACAAGTGATGATCGGATAAATTGAATGAAGTATAATGTGTTGTTGTTGTTTAAACCTTTCTCTCAAATTCTACCTGTAGTGTGTATGCCGCGTGTGAATATTTTTGTAATTATGTCCCTTTGGTCCAACTTGTTCGATTGGCGATTGGACCTGTTCACATTTAAGTTAATTTGTA
>Ga0315913_1005503_pt1 | contig 15351 bp, 10 predicted proteins | sample MpolsnodulesMG_FD_207736 | JGI IMG/M metagenome (GOLD analysis project Ga0315913, IMG submission 207736) | Medicago polymorpha root nodule microbial communities from Los Angeles, California, United States - small nodules | ecosystem: Host-associated > Plants > Roots > Nodule | place: USA... | reverse complement strand
ATCTGGCAAAGAAAAAAAACTAATTCATTTTTACCTTTTTCCATTTTTATAAGATAATCATATTCATATTAACCTGTACAAAAAAAAAAAATCATATTAACTACTACTAACTAGTTCTCTATAAAATATTTTGTCAAAAAGCCAAAAAGAGAAAGACACTATACTATAATGTAATATACGATAAAAGACATTTTTTTCACTAAAGAAAAAAAAAATTACCAGAGAAAAAATAATATTTTGGAAGTACTATATATAGTATTAATTGAGAGGAACAATTGAAAAGAAAAAGTTATTATTGTATTAAAAACTAAAAGTGACATTCATTTTGAAACAAATTTTGTTAGCTAAAACGACACTCATTTTAAAACGGAAGAGTATAATTTTGTTTTTTACGGTATACAATTTTTTAAGAATTTCTTAATAAAACCGGTTTGAAAGTTTTACAATTCCATTTTTTTTTTCAAAACAGACCAGAAAGGACCTGAGTTAAACAAATTTTGAAGAAAAAACATTAAAAATCTCACTTCTCTTGTGTCATCATTCTCAATTTAAAAACGAACTCTCACTCTATTCGACGACGAATTAATCCACGCTCACCTTCATCGTCGACGAAGAACTCACATCACACTCACCTTCATCGACGATGTTTTCTTCTCCCTTCATTGATAATGTTCTCTTGTTGTGAGTCGTATGCGTCTCTTTTTATTCCTCATATTTGTGTTTTGTAAATCAATTTTTCAGCTGGCGTTGCTCTGCTCATTGTGAATCTTATAATTGTTGCTCTATTCATTACGATTCATGAGAATCTTAGTCGATTGTTTAGTTTTGATCTCTTTCTATCCGGCGATTTATTGCTACATTTTTTTTCCTATTGATTAAGAAGTGTTATGCTTCACTATTTTCTTTTATTTTGTAGTTAGTTGTTATTTTTTGGCTCATGACTATGTGAAAACGTGTTTAATGTTGCTATGTTTTTTGTTTTTGCTATATTTTTTATGATCTTTTTGGCTCTTTTGTTCACCGGTATTTCATCCTTATGTTAATCGGTATTCCATTATATAGTTTATGTGATGAACCATGCTTTAATTTGGATTACCTTTACGGCTTTTAATTTTTTGTCTTCATTTTTTACAAAAGTTATAAATAGATACTTTTCCTTTTCATAAATTTAAACCTCAATCATAGTGTGGCAACATAACCCATGTCATATTGCTGGCAATTGGCATAGTCAACGGTGTTCTAGATGTCGTCCTTCTTCATTTTTGCTATATTTCTTATGATTATTTTGGCTCTTCTTTTTTTTTAAGGAATTTTGGCTCTTTTTTTTTTTTTGAAGGAGGGAATTTTGGCTCTTTTGTTCACCGGTCTTTCATTATTATGCTAATTGGTACCCTTTAATGAATAATGATGGCATGGCACCCTTTCAAAAAAGAAATAATGATGGCATAGTAAAAATTACAATTATATAATATAATATAATGACGACAACGAGACATCACTCATTTTAGTGATATTTTAATCCTAGTAGTTTCTTTTTAATATGATGGCTCTTATTTATTTTGACTATTCTCAGTTATAGATATCATTCACATATGACATGTTCTCTCTCTATGCACACATGTATATAAAATGTGATCCAAACTAAATGTTTATGGATCTCCTTTGTGAAATCACTTAGGAGATGTTCTCCAACACTGAACCAAACTGGATATATATAATACTTGTATTTTTTTTAATAATGAGTTGTTGTATTACAATACTATTAGTTGGTTTTGGTTTTTCTTAATGATACCAATAGTTTGATTAACTTTTTTTCACTATTTCAAATATAAGTAATTTAATAAATTGGTATATGAGTTCCTTCCTTCAAAAAATCAATACATAAAGTGTTTTTTATGTTTTTTTGTTAAATAAGTAAATATGAGTAATATTTTGATATAACTTTTGTTCGTCTCTTTATGAACAATTGATTAATTGCATTGATTTATGATTGAAGTAGTGTTTGAAATAATGTCTTATTTCTTGGAGTTTTTATCTTGACGATTGTTTCTAAAGTATGAGATTAATTTTTCTACTAGTTCACTTTTATCAGAAATATGGCCATGGCTCTTCTTGATATACATGGTTTTTTTAAGCACGGATTCTTTTAACGAAACAATATTCATTACTCATCATGCACCATATATGTCTTTCCATATTTTTCTTAGAGAACTTTTCCATCTTTATTGATCATATGAGAAAGTCCAGCGTTGAAAACCATCCACTCGAAAACGACGTTCAGCGTCTCACGCAATAAATAAACGTTAGATTTAGAAGAACTTCACTCACCCTCTCTCGTCTCATATTAAGGGTGAGAGAGAGAAGAGCATGTGCACGCTCACTCGCACATATGTGTGTATTGGGGTTTTAAAGTTATTTATGATTGTTCAAGCACTCACGAGTTTACGAGTCAATTTTACAAATCGATTGTACATACCATTTTTTAGTCCATGTAGAGTCTGATAACCCTGGTTACTATTCCTTTTTATGCTTTGCAAATAATTTACCGAGAACACTTGTTATACAACTAATAGTAGACATGTCAATTGAATGTAAAGGAGGTTCAAAACTTGTTAATAAATGCATAATTTTATACTTGATTAATTATTTGTTTGTTTTGTTAGAAGAGAGAGATTAAGGGTCCGTTTGTTTCGGATAAAAATAAAAGTGATTTTGACATAAAATAATTTAGAGATTCTTTAAAAAAATCAGAATCTATTTTATGTTTGTTTGTCATGTCAAAAACTATCTAAAAGTGATTTTCTTTATAAAATTACCATAAAGGTCACAAAAAATATTTTCAAATATAACATGTTTGACCAAAAAAATCACTTTTTTATGTATGAAAACATGTATGTTAATTAAAAAATGTACATACGTTGTATAAAAACATATTATATACCTATTTGTTACGTTCAAAAAATTGACACAAGATATTACACAAATTTATCAACATGAATTCAAATAAAATGAGTAGAAGAATAGTAAACCTGATTACGTCAAGAGGAGTAATAGTCTTGCGGGTAAGGTCTAGGTTAGGTTTTACAATCAACATCAACAATAAAAAAAATATATATAAAGAGACATGGGGGGTTTTGTCAACAAAATACACACACACACACACAAAGAGTGGTGTTGAACCGCAAAAACTTTATTTTATTTATTACATATTTGGGACATGATAGTCAATCATGAAAAATGTAGACCACAATGGTAATATAAACGGAAAATACGATGGGGGCATGAACTAACAATGAGACAAGAGAAATAATCATGTGAGGGTCCCCGCATTCAATTAAACCTAGTTTTATCTGTGCTAAATTATTCATTGCAAAAAAACATAAATGTGTAGTCGGATACAGAAAGAACGGCACACAACACCATGAAAACTCTTAGAGTTTTGCTATGAGTTACGGTAGACGTGCATGACTCAAGGACGATCTTAATTCCAATTGCCACGACATTTGACATGACAAATGAAGCAGATGATATGATATGAAACACAACAAGCTCCTTTATCGTGTTTGTGCTCGGAATGCACTCTGGCTTTGAGATAATGTTGTTGGAGGGACTCATTTGAGTCCATCCCATCCCAAAATAAGTAAACCCGGCAAACAATGCATTTAGAGCAAACATGGCGTCATTGACTGAAATACTTGAGGTCAATGCCATAATGAATTCTACATAAAAAGGCGAACAAAAGTTATATTAATCCAAATAATAATAATAATAACAACAACAACAACAATAATAACCTATATGAACAATATGTGAAGATATAACTAAAAAAAAATATTTTAACTCTAAAATGAAAATCTATTAGGATTAACTTTTAAAAACAATATATTGTTTTCAAAAACAAGGAGGTGACATAAATGCATCAAATGACTCATTGAGTTTTTCTATCCAACAATGTTAATATTTGAATTAATATAACTTTTGTCCGTCTCTTTATGTAGAATTCATTATAGCCATGACCTCGCGCATTTTAGCCAGCGAGGCCATGTTTGCTCTAAATGGGTTATTTGCGGGGGGTACCTATTCTCGAATGAGATGGACTCAAATCCATCCAACAATATTGTCTAAACACCAAAGTGTATTCCGGGCAAAGACACAGCAAAAGGTCTTGTTTGATGTCATAGCTTTTGTTTCCTTTGTCATGTCAAACGTCGTGCCAATTGGAATCACTCGCTTTAGTTATATTTTAATCTCAACCATTTCATTTTTACATGATAGCTCTTACCTATTCTCATTATTTTCGTATATAGATATCATTATCATATACGTTCTCTCTCCCTCTCTCTCTCTCTCTCGCCCCACACACACGCACAGAGAGACGAGACAGGCACGTGCACGCTCACTCACACATGCACGCACGCTCACACACATGTTTGTATTGCGGGTTTTAAGTTATTTATGATTTTTCAAACACTCATAAGAGTTTACGAGTCAATTTTACAAATCGAGTGTACATACCATCTTTGAGTCCATGTAAAGTATGATAACCTTGGTTATTATTCCTTTTTATGCTTTGCGAATAATTTACCGAGAACACTTATCATACAACTAACCGTAGACATGTCAATTGAATATAAAGGAGGTTCAAAACTTGTTAATAAATGCATAATTTTCTCCTCGATTAGTTATTTGTTTGTTTTTTCAGAAGAGAGAGATTAAGGGTCTGTTTGTTTCAGATTAAAATTAAAGTGATTTTGACATAAAATAATTTAGAGATTTTTAAAAAAAATCATAATCTATTTGATGTTTGTTCACCGTGTCAAAAACCATTTTTTTTAAAAAAAGAAAGTGACTTTTAGTTTGTTTGGATACAACTATCTTTATTTTGAAGAGGCAAATACAACTATCTAAAAGTGAATTTTTTTTATTATAAAATTACCATAAATGTCACAAAAAAATATTTTCAAATATACCATGTTTGTCCAAAAAAATCATTTTTTTTATGTATGAAAACATGTATGTTAATTCAAAAATGTATATACGTTGTATAAAAAACATACTATATACCTATTTGTTACGTTCAAAAAATTGACACAAGATATTACATAAATTTATTAACATGAATTCAAATAAACTAATAGAAGAATAATTAACCTGATTAGGTCAAGAGGAGTAACAGTCTTGCAAGTAAGGTCTAGGTTAGGTTTCACAATCAACATCAACAATAAAAAAATATAAAGAGACTTGGGAAGCTTTATCAAAATCAAAGTAAAATAAATAAACAAAAAATTATATACAAAGAGTGGTGTTGAACCGCATAAATTTTATTTTATCATTCATTTTATTGTATTTATTACATATTTGTGTCATGATAATCAATCATGAAAAATGTAGACCACAATGGTAGTATAGACGGAAAATACGACAGGGGCATGAACTAACAATGAGATAAAAGAAATACTCATGTGAGGGTCCCCGCATTCAATTAATCCTAGTTTTATTTGTGCTACATTATTCATTGCAAAAAACATAAATGTGTAGCCGGATACAGAAAGAACGGCACACAACACCATGAAAACTCTTAGAGTTTTGCTATGGGTTACGGTAGGCGTGCATGACTCAAGGACGATTTTAATTCCAATTGCTACGACATTTGACATGACAAATGAAACAAATGATGTGATATGAAACACAACAAGCTCCTTTATTGTGTTTGTGCCTGGAATGCACTCTGGCTTTGAGATGATGTTGTTGGAAGGACTCATTTGAGTCCATCCCATCCCAAAATAAGTTACCCCGACAAACAATGCATTTAGAGCAAACATAGTGTCACTGGCTGAAATACTTGGGGTCAATGCTCTAATGAATTCTACATAAAAAGGCGAACAAAAGTTATATAAATCCAAATAATAATAACAACAACAACAATAATCTATATGAACAATACGGGAAGATATAACTAAAAAATATATTTTAACTTTAAAATGAAAATCTATTAGGATTAACTTTTAAAAACAATCTATTCTTTTCAAAAACAAGGAGGTGACATAAATGCATCGAATGACTCATTAAGTTTTTCTATCCAACGATATTTAATATTTGGATTAATATAACCTTTGTTCGTCTCTTTATGTATAATTCATTATAGCCATGACCTTGCGTATTTCAGTCAGTGAGGCCATGTTTGCTCTAAATGCGTTATTTGCGGGGGTTACTTATTCTGGAATATCCAACAACATTGTCTCAACGCCGAAGTGCATTCCGGACACAGACACAACAAAAAATCTTGTTTGATGTCATAGCTTTTGTTTCCTTTGTCACGTCAAACGTCGTGCCAATTGGGATCACTCACGTTAGTTATATTTTAATCTCAACCATTTCATTTTTACATGATAGCTCTTACTTATTCTCATTATTTTCGTATATAGATATCATTATCGTATATGTTCTCTCTCTCTCACCACACACACACACACACACACAGAGATAGAGAGAGAGAGAGAGAGAGAGAGGGAGATGAGACGAGCAAGTGCACGTTCACTCACACATGCATGCATGCTCACACACACGTGTGTATTGGGGTTTTTAAGTTATTTATGATTTCTTTGTCAAAAAAAGTTATTTATGATTTTTCAAACACTCATAAGAGTTTACAAGTCAATTTTACAAATCGAGTGTACATGCCATCTTTGAGTCCATGTAGAGTCTGATAACCCTGGTTACTATTCCTATTTATGCTTTGCAAGTAATTTACCGAGAATACTTATCATACATCTAATAGCAGTCATGTCAATTGAATATAAAGGAGGTTCAAAACTTGTTAATAAATGCATAATTTTCTCCTTGATTAATTATTTGTTTGTTTTGTTAAAAAAGAGAGATTATGGGTTTTCGGATTAAAATAAAAGTGATTTTGACATAAAATAATTTAGTGATTATTTTTTAGACATTCTTTAAAAAAATCGGAATCTATTTTATGTTTGTTTATCATGTCAAAAACACTTTTTTTTAAAAAAATATTTTTAGCTGTTTTGATACAACTATCTAAAAGTGATTTTTTAAATTAAAATCACCATAAAGGACACACAAAAATAATTTCAAATATAACATGTTTGTTCAAAAAAATCACTTTTTTTTTGCATGAAAACATGTATGTTAATTAAAAAATGTATATACGTTGTAAAAAAAACATATTATCTACCTAAAAAATTGACGAAAGATATTACATAAAATTATCAACATGAATTCAAATAAAATGTTAAATGAGTAACACAGCATATTCCTTAAAGAAAAATTAACATATCATATTTTAAAAAATGTTCCAGCATAATTGTATCTATACCCTGTTTCAATCATTGTCCACCTTAGAAAAGGCCACACATCTCTTCTTCCATTGCAGCTTTGCTGATAAATTGTGGAAATGGTTAGCTACTACTTTAAATAGGCAACTTTACTTGAACTCTTTTGATGAAGTGTGGCATATGACAGATGGAGGACGATCTCCTCAATGCAAAATTGTAATTCATGTCTCTCTTGTTAATATCATTCACATCATATAGTTTGTTAGAGACCAACATAGATTCTCTGATAAGAAAATTCATTGGAAAGCTGCCATAAACTTGATCATTGCTAACGTCTCCTTATCTGGAAACAAAACTGGCAAGGCTGCTTGTAATTCTATCTATGAGTTTTCTATTCTTAAGGCATTAAACATTGTGATTCATCCTCCCAAGGCCCCAAAAATTATAGAAGTTTTATGGTAACCCCCTTACTGGATTGGATCAAGTGTAACACTGATGATACAATTGCAGGTACACCTTCTATGGTAGTTTGTTTAGAAACAATGAAGTTGAATGTATAGGTTGTTTTGCTCAAAACTTGGGATTGGGATCCTCTTTATTTGTTGAGTTATCAGGAACCATGCAGGCTATTGAGATTGCTTATTGAAATGGATGACATAACCTTTGGCTAGAAACTGACTCAATGTCAGTTCTTCTTGCTTTTAAGTTATTTTCTCGGGTTCCCTGGACCATCAGAAATAGATGGGATAACTGTCTTGCTTTAACCAGGCAAATGAATTTTTTGGTGACTCATGTCTTCAGATAAGGTGACTGTTGTGTTGATAGGCTAACACATATTGGTATGTCTTATAATTCTATTCTATGGATGAATAAGATCCACACCCAAGTTAGAACTGATTAATTAGAAATAGATCAGGCCTTCCATGCTTTAGATTTGTAAATGGATGAAAGGTTTTGGTTTTATGTCCCCATTCTTTTTTGCTTCTTTTATCTTTTAATACATAGTTGATGCTCTTTGCATCAACAACTTTATATAAAAATAAAAAATAAAAAAATCATTGTCCATAGAAAATAAATATATAAAAATGAATCTAGTGTTTTCCTTTTCTAGGAAATTGATCTCTAATAGCATATTTCATTTCTTCGATGTGTCTAACATCTTGTGTTGGATCTTGCCATTCATTATGTTGAGGTACACTTTTATCATCTTCATCATTGACATTTTTCTCATTGTCCTGGAACTAATATTCTCTAAATTCTCAAGAATCGATGTATCACTCGAGTTTGTTGTTCTAATAAAATTGTGAAGTGCGAAACATGGCCATACAATTGAAATTTGAGTTTGAGGTTTAAAATTGGTCATATTTTGCAATATTCTCCATCTTGCTTTGCAAACACCAACTGTTCTTTCAACAACACTTCTTAAACTAAAATGATAATGATTAAATATTTTGTTTCTTGATCTGAAACATGGAGCGAGTCGAAAATGTGGAAGATGATACCTAGTATTCCTATATGGTCCCATGAAACCTTTGAATGATGGATATCCCGAGTCGACAAGGTAATGTTTACTTATGCATAAGTATGAGATATGTAATACAATATTATAAAAAAATAAGATATAAAAAGTTAGTTGAAGTTACTTGCAACCGGCCTTCAGGCGGATAAGTGAATTTTAATGGATAAGGGAATTTTAACCTCCGGTGTACAAAGAGTTTCCATAAAAATATTTGCATCATGCACAAATCCTTCCCAACCACACAATGCAAATGTAAAACACATATTAAAATCACACACATCCATGACATTGGTGCTAGTATATCCTTTCCTATTGAAATAAGGTATTTGTTTATCAGTTGTGACATGTACAACAATATGGGTGCCATCTATTGCCCCTATGCAATCTTTAAAGTAAGGCCAATATCGATCATCGTCTTTAATGTATTCAGAGGTAGCAGAGTGCATATGATCAGAAGATCTGATAATGTGATTCCCCCCAACCATCTCTTTGAAAAAGACACAAAGGTATTTGGAAAAAAAACATAATTAATTAACGATGGTGGAACTCACTATCTCTTTTTTGTATCTATATCTCCCCAAATCGCAATCTCCATTTATTTTATGCAAACATAGATGATCTTAACTCATATTAGATGATTTTCTAACCTTTGAATTAATGCTAACATTTTTTCCATGAGTATAAGGACAAATTTTAATTTTTGAAAAGATTCCAGACTTATATTTAATACAAGGGTCATGTTAACTAGTGCGTCCGGGGTACCGGTTAAGGAAGCTAAAAAAGGAAATTTTAAATCAAAAATAAAACTTTTTAAGTTTTTAATGCATTGACTACACTACTTTCAATGCAAAATAATACAAAATAATATTATATTTGACCCCATAACCAGTGTTGTGGATGCATTAATTAGCATTTTCCCTAATATAATAATGACTTAAATGCGCTTTTGGTCCCTTAAGTATTTATTTGGTATCACTTTGGTCCCTTAACTAAAAAAAAGACTGTTTGAGTACTTTGTCCTTATCTCTGTTACATGTTTTGGTCCCTTCTGTTAAAAAAATTCAAAAAACGTCAAGTGAGGGCATAGGTGGCAACTGAGGGCTGATTTGGCCAATTAGTGCTGGATGACATGGCAAAGGCTGGGTAGATAGATAGATAGATAGATAGATAGATAGATAGATAGAGAGAGAGAGAGAGAGATAAACCACTTTTCATCTCTTTGGTTATGCAAACCGACGAAGAAGAGAAGAAGGAATCACGCTGGTTGGAAGCCAAGGAAACCAAATCACACCACTCGTTGAATCCAGGCATGATCAACATCCTTTATCACCATCTTCCATCCTGATAACGGTAAGCCTCTTTGGGAGAGAACTGCATACACTGACTTGCAGCCACCCCTTATTAGAAGACAACCAGGTAGGCCTAAGAAAAAAAGAAACAAAGATCCATCTGAATTGATAAGAGAGGAAGGACAAATGAAGAGAGCTTCCTATGGAACAAAGTGTAGCAGATGTAAACAGCCTGGCCACAACAAGGCTACCTGTAAGCTGCCACGACCCCCACTGCCTGCTGAAAACCCAACTGCTACTAACCCAACAGATGCAACTAACCCAACTGCTACTAACCAATCTACTGGAAACCCACTTCCAACAACTTCAAACCCACCAACAACTACTAACCCACCAACTGCTACTAACCCTCATGTCATTAATCAACCTCTCAGTCAAGGACAACCTGCATCACTAGCTTCATCAAATTCTCAACCAGCTGTTGCAACACAAGGGTCATCCATTACTGCACCTCCAAAGGCACAAAATGCAAAGGGAAAGGCCAAGAAACAAGCTGCCAAATCACAATCTACAAAGGCAAAAGATGCAAAGGGGAAGGCAAAAGCTAGTTCCAACTCTCAGGGAAGCAAAAAAAGAGTTCCAACCAACACTGCAAAGACTTTCCAATCAGTTCCCAACACCAAAAGGCAAAAGTTGCCTTTCACTAGGGGTCCACAAGATGCAGTACGACCACCATCCAAATGAAGTCATTATATTATTAGCCTATTATTAGCCTGTTATTATCCTATTTTGAACTGATGTAATGATAAGGGTTTTGATACCATTTCTGCGTATGTTTATGTAATGAGAACCTATGGTATTGTATAATACCTTTTTGAGTATGGTCTCATTGTTTATGATGACAGAGAGTGTAATTTAGAACCTCTGGTGTTACACCTTTTGAATTGGTCTCACCTTTATCATTCACGATTATGTATTTGAGAACATGTTGAATTTGTCTCAATCCTTTTTATTATAGCTAATATCAGGTATATGCAAAAAAATATTGTTCAAGATTTGAGTATGTCTTTTGAATTTGTCTACAAGTTATGTGACTTATTTCCAACAAAGTATTGTTCAAAATTTAAGCATATGCAACAAAGTATTGTTTACTTACAAGCTTATTATATCAATTGTGAGCAAATTCTTAACATTTCATTAACATAAATAGAGTAACATAATTTTGTTCACAAACTAACCATTACATTCAATAAGTTCAACATTACATCTTTTGTTTCCCATGTTACAGACTACATCAACAACTACCTTAATTGCACTCACACACTACCTTCAACACTAGAGACACACTACATTCTCACTTAATAAACATTGACAACATCAGTGACATAAACACCAAGTTCATCCCAAAACTAACAGTGGCAAAGCCTATAGCAATCTTGCAACATTTCCTACTGCTAAACAATTCATCCTTTAGACAACAAATTTCATGCTTCAGCTTTCCATTTTTCTTCTTCTGCTTTGCAATCTTCACATCACGGTCATCAACAACATCATCTTCATTGTCTACCCATTGGAAATGGTTGCAGCCATTATCAATTCGGTTCCTCCAATTCCTACAGCCCCAGAACTTTTCACCATAGTTAGGGTTACTTTCATCAGTGATAGTTCTCAAAACCAAAAACTCACCACATGAACATTTTTGAATTCGTCATCTAACCCCAGAACCCACAGATCCGGATAATCCCCTTTCACTTTTCAACCCGAATTCGTTGCTGCTACTGCGATTAAAACGAGATGTTGCACTTGACACGATGATTGTATGAACTGAATACAATGAAGAGAAGAAGAAATTCGATTGGAACCCACATATTCAATAAGAGGGATGAAGATGAGGAACAAACCCTAATTTTTTGGGGGAAAAGATGAACACAAATGAAAAACCTGGAAAAATACAAGTCTTATATAGAGCTGACTCACTAATTGTCCAAATCAGCCCTCAATTGCCACCTATGCCCTCATATTCATAAAATAATTGTCTCATGAATGATATAATTTTGAAAGATCGTGACATATACATTTTTTTTTTTAGGAAATCGTGACATATACATGTCAAACGAACATATATTGTGATAAATCGAATCTTCCAAAAATTAGGCCGCAAATCTAATTACACATGTTAAATATTTTTTTAAAGAAATACACAAAAAAACTATAATTTTATGTTAACCATGCACATTCGTTAATTTTGATGTTTATTTTTAATTACTATGTAGTGAAGTATGTTTCGTACCGTATATAGTTGATTAAAAAAATGTCACAATAGTGGAACCATGATAAGGAGAAAGAGAGATAATTTGCCCTACTCATTTGTACAAATAGGAATTTGATAGGATCCATGTTTGAAAATAATAATTTTAAAATAGGTCTCACCCAACTCCTCTTCATCTCTCTCTATCACAAATAGAGTTATTACTTATTTATTATGCATGAAGCACGGACACGATACATATCTGATACGGCAATACACTAGTCATTGAAAAAATAGAATATGGTACGTGTATAAAAATTAAAATAAAGTTGTAAATATCAGTTAAAAAAAGTTTAAACTAAAATCAAAACACATATTACTTTAAACTTCCTAACATGTGCAAATTTACACATGATAGAAAAACCCTTATAATAAAATGGAAATTGTGAATCGTTGTCTTTACATAAACCAAACTCCGAAGTCAAAGGACAACAATACTGTCAAGAACCAGGACATATAGTACATGATTAATTTGTTATGGTCCTGCATGAGCCCCGAGCACCTAGACACAACATCAAGCAGCGCTAGCCATGGACTCAATAAGGATCTGGTAACCTTCAGGTACAGCACTCTGTGTCTGCACACATTCGGTCAACGCAGGAACATCAGCAGACACATCCAAAACCCTCGCTAATACAAGAAGAAGATGAAAATCTGAAATTCGTTTCACAAATGGAAGATTTTTAGTCCGCTCAAGATGATTCTTCAGTGCCATCGCGGTCACTTGAGTATTCCGGTTCTCAACGGGAAATGTTGACGAAAGAGGACCCTGCAATTTGGTAACAACACACTCGTAAGTTTCACAATATTTTATAATTTACAAAGACTAACAGATAGAATTTGTAGCCCAGGCATGGATGACATTGACACGACAAGCGGAAGAGGCTTCAAATAATATCTTATATCATATCAGTATTGACCAATCACATCATGACATCCAACCAACAAATAAATCATCACCATAACTCATCAAACCAACAAATAAATCATCACAATAACTTTTGTCATGTTAGCAGACCTTAAGGGTATGCTTGCGATTGGGTTTTGGAGAGCTTAGTCTATATCTTGATGTGTATTTGAAAATTTTAAAAATTAAGGAATGACATGATAAATAATCATATAATATTTAAATCCCTCTTTTAATCCGATTTAAAAACATTTTACAACTTGCTTTATTTAAAAATGCAGAAATAAGTCTTGCCCTCACAAACATAGCCTAACTGTTCTATTTCAGTTTTTTGGGTGTGAGGGAGGGGGTCCAAATTTTCATTCTTAGTTTCACTATAACAGCATCTTTCTACAGAAGACATTTGTGTTCTATTTGACTCCAGACAGTCCTCCAAATAAAAGATTTTTATGGTATTGGAATATGCTAGAAACTAATGATTTTTATGACACTGCTAAGGTTACACAAAACATATAGTTGGTTCATGTCACAAAGCTATACAGAAAAAACAATTGGATCATAAAACTCCAGACATTTATACACTTCTTTTGACATTTGTTACATTAAAAAAAGAAGAGATATACAGTCTAATTTACAAATCATATTGTAAATAAATTTGGCTAATCCAATTCAAAGAGAGGGACTTTTTAGCCTAAACTCAGAATACCAAGTAGGGCAACTATTTTCTAACGAGAGCCTTCTCAATAGCGATTAGCAGGCTCAGTTCAAATAATTACAGTCACCTTGGAAGATTAAAAAATCTAAAAGAAATTAATGTTGGTGTTGATATCCCACTAAGCTTAGACAAAATAACAAAACAGTATTTTTCAACAATAACTAAAATAGAGAAAATCTGAGGGGGAGCCTTGGCGCAATGGTAAAGTAGTTGTCATGCGACTGAAAATCTAGAAGTGTCCAGAAAACATACACACACAAACGTGGCAAAACAAAACCAATATCATAGTACGAAATTTCCACATATTGCACCCTTTTCATACAACAGACATTCACGAACAGATTCTGAATTAACTGTAGCTTCTGTAAAGGGATAGAATGAATAGCATTCCAAGTATATTAGTAATCAATTACATCCTTTTATGAGAAGCATCAATTCCCAAGTTTGAGATAATTTAATTCTTTTTACATTCATAGGAAGATATATTAAATAACAATAGGCAGCAAATTCCTTGGTCCAACTATCTACCTCAACACAAATCCTATTCGGGAAATAAACCAGGTTGCAGGAAAAATGATATATTTGAAAACATTTCATGATTTCCCAAAATGTAGGTTTGAAAGATTCAATCACACTCTTTAGCATGAATGAAGAATGAACAGTTTCTTATGTTGAACTAATATGGATTAAGAAAACTATCATCCACTAAAACCAAATATCATTTGATGAGCAACATGGGTACCATCTTCCTTTACTACCTGGCATCAACAACTTACGTGCAATCCATTTATTCTTCTTTTCGAATCCTTCTATGCACCCACCATAAAGTTTTTTAGACAAAATCATGAAGTTTATACTCGTCAATTAAAAGTCAAAAGAAGGTATATATGCACCTCACAACTAGGCATGATAAGGGCCTAAATGTAAACCTAACTGCCTCATCATTTGTGAGTTAATGAATTGGACATGTGTGTTTGAGTTGAGCCAATATAAAAGACAAATGATGTCTGAACCATTTTACATATAAAAAACCTAGTGATGATCACTGTGGTTATTGAATGCATACATTTTTCAATTTCAAAACATATAAGTTTGCGTCATTCAGTCATGCTCAGACCTTGTTTAACTCCTTGCAGTCAAACCTATCGAGTGATTTCATAAAACACAGTCGATTGAGCTGTTTCTGGAAGATTTAGAGAGAAAGGTGTGAAAAGGACGGGACGGGATGGGATGAAATGCAAAAGACTGTCCTACCCATGTTTAGATGGTTTATGAGGGGGAAAACGGGAAGCAAGAAGTATGAAATAAAACAAAA
>Ga0315913_1005501_pt1 | contig 15353 bp, 4 predicted proteins | sample MpolsnodulesMG_FD_207736 | JGI IMG/M metagenome (GOLD analysis project Ga0315913, IMG submission 207736) | Medicago polymorpha root nodule microbial communities from Los Angeles, California, United States - small nodules | ecosystem: Host-associated > Plants > Roots > Nodule | place: USA... | reverse complement strand
TTTGAGAAAAATTTTGTACTTAGGACTTGTTTCACATTCATAGTTTGTGCTTAAATTAGTGGATGACTTCATGCTTGCCCGCGCATTTACATTTGAATCACCACTTGACAAGTTTTTAAATGTTTGAGGTGCTTGACACTGTGCTGAAAACCTTGTCCAAAGCCTTGTAAGTTTTCTGTTGATTCTTTTGTTTGAGGACAAACAAAGAGCTAAGTTGGGGAGTGTTTGATAAGTGCTCAAAAGTAACATATTTTGTGTTAATCTAGGCATTTTAGTGACTTGTTATGCAAGTTATCTAAGGAAAAACTACCAAATTGTGTTCTTTTACCATTTATGCTTTACATGCCTGATTCCCTCCCTTTTATGCAGGAAATGACAAGCAAGGGACAAGAAAGAAGCTGATGAACTAAAGTCAGTACGCTTAAGCGTTAAGCGTCCTCAACACGCTTAAGCATACACAATGTCGAGAGCAACTTCATGAAGGTGCTCTCGACATTGTGTATGCTTAAGCGTGTTGAGGACACTTAAGACTTACTTTAGTTCATCAGCTTCTTTCGTGTCCCTTGCTTGTCATTTTTTGCATAAAGGGAGAGAATCAGGTATGTAAAGCATAAATATTAAAAGAACACAATTTGATAGCTTTTCCTTAGATAACTTGCATAACAAGTATCTAAAATGCCTAGATTAACACATAAAATATATTACTTTTGAGCACTTATCAGTTACTCCTGTGCTTGAATTTGTTGCCATCTTAGTTCAACCTGGCTCTCGATACCATTTGGCATTTGTTGACAGTTAAAACACCTTGTACATAAATATGGATATAATTAAACAGAGCATTTAATGCAACACTGTTTATATTCTCTTGTAATTCCATTTTATCACGAATGTTTCTATCACATTCTTTATGCTTTGTTGTTGTTTGAAACTCTTGTAATTCCACTTGCTAATTAGTAAATTATTACAACTGTGATCCAATTACTCTAGACCCTTCAGCATGAGTTGTCTATTTCCTTAATAATTAATCTTTGCTAAAATAGTTCCGATAGGTTCTGTTTTTATTTGAAATATATTTTGCATTGGCCAAATTTTAATTTTAATTTTTCTGCAACTTCCTTATCCAAATTAGAGGCATGTAGGATGCATGTAGAGGAATATACAAGAGAGGCTACTGAAGAACTCATTCCTCCTGTTGGTAGTGTTTGGGAAAGATAATTTAATAACTGTGAAGCACCGACACAGACTGGAACACGACACTGACACAACAACACCATTAACAATTTGAGAAATGAAATAATTGAATGAGGCAATCACATGTGTTGGTGCCGTGTTGGCGTCGTACACCAAACACAGCTTCATTATAAAGTGTTAGTGCTACATAGCTCAATAACTATCATCGTTTCATTGAAAGACAATGCACTTCTTACAAAGTGCACATATAACCAAAACAAATATCATTTTTATATGATATCATCTAAAATTGAATTACAAAGCAAGACAGGTTGAGTAGATTCAAAAGCTTATGGGGTTTAAGTAGCTCTAAATAACCCTGCTTTTGATATTTAAAGATGGTCCTCATCATATGGGGTTGAAGTACATTCAAAAGTATACAAGCTGATGAGTTTAAAAATAATGGTTCTGAGTTTTCAACAGAAGCTGTTTCCTCATAGGCTTCATTCATGTCCTTAATTTTGAAAACGAGTTTACAATATAGATTAAAAGGCTAATGGAAAGAGTTCGAGTTATAACTTTGAAGAATATCGTAAAATAACTATTAATATTACTTAAATAATACTAATTTTCTCCTTCCTCAATTTTTGGAATTTTTTTCTAGTTGACCTGACCATATAGAATAAATAAAAAAAGAATCATTCGAGTTCTTTATATTTTGAGTGACTAAAATGAGACTTCCCAAAATTAAATAAATCTCCGCTAATAATGTTCATCTGCACAGTGCGTATCCTCTGAGCATAAATCTTCTATTTATTCTATTTATTAAGTATTGAGTACAGAATCAGAATGCAAATGTATGAAGATAGCGTCAAATAAACTATAGTCAAATTGTATTGTATAAACAATACCTACATTGGGTGCATATGCCCAATATCAATAGACGGAAGATCAGTCCCAAATAGCCAGTAGATGAGATCAAGTAGATGAGGCTAGATGATGGATAAGAGTTCACCGTTCAGAGTAGTCGCCAATATGCAAGCTGATAAGAAGATCTTGCCGTCAAATACAAGTTCAGGTTCAACTTATAATTATGTTTACTAATATGTAATATCAAGGGACAAATGTGTAGTTCCTATCAAGAACAAGCTACAAGGGAACGGCTCTAAAATCATGATATGAACCTAAAGACTCAGAAAATGAAGAGCTTAACTGTCCAGGGTATCAATTTTTTAGGGACACTAAAATTATTATTTTCTATTTGATAGATGTATTTCTTTTTAACTCATTTTGATTAATTCTATTGAAAAAATAATTTTAGAGAACTTTGATTATGAATGAATCTTTTACAACAAGAAATGGAAGAAAAAAGATATTTGAATAATTAAAAAGGTACAATTTTATTGGAGACCAAACACTTTAGGATCCTGGATGCTAAACTAAATGTGGGAGATCACCCAGAGTATACCAAGAGTGTGTTTGATCTACTAAAAAGTAAGTACGGAATAGAACAACACAAGACAAAATCTTGGATCTTATACGATTTTTAGTGGGCAAAGACTATTTTGGTATGTTAAACAACTTGTACCCCTCACTTTAGATAAAGTGCATTCACAAAGACTCAAGGAGCAACGTCATCAAGGTGACGCATTGTGTTTGATTGCTAGAACACAAATGAAGGGTGCTTTGTGTTAGGCATGGAAGATCATCATTATGCCAAATGAAATGAACCAATACAATAGAAGTAATGGATGATTGTGTGATTTAATGCATAGTTCTCACCCCTACGTGTTAGTTAGTTTGGATCCTAAATTCATTCACGTGAGACATTTGAGTTTGACAATGCCACAAATAGACACGCACCACGACAAAGTGAAGTTTATGGTCAAACACAAGATCAAGTAGAAATTCAATGTATGGGACTGTTGATACCAATCTATGATTTAAGGAAAAGAAAATTAGTTCATATTATTTGATATAGCCCTCATCTAGGGTTTTGCTGTAAACCATGGAAGACTTTGAAATAAGAAAAATGCTTAGATCATCATAATTATTTGTACATAATATTGTGGCTCACACTAAAATAAATACGTATTATTTAATTATTTTCTGAACAAAAAAAAATTAATTATTTTAAAAATATATATTATTTAATTTTTTTTCCCTCTAACTTTTTAAAAATATGTAAGTGTGTCCAAATATTGTGACCACCAAAGACTTCCTCTTAAAATAAATATTAAATACATTAGCTGTCCTAGAAGGTATCTTTTGAACCTGGGAGGAGCAAGCATAGTGAAGCATCTTTGCCTATGCCTTCCATCTATTTGCCTCTTTATAACTTTATTTATTAGAATGTCAATATCATGTTACCTGCTTCTCCTATTTCAATTTAAAATTCCCAAAGAAACAATAGGATAGAAACTCATTGTCATAGGCCTCTATTTAGCAAAGTCCCATTTTGGGAAAATATATACTCATAATGTTCATTCTACTTGTTGAGTATGACTTAGTAGACCCTTCAGCATGCTGCGGCCGAGCAAGTGAGTAACAACGCAGAGAAAGTGTTGGACAATATATAGTAGCTAAACAAAATTTAATTCACAAACACTGTCAATATAAAGATTTCTACTCTTTGAATAAATCGTTATATCATAATAAACGTTTGATTTTCATCACAACTGCTTATAAAGTCACACATGATTGATTGTGATGTACTATTGTTGTTGTGACAACCACAATGTTGTCCGGAGATATAAACACAATTAGCTGAACTTCTCAATCAATATTGTATTCTTCTCCGCTTATTTATTTGTTTACTTTAGAATATGATTGTTATTGGTCACAATAGAGAAGGGACCACTTCAACTTTATTCTAAATTTCTAGCATCATTGATATTGGTATTCAAATTCATGGAATAGAGAAGGCTGCCGACAATTTGTGAGGTCAAATTCAGCAACAAAAAGTCCCATGAGAAGGTTCCTTTAAATGGTTTACTTTTAAGGGAACAAGGTCCCTTTTCTCATTTTATGATACCTTAACCATTTTTAGAAAAATATCCAAATAGATTTATTTCATCACCAATAAGACTAAAGTAACAGTACTACGCACAAACATCCCTATCTTTTGTTTGCGTAAAATGTTGCACAAATAACAAAAACATCCCAATCATTTCTTTTTATTTGAAGGGCTAGGATGTTCACTGCTCTTCCAAATATAGACTTAGCACTAGCATGTGGGACCATCTCAAAAACCACTCCATGAATAATGTGTTGTGTTATGCATATGCAAATGTAAAAGGTAAATTTAAATTTCACCCCAAATTGAACCGAACCAAATCAAATCTTAGCATTCTGGAGTAAGTGTATGGTCTCTCTTAGGATCATGACAATAATCATAGACCAAGTAATTTTTTTGGACCCATTGCATTGCAACATTTTGCTGACGGCTCAGCTTGCCGCCATAGCCGGGAGGTGAGACAGAAGGCGTCCGGCATGAGGAGGTGGAATCAGTGGTACAACCTTGTAGTTTGAAGTTTTGGTATCTTCCAATGAAGGGTTGGTAAGTATAATTTGCTTTATATTTTCCATTCTCTGTAGCCCATGCAGATGCATCCCAGATTGATCCATACACATACATTGGTCTTGAAGGGAATGTTGCATCACTCTTCCTAGGATACCTCCTTATTGGAACATCATCCACTAAAAATCTGCATATATTTTCCATAAATTAATGGTAAGATATACCATAAATCAATTCAGCATGATAACGTGATATTATAATGTTAATGAGTATATATATTATAAAAGGGACCACATGTGACTTTTAAATAAAAATGATCTTTTTGATAGGAATATTTTCTAGCACCTCATTTCTCTATACCTATTAGTAGAGTATGGAAAATTAAACACTCTTGGAATATAATATTTAACCAAACAGTGATTGATTGATAGCCATATGGCTAAATGGTTGTTGACTTGTTGATCGTTATTAAACATAGAATATTAACACAAAATATAGTTATATTTATATCGAGAATAGATTATTTCTGACGATATTCATATAACAATGTTTTAAAATTTAGATCGAAAGAACGACCGGTTCAACCAATTAAACTGAAAATTGGCGACTTTATTGATTGCTTTGATCCTAGTTCTAATGTAGCCTAATAGAACCATGTTCAACCAGGTTTGGTTTTGGTTTAAATGGTTCGTATTTATAATAAAAACTATTTTGGTACTTTTTAAATACTTTTGATCTTTTTATAATTTGTATCCGATTTAACTATAGTTGAACCAATTGAATTGTGATCTGTTGGTTCAGATTTTAAAACATTGTGGAATAGTGTATGAAAATATTACATGATCTCACTAGGTTTCCATAAAATGGCATAGTTGTGAAAATCTTGTGTTGGGTCGAACCAAAGGTGAAATCTCATCTCTCTTCCTATAATCTTCCCATCTCCACTTCCTTTAATGTACACATTTGTCTGCAACACATATGGCTTATCTTGTGTAGTACCAAGGAACTCAATGTCTATTTCATCATGGTTTCCTTTGTGATCTTCTATGTTTGAAAGCTACAATTCCCAAATGAAATTAATATCAACACCAAAAACGTAATATATAGTCAATTTTCAACATTAATTCAAAATATATGGTAATCCTCACATATAAATTTGTATTGACTCCTGCAGTATAACCTGGTTGAAGCTTAACCGCAGTACCAAAATATCCAGATTTATAAGAGTGATATGACTTGAATCCACTCCCTGTGTTGCAAAGAAATGCTTAGAAGTGACAAGAATCCATACTAAAATAATAATAGATTTTTGCATTATATTATATGTACTATGTACGTAGTTGCAGAGACTAATTTCTCAAATTATATTAGATAGGAACACGTCCGTGACAAAGTACTTCATCAAGAGTTTTAAACGCTTGCGATTTTAGATTATAGTACAATTAACAAATAAATAAAGAATCATATTTGGCTCATCTAAAATTGAGAAGAGTGTGATATGGTGCAAAGATGAAAGAAATTAATATCGTAACAAACTTTATTTACACATGCGACAAATCGAGTTAATGATTATGTATTTACACATGTGACAAAGTTCATCTAAAATCGAGTTAACGATTATATGTATGACACTTCATTTAGGTGAACTTGGGAGATGATTTGAGAGATTTGATTTCACATACCTGTGGTAGAGTCAAGCCAGATTGATAATGATCCATGGTCTAGTTTCTGATGCTGAGCTCCCCATAGGTTTCTAAATTCTTGATCAAAGCTAATAGTGCTTACTTTGGAACTAGGGTAGTACCCTGGTGAAGGTGGAACCCCAGCATTACTACTACAAATCATGAATGAGAATAAAAGAGAGAAGAAAGGAACCATATATAGTGAAAATGGGAGTGATGATGGCATTGGCATTGGTGAGACAAAGAGAACAAAGAAAATTAAGAGGCAGGGTTGGTGCTTTGCTCATGAAAAGATTATGACTACACAGTTGATTTATATAAAGAGATTTTGAGGCATCATGGTACTAAAAATGGTGATTACTTAGTTGATTGGGGAGTTTACTTGGGGACAAAAGTTTATGAGGTTTTTAATAATAAACAAAGAGGGGGAAACAATTTAACTTTTGATGTGGACCTTTTACTTTTCGTTAGTTCTTGATATGGAATTTCCTTTACAAGTGGAACTAATGTTTTTTATCCTACATCAATTTTGGGAAGGAAAATATGAATGAGGAAATATACCCTTATGGTTTTGTCTCTTGACATTGATTTGGTTCCTTATACACGTTATTTTTTGTGAACAGATAGGTCTCTTCCTGTTTAAGAAGATTATGAACATGCTTTCTCCAGTCTCAAATATAAGAAAAGATTCTTTTTTTAGGTTCATTGAGTAGTTAATGTATTTGGTCTACATTGTAAATCAGATACATTAATTATTCAATGAACCTAAAAAAAGAATCTTTTCTTATATTTGAGACCGGAGTGAGTATATTTTACCATGAGCTTGAATTTTAGTCCAGAAGCAAGAGCGCTCCTATTTTCTTTTAAATCGGTTGATGTTAATAATTAGTTGTTACATTACTACTTCCTCGACCATTAGGATTTGAATCTAGTCCTTCAACTCTTTAACTCTTAACTCGAATCAGTTGAGCTACTCAACCCACATATGTATCTATTATTATAGACAATCTTATTTAGAAAAATGCACAACTCATTCATCCGGGACCTCTATATATGTGAGATATACTACAATGGCATAATATAAGTTTAGGTATGAACCATTAGCCTTAACAAATCTTTGTATAATATATCATATATACTTGAACATTTTTAATGTGTATGCATATTTAGTAGAGTTCGAATTTGATACTCATTGGGGAATTGATAATTGGCAGACATGGATTTAGTCAACAGCACTAATTGAGCAACTTGGAGAGGAACTTATAACCACCACAACCCCTATGTTTGAGATGTTAATATTTTGATATATATGACATATCTACTTGAAGCCTCTTCACTTCGGTATTCAATGCTTAATTACATTTAAATTCTGTGATTTCACCACTGTGCTTCTAAGATCAACGGGCTTGATAAATTTCTATCAATATGTACAATAAAATTAAGTGTTCTTTCGTTGATCATGAAAAAGAACAATATCAAATCTCAACAACTTAGATATATAGATAGCAAAATGCGGATTAAGTTATGTGAGTGCATAATTGATCAACCGCCATTGTACCTATTTTGGTGTTGACTAATTGTCACGTAGTGCCATTTTTTTAATGCGAATGTTTAATTCTGTCTGGTCTCAAAAGATTGATTTTGAATGGATTAATTCTAATTAAGAGTTGGTTGAAGGTAAAATAATTTATGTTAGGAAACATTTACGTAAAAATGAATTTTTTTACAATTTAACTCAAGAACAATCAAACATATCTAAATAATTACATATCTTTAGAATGAATTTTGAAATCTATAAAAGGAAACCAAACGTACACTTAATGAACATCTTTTCTAATTTTGGTAGATCGTCTAGGTTACACCACTTATTCAAGGCTAGTGTAGTTTGGAGGAAGTTCTTAGCTCATAAGAAATGAGATAAATCATCTAATGATGTGCTCAAATTAGATGGTACATGCATTTTTCTGCTTAATCAATAGTCTTGAGTTCAAATTCAACGTTGAAAATTTTACACTAACTATACAATTTTGTTGGTCTTGAGTTAAAAAAAAAAAACAATTTTGTTGTTCGTGTGGTCTACTTGCTTCATGAGATTAGTCTCCTCCACAGTCACGCCAAAATGGATGTCTAATTCATACCAAAAGAAGAAATGAAGATCACCAAGTAGTTTTTGGATTGCTAAAATTTTCTAGTATATATAGGAGCAAATAGGATAACATATAGAACTAGGGAGCAACTAAAAATGATTAAAGAGTTTAACAATTATGTTTTTTGGTTTGAAAATTAACTTTTTCTTTTCTTGTATTTCTTGATGCTTGGTAGGCCCATTATCACATAGTTGAGAAATCTAAGACATTTCTGATGGGAGGGTCTTAGATATTTAAGATCCGGTACCTATTAGGTATTTTTATTGGGGAGAATTTTTTTCAAAGTCTTATAACATCCGGAGTCTTATTTAAGACCCCCAATTTTTAGCGGGACCCACACTCTTTTAATATTAAAAAATTGAAATATAGTGATATAAAGTTATTGATAGTTGATTAATTGGTCCAATTTAAGAACTTTGTGTGAGATCTGAGTTGGAGAGATTGAATGCTTATCAGGTACTACTATTAAAAAATTATAAATGAGTGATGTCTATGCGTGAGACCCATTTAGATAACCTTTTCGGTTATAATCAAACTTTGCATATCAAGCCAATGACAGAAAATTAACAAAAAACTATATGGATCTAAATTAGTGTATGAAACCAAAGAGAAAAGTTTAGCTTTATATTCAAATTGCTGTCAGCAAATGCATCTGCCACATGTTTCGCATTTCAGTTTCCATGTTTGTGAACTATGGTGCAAGATAATTTGACAATCCTTGTCTTCACGAAAAGGAATTCCACTTATGTATTTTTTTTTTTCTTTGACAAATTGTAAATGCTTATTGCTATAAATGACCGTCGTGTATGTACTCCTAATGAACTTAATTTTTGTACACACTTACGATAAAAACTAATTCTATACATACGTCCAACCAGATTTCACATTTTTATATTTTAGAAAGAGGAATTGTAATATAATAGATAATAGATATCATATTATGTCTATCTAATGTTATATCAATGTTAAACCATTCAAAGTCATTTTACTTAATTTATGTTTTTCATATTTGATTGTTGAATTTTAAATTTATATCATATATATAATTTAGAGGGACGTTTTTGAGAGGGTGTAAACAATTCTACGAAACCGAGCTTCCAAAATATTAGGGTCTCAACAAATTTATTATATGTGTGGATCCAATGACCCTCACCCTATTATTTAAAAAGATTTCTTTTTAGACCCTCTTAATATCTCTTTTGGCTAAGACCCTCAATATGTGTTAGATTAATTTTTCTCATTCGTTCAAATTTAAACTTAAGACCTTCAACTTTATATCCATTAGCTCAAATCAGTTAAACTACCATAATAAGATCTAATTGGACGTTGTGTGGGAAAAATCTCTATCAGGCAAACAAATTAAACCCATATGTACACTACATAACATAGGAGTTATGGAACCTATGATGACAAGTACATACGATTTTTTTTTGAGAGGAAGTATATATGAATTATAATTCGTAGATGTTGAATTATCTTCAATTTTTTTGATATAATAATGATATACTTTTTAATCTCCAAACTTTTTCTTAATAATAACGATGTCATTATTTTATTGCTTATGCATAAGTCTTTTTCATTTAAATATTTATAGTATATGTTTTTGCTTACACCAATCGAAATTTATAGATCTGTCTTGGACTATGATGCAAATATTACACGTAGGTAGTGTTTTAGTGTTTATTAGATGATTGTTGGATGGAGCCTTTGGGATTTAACTCGGTAAAGGAAAACAAGAAGCTCTAGCAAAGTTTATGCACCATGTTACTTTATACAATCAAAATTTACAACCAAAAAGTGAGAATAGATATTGAGACTTCAAAATCTATGGGAACATTTTGTGTAAATAATTTTAGGGACCATGTGGTCTATACTTTTCAAATCTCCCAACCCGCAAACAACGTAAAGGTTTAGAATTGACTCCCACATGAGCCTTCTCCATACGGTGAAACTTGTTATTATTGATAATCTTCAATGGCTGAAGTAAAATGCAATAATTTGAAATTAATTGCTCAAATAATCAAATTCAAAGACCCATGGCTCTAAATACTTTATTGGTTTGTTTATACATTGTTAGGAAAAGATAATCATCGTTTATTCCTTTGACCGTGGTAAAAGTACTTTAAAGTCGTTTTTTTCTCTACCATAGTTTTTGGTTACAAGGTTAAAACAACAAATAAAACAAAAACAAAGGCAGAAAAAGAAAACTACTCCCTAAAGAAGAAAGTTCCTAAAGCATCATTTCAAAGAAGATTAAGCAAGCCTTCCGGAGGAGAAGCATGGATTAAGATATCGTTGTTTGAGGAAGTTCAAGTTTCGCTAAAAAATTTGCACATTGATTCTCTTCTTTAAGGGTGTGACAAATAGTGACATTTTTTTTAAGAAGCAATTCTTTTATGTCTTGAATAAGCACAACATAGACATGGTACTTCACAATGAGACCATTGATGAGGTTGATGCAGTGAAGTGAGTTAGAGTAACAAACAAACTCAGTGATGCCCAAATTCTTGGCCAGTATCAGACCGTGATAAATTGCTAACAACTCATCAAGCAAAATATCAGAAGAATCTAGAATGGCACTTGAAGAACTAGATAAAAAGAAGCTACCATTGTTTCTTATGACTCCCCCAAAATTAGCCTGAATTGGAGACCCGAGACAACTACCATCTACATTCAGGATGGCACAAGGATAATTGTTGTTGTTCCATTTGATGAAGAGCTCGGTAGGGGCAACATTAGCACGAGGAAAGAAGCTTGACTTGAGGACTTCCACTATATTCTGAATATTAAAGGAGAGGCGGTTTAAAGACCAAGTTTCATTGTTTAAACACATCAAATTACGGTGCCTCCAAGACCACCAAGCACCTGTTGAGAACAAGTAAGCCGGAGAACCCTTAGAACCCCCCTTGAGCCAATCATGAGCATCCATAACATAGAAAAAATCCGGGCTAGAGAACCCGATATGATGCCGAATGGTTCTAGAGAAATTACAGTCACGGACACAATGAAGGAACGTCTCGCCATGAAGGCCACAACAAGTACAAACAGCAGAGTGTGCTATACTCCTATTGCACGAATGAAGTAACACATTTTTTCTTCAAAATAATGCTCAAATCCTACCTTAAAGAACATGAAGCACAATACGTGACGTGATGCATGACATACATGATAATTACTGGTAAGATTTTCCCAAACTTTACTATTGTGCCATAAAGAACATGAAACAGAGTATGTGATACATGAAATACATGAAGGAATTTGTGGCAAGAACTTTGGCTGAAAATTGCCTAGTGGCTAGAGCTCGCAATATAAATTTGCAATATCACTATAAATATGCAATATCACTATCAACTGAGCTAGACTTACGGAAATCCTAGACGATATTTATTATAATTAAGGAAACGGTCATATGCCTTTAATGTGCCAAATGAATTTGACTCGGTATATTACTTTCTCAGTAAGTTTGATTTTTGCTGATAGTGTACATTACTTTTCTTTTCATAAACTTCTCATTCGTTAGTGTTGTTATTATCATTATTATTAATTAATATAAATAAAATTACCTTTTAAATAGGGAGAGGTGGTTATCTACCAAGTGAAAAAAGTTTCCTTTGAAAAACTGACTAATTTTACTCCCATCAGCCTAGAAAAATTGTTCTTCCTCTCTTCCTTCGTTTTACACAAAAATACTAAGTGTCTGAGTTTCTTTGTCTGTATTTTTCTCGTGTTTTGGTAATCTCGGTATGATTATCTTAAGGAAGTACCTGTACTTTAAAGTTTCCCTTCTTTAAAGTTGACATATTCGCGTTTTCTTAAGGGTTGTATACATATTTATATTTGTTATAATATATTTGAATCTTGACAACCAGTTTTGTTATTCATGTTGCTAATATGGCTGACTTTGAATCCTAATTTGATTTCGGTAATTTTTCTTCTTTATTAGTTTTCAAATCAAATATTGCAGTTTGACTTATTTGTAAAGTTTATTGTATTGGCCAAATAAGGATTTGGAAGATTTGTTTTGAAAAGACATTTTTTTTTATTTATTGGTATAATTTTCAAATGTTATCGTATCATACCAATATTTGATGAGGGTGCGTTTGTTTTGGTCAAAATATTGTTTCTCCGTTGTGCACCGTAGATGTGGGTGAAGCGGTAGGTTTGTTTCGTGCGTTTTAAAAGATCAATGATATGCAATTTGATAATGTTGACTTCGTACTTGATTTAAAACAACTACATATGCTTTCCATGCGACCCGAGTTGATATTACAAAGTTTGGTCAAGGCCGCAATTTCAATCGATAAGGTCTCATCATAGCATGCAAAGGAAGATCATGTGGGTTCAAATTTTAAGAATTTTGTTTCCTTTTACTATACTAATGTGCCAAAACAAATTCTTTACTTCCATTTACGTCAAGGTTTCGAAGTATGTGGTATATTGGAGGATGTGTACTTGACTAAGCACAAAGTCAACTGCCATGTCTACGGTTTTGTCCGTTTCTGCAATATCAGATATGTAGGAAAATTATCTAAAGCTTTGAATAATGTATGGTATGGTAATTCTCAGGTTTTTGCAAAGGTAGTAAGATTTGATCGGTTTGAATATCCTAAGGAGGGGTAGAAGGAGAGGGTGTCTTGGGTGAGGGAGTTTGTAGATATGATCAAGGTGTCAAGGGAGAAAAAAATGTGAGAGATGGGAAAGGTGTGGTGAGAGGGGGTGTTAAGGAGATCGTGAAGATGAGGGAGAGGGGGAGTTATGTTGGTGTGGTGAGGGAAGGGTTGAATGAGAGTATAGGGAGATGGCAATGGAGGGAAGCATCTGGTGTGGGGGAGGAGAGGGAGAGGGCGATATGTAAGGTGAGAGGGAGTTCTCCCCTTCCATGAACAAATTTAATATTTTTATTATTGTTATTAAAATTGGTTTATTATTAATATTATTACTAACGTTTAAGCAGACACTCTTGCCCGTTTGTCAGATCTTCTTATTGCGTTAATGCGTATAAAGTACGAACAATATTTTTAATGAAATTTTGATTAAAATTATAGGTATAAATAATAAATATTTTTCACTTTTCATATTCTAAGAGACTATACTTATATTTTTCAATGATACCAACAATATAACAAATATAATATCTTTAAAAAAAATATAACAAATTTTGTCAAGAAAATATATAACAAATTCTTATCTTTTTGAATGATGTCAACAAAATAGCATTATTATAATCAAATTTGCTTAAGAGTATAATTGGAAGAAGAAAAAGTTATCCCAAAACGATCTATTTTCTTTATATATAGTATAGATTATAAATAAATGAGGTTTGTTAAAACTAATAATTAGGTTGCATAAAAACAAATAGGGTTAAATATGTTTTTGGTCCCTACAAATATATCAACTTTTCGTTTTAGTCCCTCTAAGATTTTCCTTCAACTTTTAGTCCCTATAAAATTTTCAATCACTACTTTTGGTCCCTATTTTTAAGTTAATTTTAGTATTTTTTTTTTAATGAAATTGTGCATAAATATGTAGAATATTGTAAAAATCTTTCCCCAAAAAAATTAGAATTTTTTAACAAAACATAAATTTAATATGATTTTTTAACCATTAAAAATAAAAAATTCATATTAAATTCATGTTTTGTTAAAAAATTCTACATTTTTTTGGGAGAGATTCTTATAATATTATGAATCTTTCTGTAAAATTTTATTAAAAAATATGAACTCTACATATGAGTTTACTTTAAAGGAGAGACCAAAAGTGAAGATGGAAAATTATTTAGGGACTAAAAGTTGAAGGAAAACTTTAGAGGGACTAAAACGAAAAGTTGGTATATTTATAGGGAACAAAAACATATTTAACTCTAACAAATATTTTCAACTGAAGTCACCAATGTTTGATGATCTTGTCGTTTGCTTTCACCTTCCTCACTTGTTAGCTTGGCGATGTTGAATAACCTGGATACAAGTTTGAGCAATTCTAGCTGATCCAACATGTGTTTGCAATTCAGTTGGTGAGATATGAATTAAGAAATTAAACATATATTTATGAGATTGTAGTCTTATAATGCTCCCTCTTAACATTCATTGGAGGAACACTTAGAGGATTTAGGGGAGACAAATAGACCATAGCTAAAAACATCATAACTTATAACTTATGTTGAAAATGGATTTTTGTCAACTTCAACTCTAAAATCTAACTTATTGTTGTTGTTAAAATTGATTTTAACATTTAGTGCGGGAAAAAGAAGAATAAAGTAAATGGTCCACGCACACGTACAATAAAATAAACAAATAGATAAATTTAGTTTATAATTAAATGGGTATAGAAAATGATTTAAAATAAAATAAGTATATATCTTGGGGATATGCATGAGAGGGAAATATTATAGTTTCCCGCCTAGATAATAAGCGGTAGAAATAAAAATAGAATTAAAGTTATTTTTAAATTTCAAAATTGTTTATATTTGAGAAGCACTTGCAGAGTAGAGAGAGCGTTGAGAAAACAAAACAACTCAAAAAACTAGGTCAGTTTGGTCTGAATCTGAAACCAACAAAACAAAAGTTGACGAAGAATGAGAACGAGATGGAGAATGAAATATAAATGAATTGTGGTTGTATGAAGAGACTTTGTTTCCATCCGAAGAGGGAGTGGATCTTGGCTGGTTTGGAAATTGGAACGATTCAGGTGTAGAATTACACAACAAGATACATCATTTGTGAGTTTGAAGTGCACAATGGTGTTGTTCGTGCTATGGATTTTCTTAACTGTGATGATATTTCTGATCTAATTGTTATCCCTTTTTTTTTTTTTTTTATGTTTATTGTTTGTAATTTT
>Ga0315913_1005500_pt1 | contig 15353 bp, 13 predicted proteins | sample MpolsnodulesMG_FD_207736 | JGI IMG/M metagenome (GOLD analysis project Ga0315913, IMG submission 207736) | Medicago polymorpha root nodule microbial communities from Los Angeles, California, United States - small nodules | ecosystem: Host-associated > Plants > Roots > Nodule | place: USA... | reverse complement strand
TATATATATATATATATATATATTATTTATTGGTTGTCTTTTACTTAATTTTTTTATCTTCAAAAAAGTATGAATCCAAAAAACATGCAAAAATTGTCAGTCTTCTCTATACTGTGACAATTCGGATTATACAATCCGAACGTGTTCGGATTACGTTTTTCAAAGGGCATTTTTGTAAAATAAATAGGGTGCGTGAGTATCCAATAGGGTGGAAAAAATAATAGTCTTTATTTTAAAAGAGGAGTGATATTTGAACAACCAATTTGGTGACAACTTATTTTACAACCATAATTTACAAAGAAAAAGTAGTATTGGCACATAAATTATAGCAGTAGAGAGATAAAGTAAAAAATAATGTGAGTATGAGAGAGAAAGTTGTCACAAAAGTTGTCACCAAATGGATGTTTAAATATCATTTCTCATTTTAAAATCATTCAGTTTTGGCCTCTCCATTAGATTTTTGTGCATAAAATAGATCATTTGACATATTTTATACAACGATACATAAGACTTGATATTGTAAAGTGATCAAGGCTCATTAAGATACAAGAAAATCACCCCAAAAAAATACAAGAAAATCAAATAAAAACTTTATTTCACCATTTTTAAGTACAAAAATCTTATGGATGAAGCTATACCCGGTGTTTTTAAAATGAGGGAAACAATTTCGTAAATGAGTAAAAACATGGAAACCAAAATTAGAAATAATCCATATATTTTTTACTTCTCAACACCCAGAAAGCCTAACAAGTAACAACCCTTCCTTTCTAACTTTCTTGATCTTGATGTATATTGTCTTGTGATATTATCTTAGCCATTTATTTGTGTGTGTATGTCCTTATTTTATTTTAGCTCTACAATCTGAAGCATGAATTTTCCCCACATTAGATGGATGGTGCAATCATTTTATCTTATAATAAATAAATGAATTTAATTATTATTCTTAAAAAAAAGTGTTAAAAAAAGGAGGGAAATGAAAGGCTGTGGATTGAAAGGAAGTGAGGTGGAGGTAAGTCCTAGTCTTATCGCAACATAATAAGAGGAAATGAAATACACTTCAAACTTCATAATTAATTTCATCCTATACACACCTCACAACCAAACATGGCAAGATTGGTGGCACTCCAACAGAGTCAACTATCTTTCCCTCCTTTAGCTTCTTCTCTTTCTGATTTCCATGGAGCAAGACTTCAAACTCATATTCAGGTTCTACGCTCTTTTCACTCACGTCATATCAATATCAATATCAATAACATTGTATTGTGTATTATTAAGTAATGCTGCTCTGCTCACATACACGTACACTAGATAAAATACTCAACACCAATAATAAGTTGAGAAAATGAAATAATTTAACATAACAACACAACATATGTTGCTACATACATACAACTTGTTTGATCAATTCTTGTTGTATTTGTCTTGTTTAGATGACTAGACTATATATATATATATTTATCCATATGCATGATTTTTGAACATCCTAATTAATTTTGGTTACAGTTGAAAAGAAAAACATGGCAGCCAAAAGGGTCTTTAATTGTCTCAGCATCAAGCACTAAGAAAATCCTCATAATGGGAGGTACTAGATTCATTGGTGTGTTTTTGTCTAGGCAACTTGTCAAAGAAGGCCACCAGGTATATATGATTTATTACTCACTTGACTCTAACCGGAAATAATATATTTTTGAAGGTTTAGGAAAATAACTTGTAAATTTTGGTAGGTAACTTTATTTACAAGAGGAAAAGCACCTATCACTCAACAATTGCCAGGTGAATCAGACACTGACTTTGCTGATTTTTCTTCCAAGGTATGCTAATTGTAAATGTAAACATCAAAGCTGGATCATTCACTATTTGTGTAATGTAATGTAATTTATTTTTATTTCATAGATCTTGCATTTGAAAGGAGACAGGAAGGACTATGATTTTGTAAAATCTAGTCTCTCAGCAGAAGGATTTGATGTTGTTTATGACATTAATGGTATTTAGATTCTTACTTTTCACACCTTCTGTACTGAGTACCATTTCATCTTCATATTAGAAATTGTGATTTTTCATGATGTGTATCTCTCTTCAAATTCAAATCATGATTTTATTTGGCATACGTTTCAGGACGAGAGGCAGAAGAAGTTGAGCCCATATTGGATGCTCTGCCTAATCTGGAACAGTAAGCAGTATCAATAGTTTTTCTGATGTATTCTATAAGTCTATTTCAAATATAAGTGCAATTGCCATTGGTCTATTCATTAACAAGTGATTAGTTAATTATGTTTAAGAATGACTTTGATTACATAAATAAGAAAACAATGTTTTAGGATATACTTGATATGCACTGTCATTGTAAAGATTTTACACTCTCCATTTTGTTTATAATTAAATGATTCTAAATGTCAGGTTCATTTACTGCTCATCTGCTGGTGTCTATCTCAAGTCTGATTTATTACCTCATGCCGAGGTCAGTTTACACTTTATTATTTTAGAAATATGTTGTGTCTTGCCATGATGCATTTGTCTGAGGCATGTAGTAATCCATATTATATTTTGTTTTACTAGAATTATGTCACTTTTATAAATGTTTCTTGCTAGAATTTTGTCACCTTTATTAGTTTTGTTTATATTTTGACTCTGGTTCTTGTTGATAGGTTGATGCAGTTGACCCTAAGAGCAGGCACAAGGGAAAGCTTGAAACAGAAAGTTTGTTGCAATCAAAGGATGTCAATTGGACTTCTATAAGGCCAGTTTATATCTATGGACCCTTGAATTACAACCCTGTTGAAGAGTGGTTTTTCCACAGATTGAAAGCCGGTCGCCCAATTCCTATTCCCGGCTCAGGAATACAGATAACACAACTTGGCCATGTTAAGGTATGAATGAAATGAACCTTTAGATGTTACAGTTCTTTAGCAGATCATATAGTATGTTCAATTTTGTGATTTGAAGACTTGGAATGAGAAAGATTGTACATGTTGAGATATGATCTGAAAACGTGTTTATAAGCGGTAGATAGTCCTCATGTTACTGCTGATTTTGTAGCAGTTCACTTTGGTCACGCTTCAGATGCATTGATCACTTTTTTATCACTAGGAACTTTGTAAATGCTTGCCTTCTAGGTTGATTTTGAAGATTAATAAATGATCTTCTATAAATGAAATTACTATGATAGTACATATGTTTAAGCATTATGTGATTTTGACTAGAATATGGTTAAAATGTGACAGGATTTGGCGACAGCTTTTCTGAAGGTTCTTGGAAATGAAAAGGCCAGCAAGCAGATATTCAACATCTCAGGAGACAAATATGTCACATTTGATGGATTAGCAAAAGCATGTGCTAAGGTAAGCAATGCATGCCATATCAATAGCATATTTATGGTCACAAGCAGAAAATAGTGCAAAGTTAAAAGTTTCTTGATACTAATGTCTTGTATTTTGACTATGAACCAAGTGTTTTTTTTACTTAATAGTTTTGGTTTATTTGGTCATTTCAGGCTGGTGGGTTCCCTGAGCCAGAGATCATTCACTACAACCCTAAAGACTTTGATTTTGGGAAAAAGAAGTCATTTCCATTTCGGGATCAGGTGAATTAGAAACAAAATTAAAACAAAACACCAATGACTAAAAGTAAAACTACATGAACTAAAAGCAAAAGGTGCTATATTTGCAAGGGCTAAAAGTATGTCTAAACCAAATATTTAAACATGTGTGATATTATTTTAGACACCCCTATTCCATAGAAAAATCAACATAAGAAAATGTATGAATTTTTTTCTTCTTTCATTAGTGAAATTATGATAAACATTGATATGTTTTATTAAAAAAAATTGTGCAGCATTTCTTTGCATCAGTGGAGAAGGCAAAGAGTGTGCTTGGGTTAGAACCTGATTACGGACTTGTAGAAGGTCTTACAGATTCGTATAACCTGGACTTTGGTAGAGGAACTTTCCGCAAAGAGGCTGATTTCTCAACAGATGATATAATTCTTGGCAAGAGTCTTGTTAGTGTATGATTATTATCAATTACTCTTCTTTCAATTTTTACTATTTCACATATCATACACTTATAAAAAGGATGTTCTGGTTTGCTACAATATCATCAGATAAAGTTGTGAAATGTTCATTTGATTGCGGATTCAAACTTGCACGAGAATTATATTTTCTTTGGAGCATGTTCAATACATAAACTAACATGATAGTTTTGCATCCGAAGTGGTTTTCTTTCTACAATGAATCGACTAGATTTTGAAAGGGATATGCGAATGTAAAAGTTTATTGGGATCATATTCAGTCAGCAAACATATTTCAGAGTTTAAAATGTGATGCAATTTCAAAATGGAATTTCAGTTAACTTTTGATGTGCGTAAAATGTTTTACACTAAAGATATATTTTACGCGTAAAGATGTATTTTTATATCATTTAACTTTAAAAAATTCATGAAATGTTTAATATTTATTGAATAAAGTAGAAAGAGTATAACCACAAGCTCTAGGGAGATTAAATTAAGGGTATAATTAGAAGGAAAAAAACGTAGTATACCAAAATCATGTATCCTTTCATACAAAAGTATAAATTGACTTTGTCCGTAACTATGAGATTTTAATTCGAATTCGAATAAAAATGTTAAGTTTAACAATAATGACATTATCAATTGAGCTAGATCTTACTACTATTACCATTTCAAATGCTTTAAAATAATTTTTTTGCTTCACTTTTGAAATTTCTAGAAAATTTTACCGGTCAAAGTAAAAAGAAAAGGTTGGGTTAATAGGCTTTTATCCTTCTGTCATATGGGGGTCTTTTGGTTTACCCCCTATAAAAAAAAAAAACTTGAAGATTTCCCCTTGCAAAATAAAGATTATTTGGTTTACACTCCTCAAGGTAGCTGACTGTGCAAAATGGATGATATGGCACGCTGATATGTAATTTTTTTAATTTTGATTTTTTTAAATTCCTCGTGGCACCCATAATAAAAAAAAATTACAAAAAAAATATTAAAGATGTGAAATACCTAAAGTACCCCTAATGATAAATTAGAAATTCCAAATCTTTTTCTTTCTCTTCTTCTCCTCCATCGCGCTTCTTCTCTTCTTCTTCTCTCCTCAACAACACAGCACAACAACAAACCTTAATCCTCATTTTTTTTCTTCCTTATCTTCAATTGAAACCCTAATCCCCAAATCTGAATCCGTCAAACCCAGAAATGTAGAAACCCTAAATTCGAATCCATTCAAACCCACGTAGAAACGTAGATCTGTGAGAGAAATATGTTGTTGTGCGCTTGTGTTTCTTCTTCTGCTTATGTTTGTTTGTTTCTGCTTTTTGTTTGTAGTTTTACGGTTTGTTTTGCTTTCTGTTTTAGCATTGCGGCGGTGGTGGTGAGGAGGAAGGAGAGGGTGAAAGAAAGAGAACGATTTTGGAGAGAGAGAAAGAAGGAGGTTTAAATAATAGAGGAAGAAGAAAAAGAGGGAGGTCTGAATAATGAGAAAGAGGGAGGTCTGAATGATACATCCTCTTCTCTATTAAGCTATATTTGGCAACTAGCACCTTTCCTTACGATTAGGAAAATCTGATTATGTATTGATGTTTTAGTTATTTATAGCTGTATTGTAATTAAGCTAATTTATTTAGCAGTAATTAGTTATAATGTCATAGACACAATTTTAGGATAAATCGTAAGTGTCATTCTTGTATATAAACACATCAGTGCTTTGAGAAACATATAGAGAACCATTTCTTTACATGGTATCTAGAGCCAGGCAACCCTAAAAATACACCTAGCAGCTGCTATGGCTGAAAAAGAAAATGAAACAAAGTCTTCTCTAACAGAAGAAGATCAATCTCAAAAGAAAAAACCATCACCATATGACCTCCATTCTAATGACAACCATGGAAGTGTCATTACACAAGTGCAGCTGCGGGGTGAAAACTATGACGAATGGGCTAGAGCCATGAAGACATCTTTAAGAGCAAGAAGGAAATGGGGTTTCATTGATGGAACCATAAAGAAACCTGAAGAAGGGTCCTCTATAATGGAGGATTGGTGGACTGTTTAAGCCATGTTGGTGTCATGGATCTTGAATGCAACAGAACCTACCTTGCGAACAACCGTATCTTATTTGGAAACCGCCAAGGAACTTTGGGACAACATAGAGGATATATTTTCAGTTGTTAATGGTCCGCGCATTCAGCAACTGAAATCATACCTTGCCCATTGTAAACAAGGAAGTTTGTCCATGGTTGCTTATTATGGAAAGCTGAAAGCTCTATGGGATGATTTGGCCAATTATAAGCAAGTGTTGACCTGCACTTGTAAAGGTTTCACATGTGGTATTAAGGCAAAATTGGAAAAGCGCAGAGAGGAGGAAAAAAGTCACGTGTTTTTGATGGGCCTAGATGATGAACTTTATGGAACAGTTCGCTTAAATTTGCTAGCTACAGATCCAATGCCATCTTTAAATAAGATGTACTCTATCCTAGTACAAGAAGAAAGAATGAGGATCATCACACGAGGTAAAGGTGAGAGAACAGAAGTCATGGCCTTGGCCGTTCAAGCAAGCACAAGGATGAAGGGACGTGAGGTCAAAAACAAATCTGTCTGTGCACACTGCAACAGAGCTGGTCATGATGAAGCCGGTTGTTTCTTGCTAATTGGATACCCAGAATGGTGGGGTGAACGCCCCAGAAATAATGACAAGGCAATAGGGCGAGGAAGAGGCCAAAACCGCACTGGAGGTACCAGATCAAGTGGTGCTCATGCACAAAAAGGTCCAATGCGCGCTCATGCAGTTCAGAACTTGGGATCCAATGTTGGTGGAGATTCAGAAAACTCCAACATGATAGGATTAAGCAAGGAGCAGTGGCAAACTTTGGTAGAACTTCTGAATAGCTCCAAGGTGACTCCAAATGAAAGCATGACTGGTAAGACTAAACTCGAATCATGGATCCTTGATAGTGGGGCGTCTAATCATATGACAGGAACCTTACAATACATGTGTGATGTAAAAGAAGTAATTGGATGTCCTGTTGGACTCCCTAACGGTTACACTACTACATGTACTAAGGAAGGAACAGTAAAGCTCACTGATAGTCTAAGAGTTGAAAACGTGCTTTATGTTCCTGAACTGAATTGCAACTTAATCTCTATTTCACAATTATTAGATGAACTGAATTGTAACGTTCAGTTTATTGGTAATTTGTGTGCTATACAGGACCGCACTTCGAAGATGCTGATTGGTGCGGGTGAACAAAGGGATGGACTCTACTTCTTCCGGGAAGTTCCAAAAGTGAAAGCTTGCAAAGTTGAAGGAACGAATCAGCTTGAAGTATGGCACAAGCGTTTGGGACATCCATCTTGGAAAACTACTCAATTAGTCTCTAATTGTAATGGGAGTAGAGTTAGTGAGTTACAAAATAAAGTTTGTGATACATACCAAAGAGCTAAGCAAACTAGAGAAACATTTCCTTTGAGTAATCATCAAGCTTCTACTACATTTGACTTAATACATTGTGATTTATGGGGAGCATATAGAACTCCTTCTTCTTATGGTGCTTCTTATTTCCTTACTATTGTGGTCACGTGCAGTATGGATTTCTTTGCTAATTGATAAGAAACAAGTATCAAAAACCTTAACAAATTTCTTTGCTATGGTTGAAAGACAATATAACAAAAGGGTTAAAACTGTGAGAAGTGATAATGGAATAGAATTTGTTTGCATGAAAAAATATTTTCTTGAACATGGGATCATTTTTCAAACCTCTTGTACATGAACACCTCAGCAAAATGGCATAGTCGAAAGAAAACATCGCCATATCCTTAATGTGGCACGAGCTCTGCGGTTTCAAGGAAGTTTGCCCCTTGATTTTTGGGGTGAGTGTGTCTTGACAGCAGGATACTTGATTAACCGCACTCCAAGCTCCATTTTAAAAGGAAAGACTCCATATGAAGTGTTGCATGGAAAACCACCCTCTTATGCTCACTTACGTGTTTTTGGATCTTTGTGTTTTGCACGCAACCAAAATACGAACGGAGACAAATTCGCCAATCGTAGTCGTCGGTGTGTCTTTGTGGGATATCCTTATGGACAAAAGGGATGGAGAGTTTATGACATTGAGACTCATGAATTCTTTGTATCACGAGACGTTGCTTTCTTTGAAAATCAATTTCCATTCCAACACGCTGAAGCTGCGCCAACCTCCTCAATCTCCATTACAGAAGATGATGAGGAGAGTCAACTTGATGATAGTGTGGTCAGACAAACTGAGTCACCAACAGAGGGGATCCTTGTTGATATGGAGGGTTCTGACACTACAAATGTTGTTGTAGCAGATAGTACCGCCACATCAAATCCTTCGAATGTGCAATCCACAAGCTCTCATGATGAATCTGAAATATTGGGGCGTGGTTGTCGTGCCAAATGTCCATCCACTCGGCTGCAAGGATTTGTCACAAACACAATTCAGAAGTTAAGTCCCTCCACTCGTTCACCAGCTCAATCGGTGCACCGTATCCTATAACACACTATGTAAGTTGTGAAATTTTTTCTCTGCAATATAGACATTTTCTTGCAACAATTACTGCAGAAAAAGAACCAGTATATTTTCATGAGGCGCTAAAATATGCTCGCTGGAGAGAGGCAATGCAAACTGAGATTCAAGCTCTTGAAAAAAATGATACGTGGAGTTTGCAACGTTTACCTCCAGGGAAGAAAGCTCTTGGATGCAAATGGGTGTACCGCATAAAGTATCACTCTGACGAGACAGTTGAACGGTTTAAAGCCCGGTTGGTTATACTTGGCAATCATCAAGTGGAAGGAATTAATTACACAGAAACATTTGCACCGGTGGCTAAATTGGTCATTGTTCACAGTGTTTTAGCAGTAGCAGCAGTGAAAGGTTGGGAACTCCACCAGATGGATGTGCGAAACGCATTTCTACTTGGAGATCTGAATGAAGAAGTTTTCATGAAAATGCCTCCTGGTTTTTCTGTTTCGCAACCAAACATGGTTTTCAAATTACGAAAATCACTTTATGGCTTAAAACAAGCTCCGCGTTGCTGGTTTGCCAAGCTATTTGCTGCCCTCAAATCTTATGGTTTTCAACAATCATATCTTGATTATTCTTTGTTCACTCTGCACCAAGAAGGAAGCCAGCTTATAGTTCTTGTTTACGTCAATGATTTAATAACTGCAAGTAATACTCCTTCTGCAATCAAGCGCTTTAAGCTCTACCTCAGCACATGTTTTAATATGAAAGACCTCGGTGTTTTGAAATATTTTCTGGGTATTGAAGTTGCCAGAAATTCTACCGGAGTTTTTCTTTGTCAGCGTAAATACGTGCTTGATATCATATCTGAAGCTGGTCTCCTCGGTGCTAAACCTGCTGTCACTCCATTAGAGCAAAACCATCGTTTGTCGCTTGCTGATGGAGAATTGCTATCCAATCCCGAGAAATATCGACGCTTGGTCGGGCGATTGATTTATTTATTTGTGTTTCACTCGGCCAGAACTGTCATACAGTGTACACACTTTGTCTCAATTCATGAATCAGCCTCGAACTGAACATTGGAAAGCTGCACTACGAGTAGTTCAATTTTTAAAAGGGAACCCCGGACAAGGGATATTTTTTGGTAGTAAAAGTGACTTAAGACTTCATGGTTGGTGTGATTCAGACTGGGCTAGCTGCCCCTTAACTCGACGATCAGTCACTGGCTGGATAGTGCAGCTCGGTGACTCTCCTATTTCTTGGAAAACAAAGAAACAACACACTGTTTCTCGGTCTTCTGCAGAGGCTGAATATCGGTCTATGGCAACCACTACATGTAAGTTAAAATGGTTAAAAAGGATTCTTTCCAACCTGAGAGTTGTTCATGATAAACCAATGATCATTCACTGTGACAGTCAAGCAACTATCCACATTGCCAGAAATCCGGTGTTCCATGAACGTACGAAGCACATTGAAGTTGACTGTCATTTTGTCCAAAATGAAGTTCTCAAAAATAATATCCTTCCACTCTATGTTTCTACTGCCAATCAACCTGCGGATATTTTCACGAAAGCATTGGGGAAACCGCAGTTTGAATTTCTCCTTGGCAAGTTGGGCATTCGAAATCTCCATGCCCCCACTTGAGGGAGGGTATTAAGCTATATTTGGCAACTAGCACCTTTCCTTACGATTAGGAAAATCTGATTATGTATTGATGTTTTAGTTATTTACAGTTGTATTGTAATTAAGCTAATTTATTTAGCAGTAATTAGTAATGTCATAGACACAATTTTAGGATAAATCGTAAGTGTCATTCTTGTATATAAACACATGAGTGCTTTGAGAAACATATAGAGAACCATTTCTTTACATTCTCTTTTATTTGAATTCATCTTTTTCTGAGAAAGTGTGTACTGGAAAGAAGAAGAACAATTGTACCAAAAAAAAAAAAAGAACAAAGTGTAATGAGCAATTTTTAGCATAACTATCAAGTAAAAAAAAATCAGAAAAAAAAATTAATTAAAAAAATCAAAAACAAAAAAATCAGAAAAAATATTCAGATTTTTTTTAAATTAAGATATTTATTTATTTATTTGACAAAAAATTAAGAAGATATTTAAAAATTCTGGAATTTAATTATCAAAATAAAAAACAAAAAATAGAAAAAAAAATCGAAATTAAATAAAGTTCAAATTATTTTTCGAAATAAAAAAGTTTTTTAAAACTTTTTCTACAAAAAATAAAAATTCTGTAAAATATTTTAATTTTTAAAAATCTAGATATATATTTTTTTAAAATCCAATTAAAATATGAAAATAAAATTTGGAAAATTATATAATCTTGAAAATTCTATTTTATTTTAATATTCAAAATCTTAATTTCAGATTTTTTTTTAAAAAATTAAATATAGAAAAAATTCAGATTTTTTTTCGAAATCCTATTCCATAATTTATATAAAATATATTTCGAAACCAAAGAATCTTCATATTGCAAAGGAGAATCTTCAAGTTTTTTTTGGATAGTGGGTAAACCAAAAGACCCCCATACGACATAGGGTAAAAAAACATATTAACCCAAAGAAGTTTGCATTGAACCCCACTTGTGTGTATTATAATATGAAAGTAGGTATGTATATACTACTATTATATCGCACACCTTCACCAAAATAAAAGTTATCTCATCATATTATAAAGGGAACAGATAATTTATTTTTAGTTTTATTCAAAAGAAAAAAAATTGTTTTAGTTTCCCTCAATCACTCTGTCTCCTATGACTTTGTTTATTAAAAAAGAAAAAAAAACTCTATGACTATTTATCATAAAAGGATATGATAGCGAGACCATAAAGCCTAAAACAAAGAAAAAGGAAATAAAAAAAGAAAATTCCGTGAAAGTTCTTTGGAAATAAAATATTCACCACACCTTTTCATTAGTTGTTGAAGATCAAAGGAGTTGTAACAGAAAAAGAAGAAGATCAAAGGAGTAATACAATTAAAATAAATAAGGAAGGAAAATCAATAAAATTAAAAACGAATTATTAAGAAAAGTAAATGAAAAATGATAAAGACCGCGGAATATTCACAAAGAATAAAATTGCCAACCAGTCCATTTCTTTTACTAGAAAAGCAAAGTCTCTAAATTATCTACTTTCCATTAAGCCAATTACAGTTATTCTGTTGGTCCAACCTAAACTCAACAATCTCAATCAAAAAGTCAAAAATAGTAGACTTTTCATATTAGAAGAAAAAGATAACTACCCGGATAACAAAATGTTTAAAATGGTCGGTTTAGTGGAAACGGTTCCCAAACATTATCCACACTAAGATAGTAGATTAAGTTACACTTTACTACATATTATAATTTCGTTATCCTAAATCGTGGTGCTAAGTGTACGATGATGAGCTTAATTAATTTGAACGCGTTTCACTTTTGGACCAACTAACAAAACCAGAAAAAACGGCCATGCGTTTAGGCATAGTTGCTGCAATGAAGGTACACTAATCGCCATATGGCGTTCTATTAAGACCTTTCTACAGCATCACGCTGACACTTGTTCCACCATTCAGGGAGCCACTTGGTGTTACTAAACACGCAATGAATTTATGGTCCCACCAAATAAATAAAGTATATAATATAATACTAAATATTAATATAGATCATATTTTTTTTAAAAGTAACATAAAATTTTATGAAAAAAATTAGGATTATGGATGATATTTTTTCTAAGTGTCGTCTTAACGAGCCAACAACCCTGTTGATTCAAAAATATTATGTTAGCTATATGTTTTGATAACCATACAACACTCATCAACATGATCAACGCGACATGTTTAGTCAACTGACTTTTTTTATTATGTTATGGGTGATACTTCAAGTTAAGGTAGAAAAGAATTTCATATAAAAAGTGTTTACAAAAATATTTGTATTTATCTTCTCTAAATATACTAATTGCGACACTATTATGAATATCTTTTTAAGTAATATAGTTATTAGAATTTTACCTTTAAAATGAATAAGTGAAAAACTTATTATTTGAACTCTAACTCTTGCATATATAATACAATGTCTCTAGTTTCATTATGAATATAATTAATTAAATAATTGATCACTATAAATATATACAATTTTATTTTTAGTCCTTACTAACAAAACCTTACTTTTTAGCCTTTGTAAAATTTTAGGTCATCATTTTAATCCTTGTAGATTTTTTTCATCAACATTTTAGTCCAAGAAAAAAATATCGTAAACATTTTTGGTTTCTAAAACGCTAAAGGAAAATGATACGGGCTTGGATTAAGAAGTGTGATTTTATTTTTCTCTAAAAAAAAGTGTGATTTTATTTTGTATGAACTAAAAATGAAATTTTGGATACTTATAGGAACAATTTACCTAATAAAGCTTAGAATATTACTGTATTATTCTTTTACATAATTATTACTATTATGTTTTCTAGAAATAACCATCACATTTGTGTTAACCCTTCAATTTTCAAAAAAAATAGGCTATGTTAAATTGTTAATTTAGATTTCGACTATATGATAAGTATAATCAGATAAAAAATCATTCTATTCAAGAATTAAATTTAAATTCTCCTAAAATTATCTTTTAATGAGTTTCATTAACCATCGAACTATAATTGTTAGTTAAATAACTCTCACTTTTTTTTTTGATAGAACTATATATATATATATATATATATATATATATATATATATATATAGAGAGAGAGAGAGAGAGAGAATGTAATGTAAGTTTGAGAGAATTGTATAAAGTTGTTGCAAAATGGTTGTATAAATATCATTTCTCTTTTATTTTAGGGTTAATAGACTTTTATCCCCTGTCATATGGGGGTCTTTTGGTTTACCCCCCTATAAAAAAAAAACTTGAAGATAAAGATTATTTGGTTACACCCCTCAAGGTAGCTGACTGTGCAAAATGGATGATATGGCACGCTGATGATATGGTTTACACCCCTGTAATATTAAAGATTTTTTTAATTCCCCCTTGTAATTTTTTTTACGAAAAATAATATTAAAGATGTGAAATACCTAAAGCACCCATAATGATAAATTAAAAATTCCAAATCTTTTTCTTTCTCTTCTTCTCCTCCATTGTGCTTCTTCTCTTCTTCTCTCCTCAACAACACAACAACGCAGCACAACAACAAACCTTAATCCTCATTTTTTTTCCTTCCTTCTCTTCAATTCAAACCCCAATTCCCAAATCTGAATCCGTCAAACCCAGAAATGTAGAAACCCTAAATTTGAATCCATTCAAACCCACGTAGAAACGAATATATGTGAGAGAAATATGTTGTTGCGCGCTTGTGTTTCTGCTTCTTCTTATGTTTTTTTTTCTTGCTTGTTTGTTTGTTTCTGTTTTTTGTTTGTAGCTTTGCGGTTTGTTTATGCAATTATGCTTTCTGTTTTAGCATTGCGGCAGTGGTGGTGAGTCGCCGGAGGTGTGGCTTGGTGGGGAGGAGGAAGGAGAGGGTGAAAGAAAGAGAACGATTTTGGAGAGAGAGAAAGAGGGAGGTTTGAATAATAGAGGAAGAAGAGAAAGAGAGAGGTCTGAATAATGAGAAAGAGGGAGGTCTGAATAATACATCTTCTTCTCTTTTATTTGAATTCATCTCTTTCTGAGAAAGTTGTACTAGGAAGAAGAAGAAGAACAAAGTTTAATGACTAGTTTTTAGCATGACTATCAAGCAAAAAAAATCAGAAAAAGAAAATTAATTAAAAAAATTGGAAAAAATATTCAGATTTTTTTCGAAATTTAAAAATTAGAAAAATTCAGATTTTTTTCTAAATTAAGAAGATATTTAAAAATTCTGGAATTTAATTATCAAAATAAAAAACAAAAAATAGAAAAAATAGAAATTAAAGAAAGTTCAAATTATTTTTCAAAATAAAAATGTTTTTTTTAATTTTTTCTACAAAAAAGAAAAATTCTGTAAAATATTTTAATTTTTAAAAATCCAGATATAATTTTTTTTAAATCCAACTAAATTATGAAAATAAAATTTGGAAAATTATATAATCTGAAAATTCTATTTTATTTTAATTGTCAAAATCTTCATTTCAGATTTTTTTGAAAAAATTAAACATAGAAAAAATTCAGATTTTTTTCGAAATCTTATTCCATAATTTATATAAAATATTTTTCAAAATTAGGAAAAAATTCATATATTTTTATAAAAAAAATTATGGAACTTAATTTTCAAAATAAAAAAAAAGGTAATATTATTTTTTTTATAATTTTTGAAAAAAAATTCTTATTTTTTTAAGCATTAGGGGTGCTTTAGGTATTTCACATCTTTATTATTATTTTTTGTAAAAAAATTATTATGTGTGCCACGTGGAATTTAAAAAAATTACACATCAAAGTGCCACATCATCCATTTTGTACAGTCAGCTACCTTGACGGGAGTAAACCAAAGAGTCTTCATTTTACAAGAGGGAATCTTCAAGTTTTTTTTTTGATACGGAGGTAAACCAAAAGACCCCCATATGGCCCGGCCTGTTTAGCCCGATTAATTATAGGGCTTGGGCCTTAAATATTGAACCCGAATTTGAATAGGGTTTTTTGGCCCAGCCCTAAAAAGCCCGGTACCCGTTAGGGCTAGCCCGAAAGGGCCGCGGGTAGCCCATTAGCCTGCATAACAAAAAAATCCTATAAATTATATATATTCTTCAAAATATTCTTTACTTAGTTGATTATAAAGTAAAAAATAAAAGTGAAAATTCAATGAATTAACACAAATATAAATGTAATATAAAATTATATTTATTTGTTTCGTTATTTATAATTTTAAAGATCGAATATATAAATATCTATAACCATAACGTATCTAATTTATTTAAAATTGTTTTCC
>Ga0315913_1005497_pt1 | contig 15367 bp, 8 predicted proteins | sample MpolsnodulesMG_FD_207736 | JGI IMG/M metagenome (GOLD analysis project Ga0315913, IMG submission 207736) | Medicago polymorpha root nodule microbial communities from Los Angeles, California, United States - small nodules | ecosystem: Host-associated > Plants > Roots > Nodule | place: USA... | reverse complement strand
GTAGCATTGGAAACTTTAAGATATTATATTGTAAAACTAACTTGTAAAATGAGAGATATCTACTTGTATGCTGCTTATAGACACTTTTGAGACTATGAACCTGTTTGGATTAACTTATTTGATTTTACCTACTACACAAACACTTGTAAGACTGTTTGAAATAACTTATGGAACGCACTTATGACATGTTCATAAATTGTTTTCAGCTAGTTTCCATAAGCTTTTAAGGATAATATATGAAAACAACATATACATTGTATGAAAATAATTTGACTTTATTTTATCTATTGTTATAAAAATAACTTAATACATAAACACTTATATGATAAATGTTTATGCTATAAGCACTTAATTAAGATGTTTGTCCAAACATGACTTATATCAATGTATGACTCTTTACCATGTTTATTTCATTATTAAAGTCTTAAAATCTTATGACATATAAGTATCTAGGACCTCATGGATACCCTGGCTTAATCATTTAAAGCATTATTTGGTAGGTATTGAACTGTTTCTCTATATCCCTTTGTTTCATTTTATTTTATGGAGTTTTAGTATATAGTATCTATTGGTCTATTTTTGTGTTCGAGAATAAAGTAAAAAGTGACCGACACAAAATGAAAGTGATAGATAGGATAGGAGAATTGCTGCTTTATGAGGGTGTACAAACCTTCATGGATTATGAGAAGAATCTAATAATTCTAGATCATGAAACATAACAATGACAAAAATTGACAAAGACCAATATCACTAAAAATAATTAATTAATTAATTAAAAAAGTGATTTGGACCATAAGTAGGTAGGTATAAGACTTTTGTCTCATTACATTAACAAAAGAAATCACAAGATGCAGTATATAACTTTGTCATATAGAGATATTATAGGAGCACAAGTAAAGAATATGTCAGTTATAAGTTTATAGAATACCTTATAATAAAAAAATATAAAGTAATATGTATAAGAGAAGAGAGAGAAAAAGAAGAAATAAAACTATACTACTAGAAAAAGTTGAAGCTTTGCATGCACACCATGCAGTTTTCCACGTTCTTTTACGGTCCAAATTAACAAAACTCTTTGATATATAGTACATTAAATTCTTTAGCTTCAAGTTTATTTACTGTGTTCTATAGTATAGTGACTGTAATTATAACTGAAAAACAATTATGAAAATTGCTTTTGTCACTATCTTAAGAATCAAACTTCATGCTTTTTCAGATCAAATATATGGTGACAAGTATGCATATACATACAAAGAAAAGAGAGTTATGAAAGTAGGTAAAGGCCAAAGGGTTAGGTGGGCACCAAAGACTAGTTTTGAGTACAACAAAAATATTTGCTTTTATGAGAAATGATAATTTGACATTAAAAACCAAAGGGTTAATGAATAATACAAGATGTTACAATTCATTAATCATCCACCGAACGTAATTAACCACGACTTTGAATGATATTAAACACAATTTTCAAGTATTCAAATACGTAGTTTTGAGGTTTTTAAATATACATGACACGTTCCCTCAAAAAAAAAAAAAAATACATGACATGTGTTCAACATAATTTGTGTTCATATATACACCTGAAAATCATGCAATGACATTCAAAATCGTGGTTGATTTTATTTTGTGAATGATTAATAAGATATAACATCTTGCTATATTTTCCATCTAAGATATAAAATTAATCATATATTTGAATCCATCAACCATCTAAATTGTTGAATTTTGTTGTTGTTTTTTTTTGTTCAAAGAATTTTGTTGTTTTATTGTGTGAAATTACACATCTTATCCAAGCATAAAACGAGAACATTATTTGTAAAACCTAAAGTTATTAACTTAGTTTCCTGCATTGATTTCAACCTTGAGTTTTCAAGCTCTGTAGATAATATGACAGCTAAAATAAAATCCTATCAATTATATCAGTCTAGCACTTAATCATGGAAACAATCATGAGTCACACATCTCAGAAAAAACACAATGCAACTATAATACTAATAATAATAACTTCAACAAGGACTTTATTAAATTTTTTAATTAACATTTTGATTTTTATGTTTGAATTTTTTTATTGGACTTGTATAACTAAATATGTTCACACAAGAATTGTGACAAAACATAATTTTAAAACACTTGCATTGCATGCCTTAACATTATGGAAATTCGCGAACAAATGCGACCAATGAAACCATTTTTCGGTATTTTCTTGATCATTTTTGCTTGCGAAACTATGAGCATTATGAGCATCACACACACACAGCGCACCAAAATGGATCCTCTACAACTAGTTTTACGGTGCAACGTAGAGAGAAATATATCTACTGCACCGTAAAGCCGATTGTAGAGGAACTAAGTAACGAAAAAGTATGCATAATAAGATGTATATACCTGTAATCCAGTGTTATCCTCACACTCTTTATCATCAAGGCGATACTCATGCATAACCCAATCAGTTCTAATTCCTTGAGGAGCTCTTCCTCTATAGTAAACCAACGTCTTCTTCATACCAATAGGTCTGTTTTGGCATGAAACTTTTCTGTCTTTACCAGTAGATTTCCAGTATCCTGCTCTTGTTGCTCTATTTGTTCTAAATCCATTAGGGTATTTCCGGTCCCGTGGTCCGAAAAAGTACCACTCTGGATCTCTACTAGGCAAAAATGATTTCTCTATTCATAGCAAAAAAAGAATATGTTTCCATCAAAATCCGAAAATTGAAAAACTTAGCCTAATGTAAAATACATACACATATATGCATACATATAAGTGAAGAAAATTTCTATAACGAAGTACATACATGATCACATTACCTAGAGAGTAGTGATATGGAAAATTAGGTCCAAATTTGGAAGTAGTTTTCTTATAAAGATTTTATATCCTATTTTAGTTCTTAGGATCGTTCTAAATTGCCGCCTTCAACCACAGCCACGACCACATCCACAATTGCAGTTGCATCGACTACACATTTTCCTGCAATTTTTAGCAATATCGAGGTTCGCAGTCTTACTGCAACCGTAGCCGCAATTCTGAACCATGATTCATAGTTGAGGGCGGCACAAATGTCAAGCTAATGCAGCCATAGTTTTAGGCTTATGAAATTAGACAATTTTCAAGTTTATAAATAAACTTTGAATCCATGTTTAATAATGTAATATTTTCACATTACAGAAAGTTGCACCAAACTCTTTGATGCAAGAACTTCATAACTAGATTATTAATAACATATATACACATTTTCTTGCACATGATATTGAAAAATGAAAATTAAATGGTTATAAAATAAAAAAATGTGAATGTGCAATCCAAATTTGGTAAATGAAAAATAACAGAAATAAAGAATATGGACCTGCTAATTCCCAAGGTTCACATTTGTAAAGATCAACTTCAGGAATTATATCAAGTTCAATTTCTTGACCATTGATTTTCCTCTTTAGATAATAATTGACAAGCTCTTCATCAGTTGGATGAAACCTGAAACCTGGTGGTAATCCAACTGGTGACATAATTTTCTTTCTATTCTTCTAGTTTTTGTAAAAGTGTTTTCACTCATCACAACCATCATTGCTTATAAATACACACAAAAAAGAACCAAAGTTCCTTATCTTTGAGTTTTTTATTTCTCTCTCTCTTTCCTCCTTTTTCTTTAACAGAATTATAGATTCTGACATAACGTTTGATACAAGCCTTTCCCTATCAATAATTATACTTCTTTCTATCTATATATAATGGCCTTTAATATGGTCATGATCCAAGGACTAAAATGTCTATTTACTGACTTTATAGACCGACTTGCTACGACAAGTTTCATTTGTGTTATCAATTTGCAATAATATTAAGTCGGTAAATAGACATTTTAGTCGTTGAAATTGTAATGATTGTTCAGTTTAGGGAAAATACTTAGTTGAGCACGTACCCAACAAATCAATTTTAGGCACACATGCAATAATGAAAAAAAGTGAAAAGAGAAATTAATTGAATAATATTTATTTTTAAAAAATTAAGTAAAATACATTTTGATGTGTGTGTTTAAATGGTGTGTCCAATAGCATGTGCCCAAACAATACTTCTTCTCAATTTAGTTCTTCAAATTTAGGAAATAACAATTTTGCACATTTATTTGGAAAATGTCAATCAATTTACACTTTTCTCAAATTTTTCACCACAATTTTAAAGGTTTTATACTTGTTTTGATGAATATTTATTGAAGAAATATTTTGATGGAGGGATTAAATTGTTATTTTAAAATTTTGAAAAATGCTAACGAGTGTTCTTAAAACATTGGTTAAAGTACTAAAAGTAATAAGTTTGTCTTAAAAAATTATGTAATTATTACATTGATAAAAATAACAACTTGTATTTTCAAAACAAAATTTTCTTTAATAAATTCCTTAACCAATGTACTTAGGGCATTAGTCAGCAAAACTTCAAAAATCTTATCAAGTCAATTGACTAACACTTACAATTTACCTATGACTAAAATATCTATTTACACGATATTAAGTTTTTTATAGCAATAAAAAATTGGATTAACCTGCTATACTAAGTTAACCTCAAGGGTCCACCCTTGAACTTTTTTCTAATATGTACACATATTAGAAGCACCCCTTTATGTATTTCCAAGTGAAGTAAATAAACGCTTCTTATAGTCCTGTACTTTTTCCTTATTATTTGATTTTGATGGCCCTTTTTCTTTGTTTTGGGAGAACATTTTGGAACAAAAGTAGGAAAGTCATTAGCCAGCAGAGAAGAGATCCTGTAATCAGTTGTATCTAGATCAGCCAATTAGTAATACAAGCAGACAGCAAACACTTTTTAGAAGCAGAAGAATATGGCAACTTAATTCTACTAGCTAGACTAGCTAGGTAGCAAACTTGGACATTCTGTCTTTGTCATTGTTTATATTTAATTATGGTTGTGTTAACGCGGAGCACTAGTTAAGAAAGTTAAAAATAGAAATCTTTTATTAAAGACAACAACTTTTTGACTTTTTAAAAGTAGAACATTCCACTTTTCACCATTTTCCAATGTAAAGTTTCTACATTAATCTTCTTAACTAGTGTCTCGGGGCACTAGTTAACATTTCCCATTTAATTATAATAATATGTCTTAACAAAAATGTGCTTAATTTGTTTAACTTTATGCTGCTTGATTTTTTTTGGTTAGATAGACGAAATAGCAAAATCATTATAAACTCATACATAAGTGGAGGTGTCGGGGTTTGAACCCCTACTATGGCGTCTGATCTAACAATTTCTATGTTTTATCAGTTGAGTTAGGAATTGTGGATTGTTGTTTGAACTTTTAAATTATAATAATGTATATCTACCATCTACGATGTTCCTCAATAATTTTACATTCTCATCCAAATAACTTTAAGATTTCATTCAGCTTAGACATTGAGATTGCTTTACTAGCTAGCTAGATATTGAAGAGTTTGTTATTACATCATGCATAGTATGGGATACTTACATCAACAAACAAACACACACAAAACTATCTAGACCATGTTTAAGATCATGAACACTACATCTCGTTAGTTATTTCTTTATGGGTATATATGCAAATACATTATTATAAGGGTTGTACAAAATGGTAATCAAGGCAGGTTAGTTGTTAAGGATGCAACTCATATTCCATAAATACACTGATTCATATTGCATTGCTGATTTGAGGATCTTGTTATGAGTTTATGTTTGTTTATTAAATAGAAATGAATATATTAAAAATACCACAATCCTTTAGTGTAGACAAGGCCCCAAGGATAATGGAAAATAGCATCCCTAAGACAATACACCTTAAAGCACATAATGGAGAGAAAGCAAACCAAACAACAACCATCCAAAACACAAAGAATCCAATAAGACTATCCCTACTAACATACACTAAGAGCATCTTCATGTCCAGCGTACGTGTCTCTTAATTAATAGTTGGGTCTAAGAGACTCTACTAATAAGGTTATTTCTTTATTTTTCGCCTTTAGTTAATAGTTTTTTTTTTCATTGAATCTATCGAAATCTCTTTCATTAGGTGTTTTTACTAAATTTTGAACAATGCAGGGACTATGATACAAATCTCATTTATTTACATATGTGTTTTGCATTAACCAACTCTAGAACAAGTATTATAGTGCGACATGTGGGTCCACTTAAGAGATTACTATAAAGAACCAAGTATTAGAACAAAATTATCAAGTGCTAAAATTTATGATGTCAAGTGGGGACCACGTTAAGAAACCTAAAGTGAATTATTAAGTGATTATCTATGGAGATTTTTTTTTAATCTTTAGCGCTATCTTGTCTCCGTTGAGTTTTTAGAACTAAATTCGAATAGTTATATTTAGGGATGGGAATAGGCTAGGTCGAGTTAGGCTTTGCAAGGCCTAAACCTGACCTGCCATATTTTTATAAAGCCTAAGCCTGACATGCGGCCTGTCATAGACCTACTTTTTAGGTCTGAGTCTGGCCTTCTGAAAGTCTGATACAGTCTGCTAGCATGTTTAAAAGTCTATATCTTATGGACATCTTTAAATAAGTAATGTGATCTAAGTTTAAATGGACTAGCGAACTAATAGTTCAATTAGATTAAACTCTCTTTTGATAATCAACACGAGGTTTTAGAGAATTCGACTATATATATATTATATCATATTTCTATTCTAGTTTATAATAATACATTTATATATGCAAAAAAAAATTAATGTATACTAATAAAGCTTAAATTATTGAAAAAGTTTACATATTTATATTTTAATTAAAAGTACAAAATATAATATACTAATAAATAATATTATTCATATTACTTAAATAGGCCGGACTAATAGGCTTAAGAGGCTTTTTGAGAGGCATGTGGCCTGACCTTTTAAGCTAAATAGGCTTAAAAAAAGTCTAGACTTTCTCTATTTAAGAAAAACTCTGGCCTGGCCTGACCTGTCGTAGGCTAGATCGTAGGCCTTGTAGGCCGGCCTGGCCTATTGCCATCCCTAGTTATATTCTCCATTTCTTAAAGGGTCTTGCTAACGTCCTCAGGGCAATGGTTAAGGAATCTGCAAATATAAATTTTGTCTTGAAAATATAAAATGTTACTTTTGATTAAGTAATTATTACACAACTTTTTCATAAAAACTTACTTATTTTGGATGGTTAACCAATGCCCCAAGGACATTGGTTAGCATTCTCCTTTCTTAAAAAATGTTGATATACATTATAATTTTTAGGTTTATAAATAATAAATAATACTACTTAAAAAAAAGGTTTATAAATAATATAATGGCAGATATATTATTTCTAAAACTAATCAAATTAGTTTGACATTTATTTTACACAAAAATTATACTTCTCTAGTTTTTTTTTTCTATATGAAAGACATACGGGTCAACAAAACTTAATGTATTGGACAAAATACATAAGTTTTGTAGATTTATATAAAAAGGATTGGAAGTGGTAGTAATAATGTTGTTAATTTCTTTTAAGAAATGAAGATGTTCCCTATATATCATTAAATTCGGCTAAATTTGTTTTTCATTTATAAAAAATAATTGCCATATTATTCAAGGAACCGGTAAAAAGGAAAGATAAATTTTTAGGTAGAAAGAAAAAACAAGAAACATTTTTTTTTTAGAGAAAAAACAAGGAACATTTGTCAATCACATGTGTTCCTTGTAACATGTCATTTGTCAAATCTGGGAAATTTAAATCAGCAAATTCTACTTTCAATATGTTGTACGTGGATCAATATGTCTGGAATCTCTTTTGCCAATTAGGGTAATGACACCATGTGAATAAAGATTATTACAGTGTTGTACAGAAGCAAAAAAAAAGATTATTACAGTGTTGTACTATTCTTTTATGAAATACACATGGATCCTTAAATCTCTTAGAGAGAATCGTTTTGGAGACCTTAATGCAATGTAGCGCCTCTCTTCAAAATATTGGAAAGAGCATGATTCTAAATGTTGATGTTATGCATGCAAATTTATTGTTTATTGTTTATGGACGGGGCCGTTTCTGAGATCCTGGCGGTCTAGAGGCGAACCTACAATTTGGATCTTAACTAATAAATATGTATAAAAAAAATATTGAATTCCTAAAGTGTGAAAATAATTTTCTTGAAGTGATAGGTTTTATTACGTTACGAAATGTAAATATCCAATTTCCTAATATGTCATTCTTCGATTAAAATGTATATGGTTTTAGCATTCCTTAATGTTTTTTACTTAATGAACCCTTAATTTTATATTTTAGGACCCAAATTTTAAACTTATTTTTTGGGACCTAGGATGGTCGCTCTGCTTCAGATACGGCCATGTCGACAGAAGGGGGCAAAAACCTCCCTCTTTGGAGTAATATTGCACATATTTTCTTCACATACTTGGGGTTGATTATTGTCATTTGTTTAGAAGGAATTGAATGATAGATTACTGCCATTAGAAGAATGCATAAATTTTGGTGAAAAAAAAAGAGTGCAAAACATATAATAAAAGCTATTGAAAACGACAATTTGAAAGACCAAATCTATTTTTCAAAAAGTATTCTCCATTACAACAAGTAGTTCAAGTATGTATTTGAACGAGAAGGATAAAGTGTAAATTGAGATCGTACCTGAGCGTTGCAGTGATGCCACACTTCTATAGAAGAGCTCGTTGTAACTATTTCTGTGTAACCCGACGTGGATTGCAAAAGACAATTGGAGATCGGTTGAACGACCATGATCGTCTTAGGGATGTGCTTTTGTGTGGTTAGGCACATATGTGACCTTCCCTAAACTTCTTTGAGGTGGTATATCTCATTGTTGGGTCTGTGCTATTCTATAATTTACCATTTACAAAAATTAACGTCTTGTTTTGGTGGTTCAAACCCCGAACCTTACATATATTATGCATTGTCCATACTAACTGAGCTAAACTCACAAGGACAAAAAAATTAACGTCTTATATCATATATAGACTATATATATAAAACAAAAAAACTAAATCTAAAGTCATTTGATATCTAACTTAATTAATCAAGATTAACGTCATTTAATAAAAACGCATAAGACATTAATTTTGATGTATTATAATGGTATATCAAAAAATGAATATTTAAGCTCTTAATTTGAAATATAATAAAGTCGATGGCAATAACTGTCTGAACGTAATCCAAAACTGTAAAAAGAAATTTTGCATGTCTCGTTAGTATAGCTCATATTATAAAAGGTTGAGTTGCCAATTTAATTTTGAAGATTAAAAAAAAGGAAACTATTCACTCAAATTATTCAACTGGCCCAATAACTTTTCCTTTGCTTCCCTCTTTTATTTTCCTATCTCTTCTTCTTTTGCCTTCTTCTGAGTTTTTTTCTTTAATTTTCACCTTGAATCAATGAGCTTTTGCTTTTTAACCTAACTTTCTACGTAATTATTACTCAGCAATAATCCCAATATATTTTACGAGGGTTTTACTTTTATCACTCCTAGAGTCCCTTTTCTACTTGGATGATTCTAAGCCATCTTTTATGTTTTCTCATTGCTTTATTAATATTTTGGCTTTGATCAAGATCAAAGCTAGCACATCATATCTTTCTTATTACATCTTCACTTTTTCAGATTTTACAAAAGAATAATGTACTCATTATTCTTTAGACTTGTTTGCATCTTCTCTTTCTTATAAAACCAAAACTTTAGCTGTTTCATGTTTCTTGTTTGTCATGTCAAACAAGAGCTTGCACTAAACACTTCAATTACGACGTCAAATAAATAAAAAATAACAATTCAATTTACCAATTTAGATAGTAGCTGTCCTTCTCCCAAAAGCTTTCAATAATTAAGGAGAAATCATCATGAACCCAAAATTAATAATATGTATGGTGGATGTTTTTTTTTTTAAGGTAAACTAACCCACCTAAATTGACAATATATATGGTGGATGTTAATTAAGAATTATGGAATGAGAGGGACGATGGTCATACACATCAGAAAGATACAAAGCATATGAATACTAATTCATTTTAATTAGAAAAGAATATTTGTACAATTATTTTATGATATTTTTGACAATGAGAAGGGAGACAAATAAAGTTTTCACAAAAGTTGTCATAAAATGGTTGTCCAAATATCATTACTCTTTTAATTAATAATGTTGTAAATCAAATACTTCCACGAACTCCTATGATATGGGCCTTATTTAGGCATACATAAGCTTTGGTTTAGGTTTGTCCAAAACAATTATTTCAAGTAAACCCCAAAAAAGAGGTGTCAATATTAATACTTTGATAAAAAAGAAAAAATTCCTAAACTAGACATATCAACTAAAATGAAACATTTCAATGAAAAAATGAACATAAATGAAGTTATGAATGGATATTACCTGTGTCGGAAAAGGTTATGAGGATTTATCTTTAGGACTCCATAGAAAAAAATACCCGAAGTCATCTCCTAATTGTGTTAAAATAAGAAAAATAATGGCCTCCGTCCAAAAAAAATTGGGGACTAAGAGACATATAGGGGGACTAAAAAGGACGGTTCAAAAGCTATTTGCTAGAAATTTCTTTTTAGGCTTCCCTTGTTTCTCCCAGCAACCCCGAAATGATCATAATGCCCCCGACAACAACTAACTGTCGTTCGCTACCAAACATTCGTTAATTGTCATCTGCTCTTTTTCAAATGGCAGTTAATTGTTGTTGCGTTCTGGTCTTATTCTAGAATAGCAACAACAACTCCCACTTTTACATAAACTAAACAAAAAAGAAGCAAAAACTCCCTCTAAACTCACTCAAATGAATCTATCCAATTTCTTTCTTCAAAGTCAAGAAAGTTGTCAACAATATTACAAGTATTCATAATTTCTTGTATTCACATTGTTAATTATGTATATATTTCTTCCTTCAAAAGTTGGTCAAATGTTAGTATTTATGGTTGGAGACATTATTGAATTTTTGGGTAGTTTATGATCCAATATTTGCATGTTATGAATGTGAATGTTGTTTAGACTAGGTTTAAGTTCAATGTGATAGTTTAAAACTTAAAATAACCCAACGAACCAGGTATGCATATTTTGCACTCCAAGTATTTGATGAAATGTTTGAATCAGTTTTTCATTGATTTATGTTGAGTAGATATGACGGACAACCAACATAAGCGAAGATTGGGCAAGGATTCCAATTTTGAAGCTCCATATCCAAAATTCCAATTTTGAAGGTCCATATCCAAAATTTAATTATTCGTTAATAGATAGATCAATGAATGTAAAAAGAGTGATAAATTGGGGGAAATTGAAATATGATGAAGTTTGGATCCAAGTCCACTAGACACTAGCTGTTGAAGTTGGGGCATTTATTTCGAAGACAAATTGAAAGCAAGATATATATATATATATATAGACACACAAGTGGCTTTGGAGACAAAAAAAAAACAAATGAATAAATATATGAAAAAACACTTGTATGGTCACAATTATAAATGTAAAATATATAGACATACCCGTATTTAGAAAATCTGAAAAAGGTAAAAAAATTAATAATTTATATTTTTCAAGTAATTAAATGATATATTTTATCATGTGTGTTTAAATGATTTTATTTAGGGTTGTGAATATATAACTTTGTCAAATAGTATATATGATACATTTTGTCATGTAGTCAAATGAATGTATGATGGGACACATTATTTTTCATGACAAGATGTTCCATCTGGTTTGTTTAAAAAGTTAAAAATAAAAACACGTACTATTGTATTATTATGTTTTGAACTACGAAACTTCATTAATAATTAAATTCGTAATTTCATTGCAATTTTGGAGAATAACAAGTGCAATATGTAGTCCTCTCTATTAAAGTCTGAGACATGACTACACATGATTTCCTTTTTAAAAATTATCGATGAGTTGATAAAATAAGACGATAAAATATTCCAAATATTTAATGATTTTATTTTTGTATGACCGTAGGAGGTTTATATGATTTTATTTTTGTTTTGGGGGAGTGTTGTGGCGTGTTCACAAGTGTCATCCATACTCTTATTGGCACTCTTAAAGTATATCGTATTCTTTTGAGGTACGATTGCTTTTAAGAAAATGTGAACAAGTGTCCTTAAGACATTGTTTAGTAACTTTAAATAGTAAGTTTTTGTCAAAATTTATGAAATTAATGCATTGGAAATTGGAGTTTTTGACTTTTTTAAAGAATAATTTCTTTATTATGAATCCTTAAAGAGTGCCCTTAGGGCACTTGTTAACAAGACCCTTGTTTTTATTAAGTGAAGAGTATAAAAGATTTGAATTATATTCATAGCATGAGATACTTTTATATACAACTAATCTCAACTAGCTTGTGCCAAACAAAACAAACTAATTGTCAACAATTTTATAACTAACTACTAACAAACATAAAACTAATTTATGAATTATATTCTCAATAAGATTAGCACCTATGAAGCCTGGATATAAATACGGGTGCATGTACGATACGATATGTTGGAACAAAATATGTTTAACATTATCCTTTGAGTTTTGATGATAACACGGTATTAAAAATTGTCAATTGGATATGCTAATATTTGTTCAAGTGTGCAGGACCATAGACAAAAAATTTCAATGTCTTATTTAAGCATAGGTTCTGGAAGAACAAATGAGAGCAATGAAATAATCAAGAAGGAAGCTTGAAGTTCTGAAGAGTAGAGGTTCTGAAGACAAGAAGTTCTGAAGACAAGAGGTCCAGAAGAAGCTGACGTCATCAGAATCACTCTCCTGATCATCAGAAGCTGGCGTCATCAGAAGTTCTGAAGATCATCAGAAGCTGATAAATTGAAGCTTTTCAGATGTTGTTCAAATGATGATTTAATCAAGCCTATCATCAGAAAAGACTAGAAACATGAAGCAACAGTTATTTCAAAAGGATTTGAAGGCTTTGGATGCTTATTCTTTGGAAAGAGTTGAAAAAGGACATTTGTACGAAGTGTACAACCACTATCTCCACTACTCTGATTTTGTGTCTGCTAGTACAAGAACAACAGTTGTGCCTGCAACGGTGTTCCTCTAGACTTGGAATGGATTTGAAATTGATCCTTCATATGACAATAACCAAATCAGGCAACAGATCATTGGTGATTTGATCAAGCTTCAAACGACTCTTTTTTGATGTGCTGGCATTATACAACGTCTCTTTCACATCTCTATATAATGGAGTGAAGACATAGAGAATTGCAAGACTCACGCAACAATTTACAAGTGTCAAAACTCTGCTGAAATTGTTTCACATCAAAGTTCACTTAGAATTTCGTTACAACTTCCATATCTTAGAAATTCTAGAGTCTTAAAGAGTCTGTATCTAATTTATATTATGAACACCACTGATTGTATATCAAGTGTTCAACCTCAAACAAATTTCTTTGTAATTCTGTTTGAATAGAAGTTTCTTGATTTAGTTATTGAGCATAGGAAGTCTCTTGCAGTTGTGCTTGAGCATAGGAAGTCTCTTGATTAAGTTCTTGAACATAGGAAATCTCTTGCAGTTGTGCTTGAGTAGTTTGAAGTCTCTTGCTAGTTTTAGCAGTGAGCAATTGTAATCAGATATTACATTTTTAGTGAACTCTCCTTGGAAGTGCAAGGGGGACAGGACTACTTCCGCTTTGTGGAAGGAACCTGTATAATTGCTCTGTGTCTTTCTTCTCTCTCTCTTTCTCTATTTTATCCACTACATTTAGATTCTGAACATCACTTCAGAAGCTGAATTCTATCTGCTTCTGAACAGTGACTTCAGTAAGAAAAAACGAAGAAAAAGCAAACACAAATCGTGAACAATATAACCACATATTTTAAAAGTCGTGAACATATATGTTTCCTGCCTTCAAAATTGGTCGTCTTTATATTTACCAGCCTCACAACAAAAATGATGTCATTAAGAATCCAAAGTATAAGGAAGGTGGTAACTTTTTATATCTCACTAATAAATTTGGTTGAATTGACATTGTTTACACATAAAAATTATAGATAACCAAAGAAACGAACCAACCACATCACATAAGAATGATGCCACTAAGACTCCATGTATAAATTGGATAAAAATTCCAGAAAATATAAAAATATTACTTGCGATTCCAGATTTTAAATAGATATACATGATTTTCAACAAATATCATAACCATGTAATGATGTTACATAAGTTTTAGGTTATATAGATATCAAATGATCTATTTCATCATCTTAATATTGACCGTATGAGATTCTGTAAAAAAAAAAAAAAATCAAAGTTGTCAAAAATATTTTAATATCGCTAATTACATAGTCCACCTGCAATGTACAACCATAACTTATTAATAACCTAATGAAAAACATACAATGGAATATAAAACTTCGTTTAAAGAGAAATAATCATCTTAATTATCAGTTACAGCCACATTTTTGTCTAAATATGCAAGTAACGACACAATTAGTACTTGATTTTTGGGATGATTAGTAGTTAATTAGATTACCAAACACTTGAAACCCAACATTTACATTTGTAGGCTATTTAATAAAATGAAATATATAAATAACATTTAAGCACATTAATACTGAGCTATTGTTAAAAACACAAATGTAATTTTTGTCTGCTAAGGATTCTGCATTTTGTACCATTGATTGTTCTTTTGATATTGTCTTAGCTGTAATTTATCATAATGATGTAGGTGATTTTTGGGGACTATTTTTTCTTTTAGAGTTTTGTTAGCAGATTCATATATGTTCTTTGAGGTCTGCTTTATAAATTGTTGTTAGGAGTTGATTTAGGAGGTGGTCAGTTTCTTTGATGTTGGATATTGCTTTGGTGTCCTTTATATTAATGTTTATCTATGTACATTGTATTTCCTTTCAGGTACTTCTGATACCATGTTTTAATGCAATAGTTTTTGTCTTTCAAAAAAAAAAAACACAAATGTAATAGTTATAATATATTTAAACCAATTTACATCTACCAGCAAAACATTAATTATGCATTAACAACATAAGACGCATACAATTACATAAACATTTAATAAGTTAATGTGTACTTACCCTCAATATCCCTTTTCTGTTGGGTACATTGTGTTGACTTTATTTGTCATATACAAAATATCATCCCATCAATAATTATTAAAATACATGCATTGCATCATCAAAACACTAACATCTGCAACTAAACAATTATTGATTGACAATAATACAATGACAAGTTGATGTTCTTCTATTTTTGACATATTTATGATTAACAAAATGTTAGTTGTACTTAACCAATTTTTAACAAAAGTGTAACCACAACTTTACTGCTTCTGACATTTAATGAAAACTAATGAAAACAATTAAATGCACTTAATCAAATTTTAATTTACATGATTATTTGTTTACAGGGTTGGTAGTGGTACCAATTTCCCATTGTTCACTGATTCTTAATT
>Ga0315913_1005495_pt1 | contig 15370 bp, 7 predicted proteins | sample MpolsnodulesMG_FD_207736 | JGI IMG/M metagenome (GOLD analysis project Ga0315913, IMG submission 207736) | Medicago polymorpha root nodule microbial communities from Los Angeles, California, United States - small nodules | ecosystem: Host-associated > Plants > Roots > Nodule | place: USA... | reverse complement strand
GAAAGGCAACAACAAAACTAGGGTTTGTATAGAGTTTGTCTCTTGGCAACAAACACTAGGGTTTGAGGGTTGATTCACCTTGGGAAACACTATTAGGATTGAGTCTCTTGGTCACGGGAAGAGATTGTGACTTTGGATAGAATTAAGCGGGAGACTTATTCTTGTAACCCATTGATATCTCTTTTGTAAAGTTACTCATCATTATAGTGAAACGGAGGGCTGTTCTCTCCCCCAGACTAGGTCAATTTGGACTGAACTGGGTAAACAAATTCTTTTGTGTTATCTCTTTCTTTTCTTTCTTACGTTGCTTTTTACTTTTGGCTTGTGTTTATAATTGTTCCATACACTTTGTTTTAATTGCTTGATTATTCCTTGCTCCACACATCAAGTTTGTTATTGGTGTAATTTTCATCGAATTCACAACAATTGGCGCCCATCGTGGGGCAAGGGTCAAAGGATAATCAAGTACCATGGGTTCGAAGTGGGATATTGAGAAGTTTACCGGAGATAACGATTTTGGGTTATGGAAGGTAAAGATGGAAGCGGTGTTAATACAGCAGAAGTGTGAGAAAGCTTTGAAGGGTGAAAGTTCGTTCCATGTCACCATGTCACGAGCGAAGAAGACCGAGATGGTGGACAAGGCCAGGAGTGCCATTGTCTTGTGCCTCGGGGATAAAGTTTTGAGAGAAGTAGCGAAGGAAACAACCGCGACATCGATGTGGTCAAAGTTCGAATATTTGTATATGACAAAGTCTTTGGCTCATCAGCAATTCCTAAAGCAACAACTTTACTCATTTAAGATGGTAGAGTCAAAGGCCATCATGGAGCAACTTACGGAGTTCAACAAAATCCTTGATGATTTGAAGAACATAGAGATTCTTCTTGTGGATGCGGGTGGTCTGATGGTGTGGTGTTGTTTGGAGGATGAAGAAGGTGATGTGTCTCACCTTGGTAGTGATGCCTAGTGGAGCGGTGGTCGTCTGGAGAGACGTTAAACACTCAACATCAGCCTGGAGAGGCGGTGGTAAGAATACTCATGATCAGTCTGGAGAGGCGGAGACAACAATACTCATGATCTACCTATTGAGGTGGAGTTTCAAGGTTAAAGACATAGTGGGATGTACGCATTTGCGAGTTGAGAGGTTGGAAGCTCAACTTGAGGTGGAGTTGAACACACCAGGAATGATACGACTTTGGAGGACCTTGGGTGCTATGCTCTAGTGGTGAGCAAGGGACTTCTCATGAAGACGGAAGGCATTCCGGAGGTTGAAGAATGTATAACACGGCTTGCGGGATTACCCTAAAAAAAGGCTAAGGGTGATTGGATGGAAGGTGATCTTCAAGGAAGCGGGAGATGTCCTGTGTTGAAGATGATATGGTGAATGCTTGTGGAACTACCTAAAATTCCTAGCGTAGTTGGACTGCAAGTACCTTCGAGAAGGCGGAAGACATTCCGAGGGCTGAAGGGGTTAAGGTGTGTACTTGTGGATGAATTACTCTAAAAGCCAAGGGTGATTGGGCACAAGTAGATCTTCAAGGAAGCGGGAGATGTTCCGTATTGAAGAGGTTATGGTAAAGTCTTGTAGAACTACCTGAAATTCCTAGCGTAGTTTAGATACAAGGATCTTCGAGAAGGCGGAAGACATTCCGATGGCTGAAGAGGTTAAGGTGTGTACTTGTGGAACTAACTAAAATTCCTTGAATAGTTTGGACACAAGGATCTTCAAAAGAGCGGAAGGCATTCCGATGGTTGAAGAGGTTAGGGTGTAAACTTGTGGAGCTACATGGTGTAGTGGCACGGAAGGGAAAGAGCAGCAAAAGGTAGTTGCTGTTAAATTGGCATCATCACTAATTTAAAGTCAAGGTGGAGATTGTTGTGAAAGTGACTCAAAATTGGAGTTTGAAGTGCAAAATTGATGTTTGCTGGAAGTGCTAAATCGGGGCCGATTTTGGCTGTCTTAGGGAGCAGTTTGGTTCATGAAAAATCGGCTCTCGAATGGAGGAATTTGGGGCCCGATTTTGCGTAACAATATTTTTCAGAAACGTATTTTTGGGTCATATTTGTTACAATTTTATGAGGGTTACTTTTACTATAAATATAGACTTTGTATCAGAGTAAACCTTGAGATAGAGGGGGCTGAAACAAGGGTTTAGAAAGGCAACAACAAAACTAGGGTTTGTATAGAGTTTGTCTCTTGGCAACAAACACTAGGGTTTGAGGGTTGATTCACCTTGGGAAACACTATTAGGATTGAGTCTCTTTGTCACGGAAAGAGATTGAGACTTTGGGTAGAATTAGGCGGGAGACTTATTCTTGTAACCCATTGATATCTCTTTTGTAAAGTTACTCATCATTATAGTGAAACGGAGGACTGCTCTCTCCCTCAGACTAAGTCAATTTGGACCGAACTGGGTAAACATATTCTTTTGTGTTCTCTCTTTTCTTTCTCTCGTTGTTTTCTACTTTTGGCTTGTGTTTATAATTGTTCCATACACTTTGTTTTGGTTGCTTGATTATTCCTTGCTCCACACATCAAGTTTGTTATTGGTGTGATTTTCATCGAATTCACAACAGTATGTCATAACATATAACTCTTTCAATATGTTTTAAAACATCTAACATGTGGTGTGCCGTTCAATATGTTGTAACATATAACTCTTCAATATGTTTTAAAACATCTAACATGTGGTGTGCCTTTCAATATGTTATAACATGTAATTCTTTCACACAAATGTGTATTGCTATTTGAAAAGTAGGTTTATTGTAAAAGGAGATCGAAACTTACCTTGCTTTCACATAACCGATTTTCCTTCATACAAATATAATTAAAAGAATATGAAGTGATCTGTATCTATGACATCATGTATCACCTACATGTAAAATCAAAAATCATTTTAGCACTGTGAACATGCAAATGTGTGTCAGAAGGCTGTCTTTGTCCATTATGGTCATCAGCGTTATCAAACAGTGGCCATGACAGATTGCAGTAGCGGAAGTTTTATAACTGCTATGGCCAATTTGCAAAGGATGGCGGTGCCATGGCGTTTTATGGTGGAAATGACGCTTAAGATAGCAGATTTTTGGCTTCCTGTCATGGTCTGCTACCTGCAATCGATAACACGATGGTGAAAGAGATAAAGGCAGTGAAACAATAATGGATTAAAACTTTGGCTGATTTACTTATTTGTTCTGTTTATGTAAATTTAGCATCTCTTTTCACTATAAAACTAAATTTTTGGGGGATAAAAATTAAAAACCAAGATTTTTGATAGTAGTTAGCTTGTGTACCTGTCTTCGGTAGGTATGTTGGATGTTTACTTCAGCTCATACTACATCTATATTCTATTATATTTACTCTTGGACTACGAAGCACTGGCACAAACATGTTTATACCGTTAATAATTTGAGAAAATGGTAGAATTAAATGTACCCCCCACATGTGTCGGTGTTGTGTCGGACTTGGATATGTGTCGAACACTGGACACACCTTCAATCTATAGTGTTGGTGCTACATAGCTCTCTGATTCCTTTTGAACAATAACATCTTTTCCCCAGTCCACCTTGCACCCGTTAATTACATCATAGTGGTTAGGGTGCAGTGCTATGGTGTATATTGCAGAGGTTGTGGTTTCTCACTTCTTCACCTCTCTTACATCATTTTAAGCAATTTTTGTTAATTTGTTTGTGAGTCATGTCGTCAATTTTTCCTTCATCTGGGATCACGTGATACTACACGTTGCATGGTTGAAGTATCTTGGGTCTATTAGGAAGTGATTGGGATGTCATACATTGGACTCAAGGATAAAATGAAGAAATCTCAAATGAATATTTTACTGTAGGTGGTAGGTGGATCACACGACCACCAATGTTCTACGATAGAGAATATTGGACAGTGAAATTCCAACAAGATCTGTAATTAAGTATAGTAGAGATGACAATGTTTAGGTAATTGGACATAAAAAAAAAAGGAGTTAAGGAACAAATATATCAAGGAAAAAGTTAGAATAGAACGCATGGATAAGAATATGGTTACTTGAATGTGATTTTCGACATATGAGTAGAATAGCAATAGAAACTTTCCAAGGAAAGTTAATCAACTTGAATATAATTCAAAAAATGGTAGGGGAAGTCCTAGTAAAACTTGAAGTCATTATATAAGACCTTTGCTCTGAATGGTTTTATTGAAAGTTTGATTTTACCTTAGTTTAGAGTTCATCTAGAGGAGTAAGGCTTTTGGTGATTGATTCAGGTTTACAATGCTTTTTGTCTGGAAGTTAAATTTTGAAACATTCACTTTTCAAAATCTTTAATCCATTTTTTATTACTCAACAAACCATAAATATGTAATGTGTTTATGCAAATGTTTACACTTGAATTGCTTTATAATGTTATTGGCATGCTTCCATCTTAAGTTCCTTCTGAGATTCCAAATCCTTTCTCCAAATTTATGGAATTTTATGAAGCTAGTCTAGATTCTCTAGAAATACAATCATTTGTCATTAGTACCCATTGGCAATTGGTGGCAAAATGATGATTGAATAAAGGACATTTAAATTTTAAATCTCTGATAAGTAAGAACAATCCTTCAGTGTAGGCTATACCCTCACACTTTGGAATTGTTATTGTTATTTTCTCAAATGCATCCATGTACAACCTTGTATTTTTAGGAGTCAAGCTGTCGAATCTTAGGCTATGTTTGGATGGCGGGTTTTGGAGGGGAGGAAACTTTTCTTATAAGCCTAGTCATATAATAGAATCTTGTTAGGCAGAATGTAATAGAATGGACTTAAGTTACTAGGGTTGACAAGCGCATTTGTGCGTTGGTGGATAGATGATAGAATACAGACGAGGGAGTGGCTTTTCTGCATAGAAGCTAGGAGGAGGTTGGAGATGGAACATGTAAACTTAGAGAAAGTCCTGGCCTGGGATATACACTTAAGCAAAATGTTGCGGTTTCAACCTTCACCACAACAATACTTACCTTGCTTTAGGGACTGCGGGTTGAAGTTTTCAATCTGACTTGTGAGTGTACATACTTGAGTTGTGACTGAACCTAGATGCTTGACGTGAACCTCCGAGGATCAAAAGGTGTGCAAAGTAGTGCCCTGCACTTTAGGTCAGAGTATTTGATTGGATTTTTTAACTTAGACAAACGATCAGTGGTCATTGTTGGGATTGTGTAATTTGTGAAAATTTAACAATTAGAAATTCTTTGTACCAATGGTAAGGGAGAATGTCCATCTGTCTTAACTAATGTTTCATATGGTTTGAAGCTTGATGCATATAAGGTAATGCATATGAGTAAAGTAGCAATCAAATCAATACTGATTGCCACATAAATTGCTACATTTTCTTTCAATCTGTCTCTTGTTTTAATAATTTTTTACTTGGATCTTTTATTTAGGGAAACCTTTTCTATTTTGTTTCAACATTACATTAATGTTTGTCTTTGCAGGGACCTTATGCTCTGAAGATGACACTGAAGGATGACAAGGGTGGCCAGTTAACTTGCATTAAATTTAATTTTAAAATCGTTTTTGGAGCTCTTGTGTCTGACATTTGAAGTGTTATACTCTGCATGCTTGATCTGGAGGGCTACTTCTCTGCTTTGTTGTTATGTGTTTTTTTTTTACTGTAAAGTGTATTGTGTATCACCTTTCAAGAGTCATTGTGACTAGGGTCAATGCTGTAAAATGCTTAAGTTATATACACTATACAGTGACATGAACCCATAATGTTCTATACGGTCAATGGTGAATCTTCCTTCATTTGTGAACTTAAATTAGAAGCATTATTTCAATAACTCATATTCATGCAAATTGAATTGGAAAATGAGAGGCGAAAACTATTTGCGATATAGACTTAAAATTTCCCCCTCCACCCCACAATATAATTTTTTTTTGTCAAGTAGCCACGAGCTCACACGTTTTAATTGTGGAGAAGTGAAGTGTTCGTAGTTCGAACTCCGGCTCCTGTATATAATAGGCATTGTTTGTACCAACTGAGTTAAGTTCATGAGACAAATTTTAATAAAACATTGTCTCATTTTATATTGTTTTACAATATTAATAAAGTTTAATAATTTTTACCTAGGCTTTTACTTTTCTCATCCTATGTGTTTCTTGCGTGTTCAATTTTTTGTTACTTCTCTAAAATACCACTTGTTCAAATTATATAATTTGAACGCATATAATTTTTTTTTGGACTATTTGAAACCTCCTAAAACCTATAAATGGTGTATAAATTGATACCAAAGGTTTTTGTTGACCACCATACTATCTCCACAAAACTGCAAAGCAACTTTATGGATTGTATGAATGGTCAGTGGTGGCCATGATAACATGAACCACTTCCAACCGAAAGCTAAGAAAAGAGAAAATTAAGAATGAATAAAAAGTGGAGATTGAATGAAAATGTTGAAGGGTGCAAGACTATTTATAGTCATAAAATATTCCTAAACTTTACTATTTTATGCTATCAACATCATTTGGCACGAGACAATTCCTTTGAAAATAAATCTTTTTGCTTGACGTCACCTTCAGAACCACATTCTTACTATTGATGATCTTTTGCGGCGGAGCTTACTTCAGAATCAACATCAACTATGTCTGGACGGTTGCAGATCTACTGAGGATATTAATAATTTGTTCTTGCATTGTAACTTCTTTGGATCTATTTGGACATTGGTTTTCCATCAGCTAGATTATGTTACAGTGATTTCAACTCTCATTTTCGACCATTTACTTCAATTAGGTCATTTAGGTGGACCATCAAAGCATCATCAGTCAGCTATGCATCTTTTACGACTTTCTTGCATATGGGGGATATAAAATGAAAGAAACGGTCACATTTTCAAACACAAGGTGCACTCTTACATCAACTGCTCCACAAAATTAAGCTTCAAACATTTTGGTGGTTGAAAGCAAAATGTGTTACTTTCTCTTTTGACTAGCATTCTTGGTGGCTTAAACCAATTATGTGTTTGGGGAGCTATAACTTAATTTGTATTTTTCTTCTATTATTGGTTCCTTTTTTTGACTTTGTAAACTTTTGATTTAACATTTTCTTCTTGGGACACCTTGTGTTGGATAGTCTTGGCCTATTTTAACTTCTTAAAAAAACATATAAAAAAATACTTAATATGATAAAATAAAAATTGGCACATTATTACACCAAAATATTTTAAACTATGATGTTTAGGAGTATTCTTTCTTTGCCTATAAATAAGTACTAATTGCTCTATCCAGAAAAGCACCTCAAAAGCTACACACAAAAAAAAAAATCTAATGACAAATTTCACTCGAATCAATGAATCATCACATACAACATGAAGGTCACCAAAACATCTAAACATTGCAAAGTCAACGTCTTGAGCCACGAGTCAATGACTTGAGGGCTACTATTTTGGATCAGACCAAGGCCCAATCCTCTGGATCCGGTATCCGTAATTGCTATTGAGGCTCCATAAGTCATCCAAACGTCATTGCGCTCTATATGCACTGGTGAAGAGTAACTTGACACAAAATCATATATTAAAGCACCTATGAAACTTTCAATAGATCCAATGTTTGTCTGACCATTGAACCTCAAAGGTAAAATTGACATATCCACTCCGAAAACAAGTACACATTCTCATTCTAAGAAATTTCCTCAAAGCTTTTTGAACCTTTCTGACTTGAACCTTTCTTTAATTTAGCTATTAAAAAGTCTAAATAGTTATAAATAGATTTTTATAATATTCTAAACATGTTTGCAAAAATAAATTCAATAATATGAATCTTGCACATGAATTGTTTTGAAAACAAGCATAAGAAAATGCTCATATAACATATTTGAAGGATTGTTGTTTAAATAAATCTTGTAAAGAGATTCAAACTCAATTTGATATATTTATAGAATTAGAAACTTATTTAACCCCTTGTCAATTTTTTTAAAGTAATTAGAAAAAGGTATCAAAGCACTTTAATTAGTGAATACAATCTATAAACTCCCAACTTAGGGCAGTTTGTTTTGAATATTTTTTTTTTAATATTCTATTTTTCTAAAAAAAAATCACTTTTCTTTTTTAATAGTTTTTGTTTTAGATTTTTAAATAATTTATTTGAATAAAAATATCATTTTTAACCTCAAAATAAAAACTATTTCTAAAGTTTTTCTAAACTATGTTAAAAAAGAATCAAATATAAGAACTTTCAAATCTTTAATCTTTGGGTTAATTAAGTTTTTAGTCTCTATAAATATTCACAGTTTTGTTTTTAGTCCCTACAAAATAAAATCACACTTTTTAGTCCATGTGACATTTTCCTTAAGCATTTTAAGGACCAAAACTGTGGATGAAAATTTTTGACAGGGACTAAAAGTGTTGATAGAAAAATTTATAGGGACTAAAAATGCTAATGAAAAATTTTATAGGGACTAAAAAGTGTGATTTTATTTTGTAGGAACTAAAAACAAAATTGTAAATATTTATAAGGACTAAAAACTTAATTAACCCTTAATATTTTTATCACAGTACACAGAACACAATTAATTCAGTTTTTTTCTTAAATATCTGTAAAAAAAGAATCTCTAAATATTCGTAAACAAAATAATTCTCCCCCCTTATTCCAAAAAGCTCCTAATTGAAGACAATTCCCAATTTCTCACTGCTTCGTTTAAGGGTAGCAATCGAATTGACCTCGACAGTGTCCGGCGATTTGGTACGTTGCAATATCACTCTCTCACTTAGACTAGAAACTCTATTCTTTATTCAATCTGTAGATTTATCCAAGTTTATGAAAAACAGCTTATAACTTATGCGAAAACAATTTAATTTTATCATAAGCACTTATATATGATAAGCCCTTATGCTATAAGCTGCAAATTAAGCTGCCCTATAGCACACTCACTTATCATAATAAGTGCTTTTGAATAAGCTTACATAAAATTAAGTTAAATTGTTATTCTATATGCTATAAGTTGTTTTCATAAGAGAACTTATGAAAATAAGCTGAAAAAAGCTTATGAAAAATGTCATAAGCTGTTTTCACATGTTCTCCCAAATAGTCTCACAAAACTTATGTCAGTAGATAAGCTCAAATAAGTCAATCCAAACAGGCTCTAAATTAAGTTGTTTATCCAAACAAGGCCTTAATCCTAATGTAGCTTTTTTGGGTTTAGTGTCTGATAGGTTATGTTGTTGACACAGGAATTTTTTGGAATAATGAGGAGGCAGGGGCAGTATGGTGATGCATCTGCGAATAATTATGGGGCTTCACAGATGCATCATAATCATCATATGGCTGGTCAAAGGATGGAAACAAAGTCTGGTAACTTTGAAGGACGGTTAGAGGCGTTCACTCCGGAAAGAGAGAATTCGTATCCGAATTCTAAGCCAGATGGTCAGTGGAGATGGGAATCGGATGAATCAAAGATGTCTAATTCAATGACATCTCATATGTATAATGAAGGTGAGTGTTATACATTGTCACCTTATGATTGCTTATGCACCGCTTTATTAAATGCTCTAGTAGCGTTCTATATAGCTGTAACATATAGTAATTTGAACAAATTACTATTTTCTGCAATTTGCGATTCACAACATTGATTAACCTAGACAACAACTACATATGTATTAGAAAAAACTGACTTAGAATGTGTATAAAGACTTGACCAGAGTGTGTATGATATAGTTTCTGCACAATACAAGGGAGAACAGCACATGGCAAATTTTTATGGCATTGAATAATTTTTTGTTTTATACGATTTTTGGGGGCCGAAATGCTATTTTGGTATTTTAGACCAACCTGTACGTGGGACAAAAAGTTGTGCTGTGGTTTGGTGAGGGACAAAATTATCAGTTTTTGTCCTGTCCCTTGCCTCTAGTTTGTCCTGTACCTGAAACAGTTTTACAAATCAAACATTGGACAACTGGAGTTGTTCTGTCCTGTCCTTCATTTTTTAGCAAATCAAACGTGTGTGTATTCTAGGAATTATGCTAGAAAGTCCTTTGCGTAAAAGATCATTGATGGTATCATGTGATTTGATTAGGCAGCAAGGTTTACATAAATGCTGTCCTTTCAAATTTGTTGTTAAATGCGTATTGATATTACATCATTCATGTTTCTGGTGTTCTTTGTAACCCTTGCCATCAAATCTGCTTATTTTTCAATCAATGGATTTAAAAGCAGTTCTTGATTTATATAAGATGAATGAAGCTCTTGGTGTGTATTTCAAGTTGCTTACAATGGTATACTTGTTCAGAAGACATTGCCATATTTGCATAACCTATCCTACTTTTTAATTGTTGAGATAAAATTATTTTAATAATAATTGAAATTGCGGGTTACATTCGTGACAAGAACATTGGCTACCATGTCTAAAAGGCCCAGTTACAGGTTTGCCATTTATATGATGAAAATAGTTTTTCAGTTTCTGAAACTTAGGGAATCTTTGTGTGTTCAGGTCAAGGTGGTGATGCTTCAAGGTCCTATTTTCAAGGACAGAGGCCTGATCCTAAATTGGCTTTGCAGAGTCGGAGCAACAGTGATTCCAGATCTCAGGCCCATGAAGAAAATATAGATGTTAGATATGAAGGAAATCATTTATCACAAACTTTTGAAGGTCTTGAGCAGAATTTTCATGATGACATTATTAAACTGACTAAAGAACAGCACGATGTTGAAGATGCAGAACATGCCAGGCACAGAGAGGTTAGTTTTCACCCAGTCCTTAAAATACCCAAAATCTGCTACAAGTTTGTCAAGCTTTGTTTGTTTTTTTCTTTCTCTATCATAATGGATGAGCGCATAATCGTGCAACACACTTGATGGATTTAGTACATATTCTGCAAGGTTAACATACACATACTTACTGGGGTTTCAGCATATGAAAGCAGGAGAGACATAAAGAGCCATCTAGAGACTAGACTTCTTTTGCAGATATTTAGTTTTATAAGCAAATGAGCATCATTAATAAAATTAATTATGGTTTATGGTTAAACTAGAAAAATACTTGCGTATTCACTAGGTAGTTGTAAGAGTAGTTGGCTGAGCTGGCATGGGTGGGCCCAGGGGAATGTGGGAAGCAATAGGTAGTTATAAGGAATAATGAGACAGACCGAGGGATTATCTAGCATTCTGTTATAGTGAGAGAATGGGGATCACCAAAGATTCATGGTGAGGAGAGCATTATATCTCAGGCTGATAGTTTTCCCTATCAGATTTCTTAACCTTTTCAATTGTTATATACTCTATAATAATCAATCCAATTCATAAATTTCCCTATTATTTGTGTATTAATCCTCATCAATTGGTCTGCTCTGCTGGATCTAGCCAAGAGCGTGTCCTGTGCCGTAAATGCCATCAGAGATAAGGGAGCAGGACAAAACGTTGGAAACGCAAATGCCAATTTTGAGGACTTAGGCGGGAGAAGTTAGAGGGACAATGCAACTTCTTGTGGACAAGCTTTAACAGAAGAATACAATGGTAACAAAGCTGAGCAAGGTGATAGGGAAATGCATAACGAATTAATGTGTGACCCCCGAATTTTGATCGGATGACAGTTCCGGTGAATCCCGGATGTTTGCGTAGAAGGCTGAACTACCTATGTTCAAAGGGGAGGATCTGGTCATGTAGATCATGCAAGAGGAGATTGACTTTGATGTGCTAGGTACTTCAGGGGACAATAAACGAAAGCTTGCTCGACTAAGTATGGAGGAATCCACAATTCATCGGTCGGTTCACGCTGTTAATGGAGACACAAGATGAACTATCATGGGAGAAGTTGAAGAATCGTTCATCGCACTCTACGTTGGACATCATTTAGAAAATCCCTTTAAAGAATTTGCCACACTAAGGCAATCAAGGAGCGTAGAAGAGTTTGTGGAGCTCTTTATCTTTGAACTACTGTCATCTCAAGTAGTGCACGTTCCTTAGGAACAATATTTGGTGTATTTCATCTTTCGCATGTGAACTCGGACATTCAACCCACAAACATGAATGCAAATGATGAGATCAAAAGATGTAGAGGAAGAGTTGCGTGGAGGGGATGGCGACGAGGACTGGGGAACGAATGTGTGGGAGAAGAATGAAAGGATGGGCTGCTATGAGGAAATGTGCCCAAATTCGAGTCAACTAAACTTAATTGTCACTCCTGCGATGGCAAGCGACAAAGTCGAAACTCAGAACAATGGAAGGGTTTAAAGTACCACTCCTTCCTTGAGCCAACAGAGAGAGAATCCAAGGGCCTCTGTTTTCAATGAGGAGACAAATTTCATTCTCTTCACCAATGTCCAGAGAAGTAACTTCGCCTATGAGATGACCATTTGATTTCCACCAAGGTATATGCAGGAACTTGGAGGTTAGGTTGGGGACAAAAATTTGTGGGGGACCCTTTTGTGCTCAAAGATATCTTGATGGGAATTTTGTGGCTGAGTACGTAGTAACCTAGGGCAAAGTTGTGATGGATTAGAAGCACCTGTCAATGCAGTTTTAATCACCACGATGGGTTGGTAACACTACAGGGGAGTGGGAGAAAGCCAAGAGTAGGCAGAACCAATGACACATAAGTTTGGAAAGTTTGATGGTTAATGGTTATAACTCAAATAGATGTAAATGATGTTGAAGGGAGGGAGGAATTGATAATAGAACAGTAGGAAAGTTTGGAAAAAAAGAATTGAGCAAATTTCATCAAGTTTTTTTAGGAGGATATAAGGTTGCCACATGAGCGTGAGCAAGTTCCCTACATAAGACTGCTGTCTGAACAAAGGCCCAATCAGTTTGTGAGGATAACTGAAGAAAGAAATTAAGAAGCAAGTAGGGAAATGCTGCAAGCTCATATGATCAGCCTTAGTATGAGTGCATTTTCCAGCCCTGTTCTGTGGTTTAAGAAGAAAGACGCATCATGGAGGTTATGTGTGGATTACATAGCTCTAAACAGGGTAACAATTCTTGATAAGTACCCTGTCCCAGTAGTCGACGACTTGCTTGATGAGTTGTTTGGGAGCCAGAATTATTTGAAAAATTGATCTCAAATCCAGATATCAAGAAAGTTGGGTGCATGAACCGGATATCCTTTAACAAAGTTGACAAAAAAGAACTGCGGCTATGGAGGACTTAAATACTTTATAGAGAGTGATTGAGGGATTTTCTTGCATTCTTTTATAGTGAGAAATTTGGGATTGCTGAGAGATTCACGGTGAGGAGATCATTATAGCTCAGGCTGATAGTTTTCCCCTTTCAGCGTTCTAGACATTTTCAGTTATCTTCTTTATAATCAATACAATTCAGAAATTCCCGTAAAAATAAATTAAGAGAACATATGCTGTTAAATAAATTAGTATCAGATACAGGTCCTCCTGCAGAATCCTCAATTAGCATGAATTGGACTACATCCCAGGAGTGCAAGCTCATCAATGGATTTTGTAGGACAGTGACCAAAAAACTTCTGAAGGAATGAATTATTTGTACTGTTTAGATTTTGTTGTAGGCTTTGACTGCCTATTTCCATGATAGTAAATAAACTTGTAGTGATTATGCATGCAAAGTTATTGATTATGCATGCAAAGTTACAAACACTGCATATTTAGATCTTGCTTCTTTTTGCATCGTTTAAAGTATAAACAGACTTCCGATGTCTGATTTTGATACTTTTAGTTAGGTTCATTTGTCAGCTGAATGTCAGCACCGAGTCTGGTTCTGCAACTTGCACCTTTCCTGCCTTTTATTTATGAAATCCATGCATGTTTTATAATTGGATAAACTGATGTTGACCAATAACAGTTTATAATTGCTAAATTTATTCATGTTCGAACTAGATATCTTATGTATTCTCTAAAACTATATTTCTCCATATATCTTTAACGAGTCCATTGTATTTCTCCTTGTCAGAAAATAAATACAATCAATTCTCAGTATGAAGAAAAACTGGAAGCACTCCGAGCTCGGCATGGAAAGCGTAGAACTGAATTTCTTCAAAGGGAATCACGTGCAAGACAACAGCAGTATGAACAAATCATTCGGGATCCTTACTCCGGTAGTGGCACGGCATCCAGAGGCCCTCATGCTCATAGCAATGTAAATGCTTCAGCTTCGGGTGGAGAACCCCAACGAGGCTATTCTGCTGATCACTTTGATCCCTACAGAGAGCAAACTCGATTTCTTGGGAGTGCAAGAGATCAAGGATTCGAACCTAGAGGTCCGTATCCCGGGGGACGTGTCTATGACACTGGTTCACGTTACTACAACTAAGTTTTGACCATAAGTTCACCTCTCATGTTCGGTTTGTACTATGTACAATTTAAATTGCATACATGCATTTAGATGTAGCGTGACCAGCATATTTGTTGTGTTTGTGAAATCCAATACCATTCAAACCTAAGAAATAATTTTATTCCATTTCAGAACAACTGCATAAAGCTACAATTAGCTAGGAAGAATGACATGATTCAATTAACTTGTTATATAAACTGGGGTAGGCTAATTTGTATTCATATCTCTATCTCCCTGTCAACCATTACATCAAGGGGAGATTTTTCCTCCTGTGTGCTTAGGGTGACTTTGATTAGTTATGGTATTTTTGTTCTAAAAATGATTCTGAAAAACTATTTTTAAGAAAGAAAAGAGTGTATACAATGTTTTTAAAACAGTTTAGAGAAAGAAAAGAAACTTGTTCGGTAGATGCTCTTGTTCGGTAGATGCATTTGTGAATTTAAAAATAAAAATCTTCGCATTTTTTTAATTTTTTTTTCAATTATGTGCAAGAATTTGGATATATTTTTGAGATTGACTACATTCTATTGCAAATAGAATATAATTAATTAATATTTCACTTTTTAACTTCTACGATATAAATGTCTGTTAACTTATATTTTCTATTCTTAATTTTTTAAATGTGTGTTTATTTTAACTCGCTAGTAAAAAGGTGCAAGACTCTTAAGCAGACCATTGTGAGACTGTTCCAAATAGTTCACGAGAGTATTCACAAGGAGCTTAAAAAAAAGAGTAAATTATAACTCTTATCTAAAGATAAATTTGAATTACGCTTCTGTCTCATCTTTTGTTAAAATATACACTCATTTTTCTTTTTCTTGAGAAATAAATATATAGTTAAAATAATGCTCCCCTCCCTAAATAAAAAAGAAGTATACATTAATAAGCAAGTTTATTTTTTGGTAGTAAATAAGCAAGTTTTAAATAAATTTATTTTATATGACGAAAGAAAATGGCGAATTAAAAAGTGATTTTCATAAATACAACACTAAATAATGGTGGATTCTAGGGTGAGGGTCCAATTAGGTCCCTCACCGGTGAACCACGAGAAAAACACCAATAGATTAAATAAGTGGTTCAGATTTATTTAAATTAAAAGAGGGAACATGTAGAACTGCTC
>Ga0315913_1005494_pt1 | contig 15374 bp, 6 predicted proteins | sample MpolsnodulesMG_FD_207736 | JGI IMG/M metagenome (GOLD analysis project Ga0315913, IMG submission 207736) | Medicago polymorpha root nodule microbial communities from Los Angeles, California, United States - small nodules | ecosystem: Host-associated > Plants > Roots > Nodule | place: USA... | reverse complement strand
CGATCTTTTTCATCTGCCTTTTTATTTAGGGTCAAATATGTTTTTGGTCCCTATAATTATACCATCTTTTTGTTTTAATCCCTCTAAAATTTTCTTTCAATTTTTAGTCCCTATAAAATTTTCAATCACTACTTTTGGTCTTTATTTTTAACTAAATTTTTGTATTTTTTAATGAAATTGTGCAAAAATATATAGAATGTTGTAAAAATCACTCAAAAAAATAGATTTTTTTAACGAAATATAAATTAAATATGAATATTTTACCGCCAAAAATAAAAAATTTATATTTAATTCATGTTTTGATAAAATATTCTAATATTTTTTTGGGAGAAATCCTTATAATATTATAAATTTTTGCGACTGCATTTCTTCCGTGCTCGTCTACACATCACCAGGTTTACTTCATTCCGTATCTTTCTCCAAATAGAGAGAAATACCCTGACCGGATCCCAGTGAGACCTAGCAGTTATTTTTTCCTTTTCAACTATATATACTGTTTATTTACGATGGTGAAAGCTTGTTTGTTATCTATCTATAAATCCATTCTTATGTCCGAATTATTTCTTTGGTCTATTGCATTCGTTATGTCATATGGCAGCATAAATGACTAATGACCCGTATGGATTGACTTATTTTTTAGCTTATGAAAAATAACTTATGCAAATAATTAAGCTTTTATGTTAATTCATTCGTTCTTACTAACAAAAATTGTATCTTCATAATCTGTTTTTTCATAACTTACCTTGACAAGCTTGCGAATAATAGATAAAAACTTGTTTATTTGCTTAAATTGTTTTGCATAAGCTCAAAAATAAGCCAATCCAAACTAGAGCTAGCTTATGATCTTTTTGTAAGGCCTTTTTGTACAATGAATTCAAATTAAGGAATAATGTTCAGATGATTTTGCTTATGAACCTATACATATGTGGTCTCTCTCTCAAAGGATGGATCCTGTAATGGAAGTATCTTATGCCCTCAAATTATTTTATTTTCAGCTCTCTACTTGTTATCCTAAAGTTACAATTGTACATTGCCATGGAGTCTACATCCATGCTACTATCATATTATGGCCAAACCCTCTAGGTGTCCAGTGTCCACTTGATCACATAGTAATATCCATATTCCATAATTATATATAGGTTGATTTTAATTTTCAGGCACTGCATACTATATCAGTCATGGCTACAACATTAATATTGTTTTTTTTTTTTCCTTTCTTGCTGCAACTATAACACTCAGAAGTGCATGTCATTGATAAAATGTACATTTCTATCTTTTGTGCTAAATTGTATCTGGGTATGCTTGAACTTGAAGGTAATTGTATAGAAGGCTGAAAGTAGTGACATCCCAAACATTGACAAGAAAAAGTAAGATATTATCTGTCTAGACTTCCCTGCCCTCCTTATGTGGAAAATGACATTTTAATTATTTATATTCCAATGGATGTATACAATTCAAAATCACGCTTATCCCACACGTGACTGTCGCGTGCGTATGAGTCATGTGAATGGAAAAAGAGAAGATTTGGAAATTTTTGTACCCTTAAGTGGTTATAGACTTTTAGTCAGCTTGATCAGATTTCGCTCAATGAATTAATAGATGTGGTATGTTATGTTTATTAAAGGGTTAATATATGTTTATCCCTATAATATTAACGGTTTATGGTTTACTGTAAAAAAAAATAAAATTAGATTTCAACCCAATTTCAAATTCTTTGAACCTTCTTGGCATCAAAATTTCAAATTCTTTGAGGCTTTGTTTGCGAGTTTTGAGGGGAGGGGAAGGAAAGACTTAGGAGGGGAAGAGAAGAGAAGGGAGAAAGGAGGGAAAACCTTCCCCTTGTTTGGGATATAAAGAAACCTAGAAGGAAAGGAGATAGAGGACTTATGTGATAATTTTACTATTTTACCATTTTTTTCTCTTGAAATTAATACATTGTGATATACTTTGTAATTTATCTTGTAAATTATGATTGGAATTTTGAATTATTATGAGGATAAAATTGTCAATTTGTATGTTTAATTTTCAAAACCCTCCAATTTGGGGGAACTTTAAAATTGGACAAATGAAGCCCTTCAAAACCCCCCAAAACCTTTTCCTATTTTTTTTAAACTCCCAAACAAGGGTTTACCTCTCCATAAGCCTTTCCTTCCCATTCCTTCCCCTCCAAAACCCAATTCGCAAATAAAGCCTGAGTGAATTCTTTGGTAAATTATAAAGGTTTAATTGCACTTTTTCCTCCTATATTTTGCCAATTGTGCGATTTTGCACCTATTGTTTTAATTGAGCGATTTTGCACCCCATCATTATCCCCCTTTCTGGTTTGGAGGCCCCTGGGGTGTTTTAGTGATGATGTGTCCGTTTTTGATGACGTGTCCGCATTTAATTTATGCCATGTGTGTAAATCATATTTTTTAAAAACAAAAAAAAAATTGTGGGAATTAAATAGAGGGAGTCACGTGATAAAAATGTGAAATCCCTAATTTCTATCTTCTTCCCCCATGAAATTCTTTTTGAACAAATCATGTATCTACAATCGTCTTTTTCTGTACTTTCATTGCATTGTCTGGACAATATTTTTTGCAGTTAAACTAATAACTTTTCAAATTCTATGATGTTTCTAATTCTATGCTCTTAGATTCCTTCCAACTTTCCTTCTCAATAAAATATAGCATTAAAGTTTACGTTCCTATCATCAATCAGAAAATGTGATGCATATAGTTGGTATCAGAAAGTTCCTGTCATTAGACAGTGTTCTATGTTCTGTTCAATTATAAAGCCAAAGATTCAATACAATACAATATGACAAAGTAACAATATTTTAGTACTCTCTACAATACAATATAAATTACAATTGTCAATCAATTTGCATAACTACCAAACTACTGCACAAGAGATTCTTCGTATAGCCTGAATTATAGTTTTCTGATCAATCCTTTATGTATCTTGTCATAACAGTGGAACTTAGCATTACACATGATTTTCAAGATGCCCACTTGTAGTTTTGATTTAATTTTACATCTATAATGCTTGACAGTCCAACACCACATACCCCTCGGCAATACCATGCAACTTGAAAACATTCTAAAGACTAGAGAATATGAGAAGTTAGGGGTGTGTTGTGAAATTTGTGAGGGTATACAAAGGAGATCACGTGACTCCCTCTATTTAATTCCCACAATTTTATTTTTTTGTTTTTAAAAAATATGATTTACACACATGGCATAAATTAATTGCGGGCACGTCATCAAAAACGGACACATCATCACTAAAACACCCAAGGGGCCTCCAAACCAGGGGAAAATGATGGGGTGCAAAATCGCAACCACAAAAAGACGAAGATGGGTTTCTGTTTGTTACATACAGCGGCGAAAACACCTTAGGAGAACTTATTTCCCACATTCACTTGTAGTCATAATGAATGTATACTGTTTGATCCGATCTCGTCGGTTTGTCTGATAAATTCTTTGTAGTCTGTAGCTCATTCAAGAACCATACTCTCAATGTTATGTACAGTTGTAAATAAATTCTAAGAACCTAATTGTTGTAAAAAATTCCCTCGTTTGTTCACTCTTTCAACTCTTTTACCTGTGTTATTCTTCATGCATATCTTTTTTGATGTTCATTTTTGACTGCACATTGAACTATGAGTAACAATATAAGATTTTGATTTTATTCATGAAAGTTCTCCTACCGTCTTTTGTGGATCATGCTTAATGGAAAGATACAAGCAATGGGAACCGAGTCAGTGTACAGGTGAAATAAATGCTCATTTATACTGTAGTGTGCATAAGCACAAGTAAAAATGAAACAATATACCACTCCTTAATATACTACCAACTTTTTCTGGTGCATTGCTTATATTGATATATATTTGGTAAAAGCTAATAGGTTTTCTTAAAGTGTCAGTATATAATTTAAGGGATTTGGTTTCTCTAAAACAAGTAAGTCACTTTTAAGAGTAAAGTGATAAGTGCCATTGATTTGATTATTAAGTGTTGAAATTGTGATAATGTGCATGTACATCTGTAACAAAATATGAAGTATGAAAATCAACATCTTACTTTCTAGAGTCTAATTTCTGACCGAGACAGTGGGATATGAAGGGTGTGTCATGTCATGTTACATGGAACCTTGTTGAAATGATATTTGTCGCTTATGTGGAACCAATGGTTTTGTGGCAATCCGCTCCCTCAGATGGCATATGGTGTATGTTCCATGTGGCATGCTCCTTTGGTGACGGTTTAGCCATGCTCTATTGTCCCCAAAATCTCTTGTCCCCACCTCCCACATCACATTTGGACCCATCTGTTGCTATTTTCATAAGACAATGGCGCAATACTGTTGGGTTAAATGTTCTCTACCTATCTTAAATTATGTAATGTAAGGGCAAGAAAATGATACGCGGAACAATCACATGTCTGATTTAGGAATTTTTTACATGTTTGAATTGACAGTGTCCATGAGCTGTTATTCAACAGTAAAATTTTGACTTTGTAACTTAAAAGTGTCGAATTTCAAATCTCATGAAACAATTGTAAAATGATTATTAGTGACATCGTTATTAGCAAGAACTTTCCGTTCCCCAACTTTATAAATGTGAAGTTGAATTTGGCCAAATTACGGTATGGTTTTTGCAAAAGTTACACTTTAGACCTTCAATGAAATCAAGTATCGCCATAATTTCTTCAAACTTTCTGTAACTTCAATCATGCACTAAGTAGCCTGGTCGGTAAATAAAGACATCAAACAACTACAATTTTGGAGACAGATGAATTTTGCAGATTATACTTGATGCTAATTTGCTGAAAATCTTAATTCCCTAGCAGTTGGTTCAGTTCCTTATGGTAGGGATGGTCAATGAGATGTCCCTAGTGTTTAAAAATGATCTGAAAATACGGGCTGGGGAGACAAATGTGGACCCTCGATATCTTCAGCTTCGTTTCCAAGGTTCATCTCCCAAACACCTGCATGTTCTCTTAAAGATCCCCTTCTATCCCATACAAAACCTACATTTAATGCACCTTCTATTCTAACATTACATATAACTGAAACTAACCTGAACCTAGACATTCATACAAACATTGAGCCTTTATTCTTGTTCTGCATTTGATCTCAACATGGCTTCTCTTCCTCTTCTTCTGCTCCTCATCCTCTGTGGTTCTTTGCATGCATGCACCCCTCGTCCTCTTACTGAAAAAGATACTACAAAATACCATTTCAATAAGGTTGGATTAAATATATTTAGTCCTTATAAGTTTATAACTATCTACAAATTTGTTTTTAGATCCTTCTATCTATTTTTTTTTCCGGTCATTACAAATTACAAAATTGCACGTAGTTTTGTAAATTTTAACCATTGAAAAATGAGTATATGAATAAAATATAAATTTTGTAAAGAATAAAAATATATTTAACTTTTTAAATATGTAGTATTCATTTGGTTATATTGTATCATATTATTCATTTCAAATTATTATTTTTTGACTAAAATTTGTGATTTTGTGCAGGACTTGGACAATGTTAAATTGTTGGGTACGTTAACTACGTTAAGTGTGAAGGAATGTAATAAGCTAGAGGAGAATCCAGCATCAACTTTGAATAAAGTGATCGTAGGTACATACCCATGTTGATTGATGTTAGTTGTTGTGTATTATACGTACTATTTAAAGTGCAATTTACCACGGGCTGTTGATTATTAAGATGAACAATATAATCCCATAAAATCATAGTTTGTTAATATGTGAGGCTCATAATCTATGGTGTGCACTCGGTTGTACATCATTTATTACTAAATTATTGCTAAGGATTTTTGCAGCTTTATATGTAAATTGTTTAGAATTTGCATTGGCCGGATGCATCCAATAATTTATGCTTATTGTAATAAAAGTAATAAGTGATGGTGGTCGATATTCAATTGCAGGGTCAACTTTCCAAACGGGTACGCCATACCTTCTTGCAACAAAGGTAATATAAAGACAAATGAAGTTCAATATTATTCTAGAATAAAAATTTTGTTGAAAGATTGAGTATACTTTTGATATATTTATCTAATAAAATTACATCATAATTTAATTTTTTTACGTTAGTTATTAAAATTATATCTCCACGTTATATATAGGGTGAGATGTGATTGAATGAACAAAAAAAAGAGGTAAACAATAGAATATTCAAGAGGCTTGTAAGGATCAAGAGAAAAGACGAGTGAGCCGACTTAAAATTTTGGCATTATAAACACAAAGAATACCTTTTGGATTTTCATTTTTTTTATCTTTAAAAAAGATTGGAATCATAGGATTAAGTTAAGAAGTTTAAAACTTTCTATTCCACGTATCCGTTTTCCAAATAAATAGTATTTTAGTGTACAAAAAATTATATGGACTATATATGTATATAAATTAAATAATTATATATTATTTTTATTCACTCGAGTCTAAAATACAGTATCAAAATTAAGATACGAATTCAAATTAGATATGCAATGTCATTGTGAAACAGTTTCACCCCGGGAACATCCATTGAAAATCCTCTATTTTGCCACAGTACCTCACTCCTTTTGGTTATTTTGTGTAACAAGGAAAAATAGTGATCTTTCATTAGATGTCAAAGCTTTTATTTTTTATTTTTAACAACAAACAAATATTTCTACGCAATCATTTACTACTATTATTTTAAGGGACATTTTCAGAAACATTATAGTATACACATATCAAATTGAGTATAACTAATAAGTGATTGAATTCGACTTATTAATCAATTTTTATTAAGTTTGAATTGATTGATAGTGCCCAAATTTGATCCACTAATGATATGATTATTGATCAAACTTTACTTCTCAATATTCTAGTCTAGATTACTAGAAGTTTTTGCCTAGAACCGAAACTTTGGCCCTTAAAGAAAATTCTTTGAATCAAGTAGAGATAGGTAGGTAGGTTTGTTGATTATGTACATTTGAAAAAAAAGAAGAAATAAAAAGAGAACATGTATGCTACTTGTCTAAAATGAGCAATTCATCTTATGGAGTAAAGTGAATAATATCAACGTTTGATAAAATATGCATATGTATAATAAATCATTGGTGATCAAAATGTTAACCTTGATTTGGAGAAGTCAAATCTATGTATTATACCCGTGGTAGATGTGTATGTTTTTGTTTAACATTGAACATGAATTATTTGAAAACTCAACTTTAAACAAACGTAATTTTGAAAAGTGAGTTTGCAAGAGAAATATGCTGCCTAATGCCTATGCTTCATGAGTTTGTTTAATATGAACCTCTCTCAAAAAGATTCTATCGGTTGACCTATCATTTTTAATATTTTTTTATAATAATAAAACAAAAAAAAAACTAATGTAATGTTTTATTGTAAAATGAGACTTAGGTTACCTTTGAAGAATTGTGAATAGTATATCTATCAATCAATGTTTAATCAAATGAGTAAATATGTAAGTGGTACCCACAAACTAACTTCACTTTACTTACAAATTTACTCATGTGGTAAATTTTTACTCGTTTATGGGTAAATTCCTCGTAATTCTTTTTTCAACGATAACTTAGAAAAAACCTTTATAACAACTTACTAAAAATTGTAAGAGATTTACCTTTGAATTATGTTAATATTAAAGGCCACCTGCTTTCATTTCAAATCAAAATTACATATACCAATTGTAAAACCAAGAGCCACGTTCAGTTTTACTGTGCCGACGTAATTAAACTCCAAAAAAAATTAACATGGTGTGATACAATATTATACATATATACGTGTTTGTTGGTTGAGAAATGTGATTTGAATGATAGAAAACGACGAGACATGGTTGTGCAGGATGAAAGGGGACATGCAAGGTCAATGCTGGGACCAGCTCAGCACAATGTTGAAGAAACAATGGTTATAAACACCAATGATAATGCAGAGGACATAGTCGAGGATTATGCACAACCTCATCGGAAAGCACCTATTCACAATGAAAAGCCATGACTCACTGTACTGAAAATACTTCATAATAATACAATATATTATATATGTTTAATTACTTTAAAAACAAGCTCACTTAAAGGTACTTTAGTAGTTTTAGCCTTTTGGATGTTGTATCAGAATGTTGAGTTCTTTATTTTCCTCAAAGTTTGTATTGTAGTGAGGATGAAGTAAACCATCAAATATAAAGGCACATGCAATACTGCATTGGTGAAATGTGAAATACCCCCATATATTATACCATTATCACCATTATTATTCAAGTCATGTTTTGATTCACGGTGAGGTTGACATGAATCACCATGGAACTTCAACAAAATCACGATGTCTTTGTGATTTTGTCCATTCTATCGTGATTCTAAAGAGGCAGTCAATTAGATGTTTTATGTTTTTTAATATAAATTATGAAGCTAAGTACAAAATAATGTAATGTTGTGCATCAAGTAAATGTTAAATAATATATGGGTAGTGTTAACTTGTGCCCTAAGGGCACATGTTAAGAAATCCAAAAAAAGAAATAATCTCTTAAACTTTGTGCATTCAATTCATTCTAAACATTAAAAATTAAATTTAATGCACGCGCTCCAATACATTATTTTTATATTTGGCTTCTAAACTTGTGCTTTAAGGGCACAAGTTAACATTTTCCATAATACATAAGTGAAATGATTTTTAGTGTGTTTAAGTTGAGTACTATATTCTTTTAACCTTTATTCACGTGTTTTCCCTTAAGTTGGAGTTGAAACTTTGACTAATGTTCTTATATAAAAGCAACATGTAACTTGTAAGCCTTCACTTTTGTGACGGTAGCCTTCGCTTGAGTTTCGTGATGGTACCCTTCGCTTGATATAGCAATGCTCAATTAGAAATTCTAGGAATTTAGGATTCCAGACAATTAAAATGTTTGAATTGTATTTTGTTTATTTTTTTTTGTGTTTGGATATAGAAATAAAATTATTCATTTAAAAAAATTAGAGATCAAATTTTAATTTTTGAAAATGTATAGAAACCAACTTGCATAATTCAAAAAGTACAAGGACCAATTTGCAAAATTCAAAAAATAATCAAGGACTAATGCATAAATTTGGGTGTGTGTGTCTATAAGGACCAACGTATAGGAATTTCAAATTCTTACTTATAGGAGATATTTGAAACTCTCTTTTAAAAATTCCCCAAATTTATAATCCAACAATAGAATTTATATTAAGAATTTAAATTACCCTCTAATTGTACATTACCTCTCAAGAAAATCTCTCATTCATACGCAAAGTGGTCAAGTTAGCACAACTTTTATGATGGAGCAAATATAAAGAAGAAATAAAACATATTTTAAAAGTTAATTTTTTTACGCATTAAAAACTAATAAATTAAACTTAATCAATAAGTAAAATAAATTTGAAATAATTTTTACTTATATTAATGAAACAACAACGAAGAAAATTAAAGCTAACAATAGTTATTTATAGATGTTGAGCTCTATGAAGTTTTAGAAAAGTCAACTTTATCCATAATTAACACTATACTAATTAGATTATCAATTTTTTTTAATAGTATTCCTCTTTTTGCTCAAAAAAAAAAAATAGTATCTCTCTTTAAACCAACAAAGTTGTTTAGAATAGCCAAATAATATATTAATGGAGTAACTAAACATAAAACTAAGCTAGTTATTTAAGTTTTCTCTCTCTCAAAACTACCCCATTTTTTAAAGGAAAATTGCTACCTCATTGTTATGAATCCCGGCATACACACTCTTAAAATTTTAAGTGAAATTCGCCCCTGCATTCAGACTCTTAAAATTGCAAGTGAAAATTGATATACAATCTGTTGGATATAATGGCAATCAATTATTATTTTTGTCTCCTTAAATCTTCATATTCAATTGACCGTACGTTACAAGAAAAATTTAACATTCCATCCATCAATATTCTTTGCCATTAATATCCTTTATATTGTAAAGAAATGTTGCAACTGAAAGATGAATATGCCATTTGACTTAGTTTGTACCAGTGGCATCATATAAATACTCAATATAAAAGAGAACAATGGCACGGGGACAGGTGGTGGTGGAAATCTAGTTCATCATCCTCTCTATTAAGCTATCTTCCTTTCTATTGTTTTTTTTGTTGTTATCTTGGACATTGTCTGTGAAGCTCCATCGTGTTTGGTCTCGAGTGCACGAGTTCAGACACGCAGTTGTGTAAATTTTGGGGAGCAAAACTGGATATTGGGTTGCACCGAAGGTCCACCGAAAATTTGCTTTCAGAGCAGTGGTTTCGGCCACGGCACAACAAAACTCTCTTCTTTCTTTCCTAACTATCCAAATTCTAATTTACTCTTAATATTTCCAACAATCTGAAAGCAAATTAATTAATTTATTTAATTATATTTGGAAATATTAACTTTGTGATTTTTTTCTATGTATCATGTTAGTTCGAATTGCATGGAAAGGATCACTCGATACCCTCATCTAATGGATGGTAAAGAGCTTCGTGGGTGATAATTCAAATGAATCGTTGTCTAATAATTTGAGGTAAATAGGTGACCATCGAGTTTTAGTAAGCCTTAAACTCAAAGATGTTTATGCATATAGATGTTGAATATAAAAGTGTGATATTTTTTTATGTTCATGGTTGCAAGATATTATCCAAATATTTTTTGATCGGTGAAAAAAAAATGGAAATATTTATATTTTATTTTTTGACAAATGGAAATATATATATGAAAACTTCTACATCTGTAATGTTAATTATATCTTAAGGACATCGTATGGATTTTTGATACGGTAATACTGTGATTCATAAACATGAAACATTCATAGTAAAGCATACGGTTTCATGGCTTTCTTTGAAAAATTTTATAAAGGTTTTTCTATCATGTGCAAACGAAGCCATATGAATACTCCTACATGCACTACATTTTCCATCCCTATGGCGTGTGGTAGTGTTTAATGTGAGGTTGAGCTTTTAGCTCTTAAATGAGTTCATAGCCCTAATTTTTGGGTGGTCCTTATGAGACGGACTTGATGGATTCGCCGCCTGTTAAATTTGAGGTTGAACATTTATTATGTTCTTAATAAATTCATAGCCTTTTATGGTGGTGCTTTTGAGACGCACTTGATGAATTTACCTACTTGAGTATGAAGGCTTAGACCACCTTTTATGAAAGACTTTGGCAATCTTTCTAGAGCACTCATGAGCAACCCAAGGTGATAAGGGTCTTAATTATGACGGAAATAATTATCGCGGAGCTATCACAATTTTAAAGGTAAAAGTGCGTGTTGTGAGGGTCTCATCTAAATCTATTAAGTTCAAGAGTAATTTCACTTAATAGATTTAAGGTGTTGCCTCACTTCATTACGTGTTAATTCAATCCTTGTGACATTAACACTTAAGCATGAAAAAAACCTTTCCTTGCCCAAGGTTTCAATTTCTTTCCTTTGTCAAGATTTCAATTCCTTCTCTTTGATGGCCATTAGTGGGGGGATTGTTGGATATAATGGCAATCAATTATTATTGTTTGTCTCCTTAAATCTTCATATTCAATTGACCGTACGTTACAAGAAAAATTCAACATTCCATCCATCAATATTCTTTGTCATTAATATCCTTTATATTGTTAAGAAATGTTGCAACGGAAAGATGATGCCATTTGACTTAGTTTGTACCAGTGGCATCATATAAATACTCAATATAAAGGAGAGCAATGGCACGGGGACAGGTGGTGGTGGAAATCTAGTTCATCATCCTCTCTATTAAACTATCTTCCTTTCTATTGTTCTTTTGTTATCTTGGACATTATTTGTGAAGCTCCATCGTGTTTGGCCTCAAGTGTACGGATTTAGACACGCAATTGTGTAAACCTTGGAGAACAAAACTAGATATTGGGTTGCACCGGAGATCCACCGAAAATTTGCTTTCAGGACAGTGGTTTCGGCTACGGCACAACAAAACTCTCTTCTTTCTTTCCTAACTATCCAAATTCTAATTTACTCTTAATATTTCCAACACAATCCACTCATACATCATAGTTGTTTGCAACATCCAATAAAAAAGAGAATGCATAATTATACACGATTTATGTAGTAAGTATAAAAAATCATCCCAAAACATTATTATAGCAAACAATTTATCATGCTAGTTCAAATTCTCTTCATTTCTTAAAAGAAAATCTTATTATTATATTAACCTTTCAACGTTATGAAGTGTCATACTACTTTTGAAAAATCTAGAAAGTGTTGAAAAGCCTAACTTTCCTCCCCCAAAGCAAGAAAATTCTACCCAAAAAGAGACAAAAGGAAAGTAGAATGTTCCCCGGTAGAATAACGCGATTTTGATCTCAACCACCCACTACATCTCATTTTCGAGAAACAATGAAATAAATCATACCGTGTTTGTTTGCTGACCATTGAATAAAACCATTCTTAACTTTCCCTCCAAGCAACGTTCCAAAACCATTAAATTCCACCGTTGTTTATAATTTTCCTCATTCCTCAACATTCTTATAAATACACACGCTTGCAATTTAGCAACACATCATCACATAAAAAAAACAAATCAAATTTTCCCATCACACACTTCACATTTACCTTTACTCAAATTAGCACAAGCAAATCAAAATGCACAAAAGCATATCAAGTTCATCATTGGGACCAGATGGTTTGGACCTAACTCAATCCTTCTTCAAGTCCATCCAACATGCCTCACCTCCTTCTCCAACAAAACGCCACAACAAGATCTCAGTTATCGGCGCAGGCAATGTGGGAATGGCTATAGCCCAAACCATTCTAACACAAGACCTAGTCGACGAGCTTGTCCTTGTAGACGCCATTCCTGACAAGCTACGAGGTGAGATGCTGGATCTACAACATGCGGCGGCCTTCCTCCCCCGCACTAAGATCCAGGCCTCCACTGATTATTCAGTGACGACGGGGTCTGACCTCTGCATCGTCACTGCTGGGGCTCGCCAGATTAATGGCGAGTCCAGATTGAATTTGCTACATAGGAATGTTGCTTTGTTTAAAAATATTATACCGCCTTTGGTTCGTTACTCTCCTCATTGTGTTCTTCTAATTGTTTCCAATCCTGTTGATGTGCTCACTTACATTGCTTGGAAACTCTCTGGTTTCCCCTCCAACCGCGTCATTGGTTCAGGCACTAATTTGGATTCCTCTCGCTTCCGTTTCCTTATTGCTGATCATCTTGATGTTAATGCTCAAGATGTGCAGGTACAACTTTTTTCCTTATTGCTTAAAAAAAATATCGTCGATCATTCCCCATTGCACTTGCGCGCATGTTTGGTATCATAGTGAATAGTTTTTCCAAAATTGCAGCCGTGATTTAAGCAAACTCACTGTAATACCAAACATGCACTGCAATAACAATTGCAGAACGCAATTTAGAACTAACACTGATCACGAACGAACACACATAGTAAACTCAATATTTTATCACTTTAATTTGATATTGTAGGCATACATAGTGGGGGAACACGGTGACAGTTCAGTGGCACTATGGTCAAGCATTAGTGTTGGAGGTGTTCCAGTGCTAAGCTTTTTGGAAAAACAACAAATAGCTTACGAGAAAGAAATGCTAGAGAACATACATAAGGAGGTTATAAACGGCGCATATGAAGTGATCAGTTTAAAAGGGTACACTTCTTGGGCGATAGGGTACTCCGTCGCAAACTTGGCTCGAACAATTATGAGGAATCAAAGGAAGATTCACCCTGTTTCAGTTCTTGCAAAGGGATTTTATGGCATTGATGGTGGAGAAGTGTTTATTAGTTTGCCTGCACAGCTTGGCAGAGGAGGTGTATTGGGTGTGACTAATATTCATATGACTGAAGAGGAGATAAAGAGGCTTAGGGACTCTGCTATCACTATTCTTGAGCTGCAGAATCAGTTAGGTATTTGAATTTTTTTTCTAGAAGACCTAATATATGTACCATTTTGTTGTTATTGTATTCATGTTTTTTTTACTCAAGTTGATGCATTAAAACTGGGCAAGATAAAAGTATGTTGAGAAATAAATATGGTGTATTTGACTAATAAGTGAAGGACTCATTTTTGTTAAGTGTTGTTGTAGACTTGTATTCCAAGAAAAATTTAGAGAAAAGTAGATGTTGTTAGAAGGTGGAAGATGCAACATTTATCAAGTAGGTGACTGTCATTAAATGTACGAGTGTGTATTCCCATTGTAAACTTATTTCATTTCTCCTTGAATAATGTTTGCAATACAAACTAGGAATATAATTTTTTTTTTAAAATAAATAAAAGAATAGTTATTTGTAATGGGACTTGCCTCAAATATATATTCGAGCTAAGCTATATATGAACAACCATATTCCATTGTCTACGGACAAAGCCTACCTTAGGCATGTCTAAATTAAAGTGGTTATCTCTTATCTATATCAACCTCAAATAGTAAATATTCCACGATAAACAAAATTATAATCTTCTCTTAAATATCTTTGCATGTTCTCTTTCACAACAATTTACTACAAGCTTGTGTACGTTCCTTCAATTAATGAATAAATCTTTTAGTGTAAAAGTGGTGGCTCAAGTGAGTTTGTATGAAAGTTAGAAATCACTGGACTCTATTTATAGTGTTCATGGTGTTGGAGGATTGATGAGGTGTATGTTTGCGTGCCCATCATTTTAAGTTTAATAATTTGGTTAATATAGATCTAAGGTGGACTCATGACTTTCACATGTTAAGGCTGAAAATTTTAGCACTATAGCAATACTCGGTGTCTTGGAAGCTTATGATTTGTGGAATTAGATGGGGCCTTGAGAGAAATCTAAGAATCTAAATAGAAAAGTCACACATATCTTGCGAGCTGATTCTTTCTCCTATTTCATAGCAAGATAAATTACAATATCAAACAAAAAATCAAGTTGCACTATATATCATAATAAACCCGAATTATAAAATTTGAAACTCTTTTAGCACACATAAAAGTACATTTATGTTTGCAACTACATATGTTAGATCCATATAACTTGTGAAATCCATGTATTTTTTAACGGGGTCAAAATCACAATATTTTGAAACTTAGGAGTCCAAAAGTTCACTATTATATTTTATTTGGTATAATATATTACAAATTAATAAAAATAAATTATTTGATTACAACAAGTCCGACTTCGGTTCAATCCCGATTGAACCTTTAAACTCTGAACCCTTACTCACACCGGTTTGATGTCCGGTCCGATTTTAATTACCTTGGTTAATATAGATGTGGATTAATTTTAAAGATGTAAACGAGCATGCTGATTCAGTTGCCTTATATGTCATTGTCTAACCCACATATCTATGGCAAACTGTGTTTTAAAAAAAAAGGAAAGTTTTTTTCCCCGATAGGTCAAGAGATAGGTTAGACATCAAGGTGAGTCTAAATAGA
>Ga0315913_1005493_pt1 | contig 15376 bp, 8 predicted proteins | sample MpolsnodulesMG_FD_207736 | JGI IMG/M metagenome (GOLD analysis project Ga0315913, IMG submission 207736) | Medicago polymorpha root nodule microbial communities from Los Angeles, California, United States - small nodules | ecosystem: Host-associated > Plants > Roots > Nodule | place: USA... | reverse complement strand
GGGTTGGCAGAAGAGGCTTTTGTAGAAACTTGGGTTGGTTTGGGTCCTTGACCTGCAAAAAGTTCACTGTATTCAAACTTCATAGATCAAAATATAAAACTTGTCACAAAAAAAATATTAGAATAAGCATGGCAAAGAACCTGATGGTTTTTTATCTTCAAGTTTTATCGAGTCTAGAGACTTGATTAGTTCAGTGATGTCACCAAACTTACTTGGTGACTCTGGTTTCCAATCAGCCTGCAAATAGTTTACACACAATTCAATGACATCTGCGAAAAGGATATACAAAAACAATAATCAGCAAGAGTTCGAGATACTATTGACCTGGTATAACTTGTCAAACATCTGCTTGAAGTACAATGACCCATTATAGTGAAAAATCTTGATCCTTCAATGGAAAAAGAACAAAATAAAATGAAAAATGCTTTCTTAGTGGATGAAATTGTATGACCATCAGCAAAATATTCTCCCATAGCATGTTTTCTGATTCATCTATCACCCTCATAAATGTCATCAAATTAATCACTTTTCATAATTGTTGAATGAGATGATTTGAATTGCTTGAGAGAAATTACTCTCAGCCAAGTTATATATAACCAAGTGATTGCAATCAAATATAAAACTAAATCCCTTGGTTACAGGGAGAAAAGCCAACAATCATAATCAAGAGATATTTGCTCAACATAATTTAAATCTAATACATATTTTAACATTAATAAAATCTATTGATCTATGGAAGAAAATAAAAGCAGCCTTTTGGATGACATCTGACATTAACAACAAAATCAGAGTGCCCATGGATAAAGATAAACAATTGAATATTTTCAGGCAATGAGTAGATCATACCCATTATCAACTTGAAGCCTTGGAGCTGTGGTTGCTGTCATGAAATAGCACCCATCTGGAGACCATTCACTTGACACAGACCATTCAGCCTTGGTTGATGCAAGCTGTTTCCTTTCTACGTAATCCCAAAATACCTAGAACAGCATAATGAAAAATACATGAATTCCTCATACAAAGTAAATGTTTGCAATTGTGCATGCATTTGAGCTTGTGTTATGTGAAAATACATCAGATACTTGCCAGAAATAAAAACTTAGGTTATTGTTTTAGGGTGTGTTTGGATTGAGGGTTTAGGAGGGGAGGGTTCACTTTTAATTTTTAAATTACGAACAACATAAAATGTTTTTTTTAAATAAATTAAGTGTTTTTGAAGTATTATATAATCATTTATCATATTGTTAATTCAATTTTCTAAAAATCATTTTATAATGTCCGTAATTTAAAAAAGAAAAGTAAGCCCTCCCCTCCCTTCCCCTCCTAAACCCTCCATCCAAACACACCTTTAATCTTTCAAACTTTTTTTTAATGTTGAAAATAGCGTTTATGGTCACCATGAGAATTGCTTATGATATTCAGATAACTATAATTCAACATTCTTGTACTGAATCAATCTGATAAAAGTGATGGTAAATCATAACTTTATTTTCTATTGGGGTTAAGTGTTACTAGTAGTCCTAGTTTAGCCAATCAAATACAAAATATCTTCCACCAGAAAGGAAAAAACAATGAAAACATAATAATTTAATCAGTCGGGAGAACATACCATATCACCAGGCAAGTTACCGAAGCCAGCCAAACATAAAACTGAAAACAGTCAAGGGCACAAAATACAATAATGTTTTTACTTTTAGCCAGATTTAGATACTTTATATCAAAACAATAATGAACCTTTTCAAAGGTCCAATCCTTGCCCATAACCCTCAAGGGTCCTTCTTAGATTTAAAAGAGAGAGAGAGAAAAAGAAAGATCCTGGGCAAAACATATAAAATTTTGTTTACTAAGTATAATGAATGCCAAATCATCAGCTGAGGATACATTTCCCTTTTGGGTTCCATCTAATAGTGTTGTAAGGACCAGTTCCAAGCTCCAGTAGAGGTCTGCACTTTTTGTCAAACAGAGTTGCTTTAGCAGGCATAACTAAAACATGTTAAGGAAAAGAAACATCCAACGAATGAAAAATGAGGATTGAAGGAATGCGAAAACAGAATAAATAACATTTAACTTCTTAAAACTGTAAAATTTACTATTAATAAAAAACTATGCAGGGAATATCTAGTCCAGTTGGGTATCATTATGGCTTTTGAAATCATATACACGAAGGGTCAGGTTTTTTAATACATACAGAAGGTAGAAAGAACCAGCTCTACTGTTATTGTCAAAGAGTTTCGTGATATAAGTCTAAACCTTTCCCAAAAAACAATAAAGTGATCTTGCGAAAATTGGTTCATAACTTTACCATAACTCCTGCATTCAAATAATAATCAAACCAAACCATCTTCAGAAAATATCAAAATTCAAAAGCAGGATATTTAGTAGACATCTTTATTTCCATATTGAACATATCACATAGAAAAGGATACACCCATACACAACAGCAAACTCTAAGCCTGAATTTGACCATTGAGCATCATGAATAGGCCCCTCTTTCCCTGCCAAATATTTAAAACACAAAATTGTTATACTCATTGTGGATTTTCTAGAGCCAATCATCAGTTCTTCTTTAAATAATAACAATAAGAACATACGAAGAGGCACTAATCCTTCGTGCACCCCATCTGTTGTCAGGTAGTATAACTTTGATTCTCCATAGTAACTCTGATTTGTTTTATCAACATCTGACTGCACCACAATTAGAAGTCCAGTTGAACCATGATTCCATTTAAGTTGGGTTGTAGAACATCGGAAAAAGCTCCGTCGAGCCAAAGGTTGACTTTGGGAAGCATCTCCACAAGCAAATAACTGTACACTAGCAGGAACCCCCTACAACAGTTCATGGAATTTTATACATTAGAACCCTAAATAACAGCATACCAAGGAACAATAGTACCAGTTCCTTGTTTGTTTGGTCACAAAAAGTTAGCTAAGTCTCCATAATTGTTGAGGGGCACAAACCTTGGATTCCGGAACAAATGCAGCTACATGAGAAGCAGGTGAAATAGAAAGCTCAGCGGAAGCAACTCCTGGAACTCTTAACCGACAAACAACTCCTTTAGAAAAATCCCCAGTGTCGAAAAATTGCACTTCATTAGTTGGCACGCGGCATGCGATAGCTTCATCAGAACTGAATTGAATTGCCGGCCTGAACAACAGATGCATTGACAGTTAAAACACAAGTAATGGTGAGAATGTTAGGACCTGGTTGGTTTGAGAAAACATCTTCTATTTTCATTTCTTGCTTATACTTTTAATTGCAAGTTTTCACCGTTTCCTTGACAAATCTTTGAAAACAAGAAGCAAAGTCAAAACATACATACAGTTTTGCAAAACATGAAATAAAAACAAAACAAAACACATATTCTCAAACTAAATAGTCTTTTAGTCTTACGCATTTGCGAACAAATCATATGTTAATGTTGCATACAACAGCGACAACCAACCAAGTCTTATCCCACTAAGTGGCGTCGGCTACATGGATCAAATTACGCCATAATGTTCTATCATGATTCATAAACCATATTTTGATCTAACTCGTTAATCTCTAGATCTTTTTAAATAGTTTCTCGTATAGTTTTTCTAGGTTTTCCTCAGCCTCTAGTGATATGACTATCCTCCCTCTGATCTTACTCTTCTTACTAGATAATCTACATGTCTTCTCTAAACATGTCCAAACCACCTAAGCCTATTTTCCCCAATCTTTTCTACTATAGGTGCTACCCCAGCTCTATGTCTAATGTTGTCATTTATATCCTATCATGTCTAGTCTTATCACACATCCAACACAACATCCTCATCTCCGCTACACTTATCTTATTCCTGTGTTGGTTCTTCACTGCCCAACACTTTGTTCCATACAACATCTCCGGTCTTAAAAATTATCCCTTCAACTCGAGCAGTATTTTCGTATCATGATGCTAAATTCATAGTAAAAACATTTTTTTTTCCCATAATTCAACAATACATACCAATTGGCCCTTGTCATATTCTTCTGAGAATGTTGATAAATAGAATCACCAGTCTCAATCTTCCATAACGTCACATTCTTATCTTGCGGCCCAGAAGGTTTTTGGAATGTTTGCAAATAAGTTCCGCGAGGCGACAAAACAGAAGCCACAAGATTAGGAACTTCAAAAGACCTAGTCTCTTTAGCAGTTTTACAATCATAGATAGTAATGACAGAATTGGATTTGACCACCATAAGCAAAGATCCATCATCACTGAATTTAGCATTCAAGCAACTAACTTTATCAAGTTTGATATTCGGTTGACCGTTCTGGAATGGAGGGCCGGTCCATAGTGAGCATTCTTCCGGCCGTCGAACTAAAACAAAAGCACAAAATCAAATTAAAAATAAAAATAAAAAAGACAGTGTTACAAAAACATAGATAGGAATCAAATTTGAATTTAGTTGATACCTAATATCTCAAGAGATGGTGAGTGGTTATCTGATGTCATTAGAGAGAATACTGAACTGAAAAATAAAGTGGGTTAATGTCAAAATTATTATAGTTTCTAGGCTTAAATGCACTTTTCCCCCTCTATGTTTCAAAAAGTTGCGATTTTGGCCCCCCTTTGAAAAAAATGGATATTTTAACCCTTAACGTTGCCCCCTTTTGCAAAACGCAGATTTTGACCAAGTTAAAGGCTAGGTGGCGCCTCACTTAGGTGAGTCTGACGCCATGTGTGTATTTTTTGTTTAATTAAAATAGGAAATGCACAAACATCTTATTCCTTTGTTTCAACTTCATCGGTTCATGCAATTTCATCACCATCTCCTTCTTCTTGTTCTTCAATCTCCTCTTTACCGGATGGGATTCAGGGATATTTTCAGTGCATCTAAGACAAAATATTCTAAAGATATCATGAACTCTGTTAAGGATAGGATAACCCCTGATATGAGGCAGATCCTTGAGGCTAGTTTCACTGAATCAGAAGTGCAAGGTATTGGGGCATCCTTGGTAAAGATATCATCAAATCCATCCTTAACATTTTAAATCACAATGCTGATCCTAGTATTTATAATCATATTCATATTTGTCTAATTCCCAAGAATAATGACCCTATTAATCCTAAAGACTACAGACCAATATCTCTTTGTAATGTTATGATTAAGATTGTTACGAAAACCATAGCAAATAGGATAAAAAAGTATTCTCAATGATAAAAGTGAATCAAACACAAATTCTACATCAATTTAAACAAACCTTAAAAGATACAAAACCTAGGAAAAACCCCAAATTAATTTTAGGTTTTTCAGATCAAGAAAAGTGACTCACTCGATGTTCGTTACTGTTGATGAGCTATTCCTTCTTCTTCTCACGACAACCCTCGCTCGACTTCGATTGATTCAGTATCACACTTCACTTCACATGAGCATGTCTTTTCTTTCAACTAAAAACATTTCTGGTCAGACTCACAAAATCTGTTTTTAGTTATTTTTTAAGGAATATTGTCTTTCCTGATTGGTTCTATTGGGGTTGGTGAGTCTGTTATATTAAATTTTACTAATAATCAAGGGTAAATAGTATATAATATGTTAAATAAATAAAATTATCACAATTTGTGAACACTTTATATTAATGAATATTGTTTGTTTTTAGGACTGGAATGATGAAATTCAACAATGGTTTAAGAACAATACACACAAGTAATTAAGTGTTTAAAAAAAAAAATGTCTTTTAGAGTGTTTTAGAGTGTTGGTGTTCCTTGCTTGATTCTCTGACTCTTCCAGGTCTGTTGGGATCTGCAAGTCTCGATGCTTCAGGTCCGCCTTCACTCTGGTACCGTCCTTTTATCTGTCGCAGTCCTTGTGATTGTTTTCAGAGTGTTGCTCGAAAGAGCTTTATATCTGCTGCTTTGTTCAAGGAGTTGCTGGTACATGGATCTTGTTATCGTGATGGCGGTCATTCGATTCGCCAACCTAAAACCCTTTTTTGTCCTAAAGACGCTCACTTGTCATATTTTTTGTAACCTAGTTTCGAGCTCGTATGCAGGTTTGTTGGGTTGCGCCCGTGAGGAATGTTCGTTTTGTTGGGATTGATTAAGGTTGTTTCACTTTAATATTTTATCACGATGTATTCCCCATTTGGTTGATTCTAGGTCATGTCTAATGCCCCCAACTCAATATCTTTCTTTTTATTTATTATATTTCTCACTTTTGTCTAAAAAAAAAAAAAATTAAAAAAACTACTTTTGACTGTAATCACTTTGTTAAATACTTTTATAAAAAACTTCCTTTGACTACCATCCACTTTGCCAAAGAAAACTTTAAATTATGAAAAACATTCCGTTGAACATGATAAAATTATGTTTTTCGGAAACACAGTTTTAGGCTTTCTGTAAAAAGAAAACCAAACATGGATTTAGATTAAGTTCGAATAAACAACTTAATTTTTTTAAGGAAAATAAACAACTTAATTAACCACTCTCAAGTGTTTATCAAATCATTTTAATGATTAATTGTTAGATTAATTTTTCTCTTTCATCCGGATTTAAACTCAGGATATCAAACTATTTATCTCTTAACTCAAACCAGTTAAGTCTACCCAATCACCACATAAATATTGAAGTATATATAAGCTTTTTATATAAAAAAAGTATGTAATTATTTTTAATAGAGGATGAAGAGATATTGCCGGATTTGGTCTCATTATCGATAGTAATATCCAATTTTGTAGTGTTTAATTAACAAACTCTCATGTTGAGTTTATTAAGAGACAAATGAATGAGGTTGTCAATGAATTAGCTAATGTAATCACATCCTTACATATCTTTTTTTGGTAGTGACATCCTTACATATCTTTGATGATATTCTGACATGTATCATGAATTTAATTAATAATGAAATGCTATAAACAACATTTTCTAAATTAAAAAATTAAAAAATTAATTCCTTCAAAAAAATAAACTAATTTTAATATATATCTTAATTAAGGTGTCCTCACGAGCTTTTAACTAAATTAATAAAAAAAACATTGTATAATATACAGAGAGCCCATAGTTCAAACACTAGTCGTCCTATTTATACCCTTTAAAAGTGAAAATTTATATCCATCGAGCTTGACCTTAAAAAAAAATTAAGCTTAAAACATTATGGGTAGATCATAATTAACTCTAAATGCTTGTAGAAAAGTTTAAAATAACCTCTCTAAAAAAATGTTGAAAATAGCCAACCCAAGCAGGCACTTTGTACGGAGTATTATTATTTTTGACAAAACTTTAGTACGGAGTATTGAACCAATATATTTTTAGCAAATTGGGAAATATTTTCACATCAATACTTTTTAGAGTAAACTTCCATATTTACTATTTCCAAAATTAAAAAATAATATTATATATATTTAATAAAAAATATATAATTATTGTTTTAGAGGAAAAAAATATAATTATTCTCAATCTCTAATAGACATTATGTTGCACTGAGCACTCCATTGAAGACTTGTTGTATTTGGGTTGAATGTTAATGCACCATTAATTTAGAGCAGGATGAATAGATTGGTTTTATTGAGCACCATTTTTTTCTTCATCTTTTTTCTGATAATAATTGATTGGAACACCTACATCAACTGGTTTGATCCTGTAAGTTTGTCTTCTATTCCATCATCTTGATCTTTGTCATTGGATTTAATACTTACATCAATCAACACTTCCCTTTTTTTATACCCACCACTTTTTATACCAATGTTTATCTTTATCGATGATGCTCAATATTAGTCTTTTTGTTTTTTCAGCAGTACTTGTTTTATTATTTATTTTTATTTTTATAAACAAAATGATGGTAGTATGACACCTTCAATGTACATGGCACCAATGACATGAGCACGAACTAAATTAAAACAAATTAATTTACGGATCTGATTTAGGAGTGTGCTTCTTCTCAAAATGTCATATTCAATTCTTTTCGGTATCAATTTGGGTGGGCTAATTTAGTTTCTTCAATTTTCTTTTTTGTACAGATAATCGACAAATTAAAGTTGACAGGATTGTCTCCCAAATGAGATTTTGTGTAACGCATCAAAAAACAATAATCATTTTAATTTTTTTTTGAGGAAATAATAATTTAAACATGTATTCTTTGACTCTTGTTTAATAAATATAATCAAGTTGAAATAAGTTGGAGTTTGAGAGGTTCATTTTATTGTATGTTTGACATGTTTTATTGATTTCGGGTATAATTGATTTTTCCTCTAAACTTAAAATGATTTTAAGTTAAAATTTGGAACTTTTGATTCCACAATTGAATTTTGTACTCAAACTTATTATTTAATTTATTTTTACATAAATATATCCATATATTAATCATCTTCCTTCAACTCATTTTAATCCGAAATAATTTTTGTTACCATGTAACCGAAGGCACTTTAACATAGAAGCGAATTTCTCTTTAGGTCACAAATAGAACCAGGAGTATAGTATACACTATTCTTTTTTAATACAATCTAACTTCAAGGAATAATGAAAACTGATACATATAAATGGAGTAGCCGGGATCTAAACTCTGATCACAACATCTAACCTAGCAATTTCGATATAACTATTATACATTTTTTAATATATGTGTAAAATCTTTAAACATAATTCATTTTACTTCCTATACGTAATTGGTAGTTCGATAACACATTCATTTCGAAATGGAGGGACGCAGTAGTATCTATAGTAATTGCCTAATTGGTAGTTTGAAATTAATCATTTTAATTGTCTTTGATCAGTTCAAAACAAAGAGCACTTCTCCTAGCAAAACAACTACAATCATCAATAGACAGCGAACACAATTCACACTGAACTGCTTCAATGGAAACCCAATACAAACCTGCCCAAAGGATCATTCCCCAATTCAAACATTTCATCAAGACCAATATCCATCATCATCTACATCAACATGTCCAGAGCACTTCAGATGGATTCATGAAGATTTGGAACCATGGAAGAGTACAGGAATCACAAGGGAAATGGTGGAAAGTGGAAAAAATATTTCACAGCTTAAAATTGTGATTAAACAAGGAAAAACTTATGTACAAGTTTATGGGGATTCATTTCAATCAAGGGCTACATTTACTGTATGGGGAATAGTACAACTTTTAAGGTTGTACCCTGGGAGAGTACCAGATTTGGAGCTATTGTTTGAGACTGGTGATAGAGCTGTGTTGGATAAAAAAAGATTTCAAGGACCAGAAGCTGTGACACCACCACCTATTTTTAGTTATTGTGGAAAGAATGAAGCTCTTGACATTGTCTTTCCTGATTGGTCCTTTTGGGGTTGGTAAGTCTTCTATATTAAGTTTTACTAATAATAAATGTGGATAGATTTGGAATGATAATATGTTCAACAAAATCATGGTGACATATGCGATTTTGTTGAAGCTTTAAAATGTAATGGGATGGTGCGCACATCATGATTTTTTGTTAAAGTCGTTACCATCTAACATGTACTATTCTCATTTGTTAAGATTGTTAATTTGGACAAAATATTTGATTTAAACACATTTTTGGTGACTGCAAATATGCCAATTTATGGTTTTTACAATATTCCTACAAGTGTTTCTTTGTTTTTAGTCCCTTTAAATAAAAACTTCTTTTGATGTTTGTTGTTTTGTTTTAGTATCTATAATATTTGTCTTATTGGAATTAGTTACCTGCATCATATTGATTTTAATTTCTATTATAGATTATATAAGGATTAAAATCAATGTAGTCGTCAATGTAAGTTGACTCAATTGATAAAGAGTGGAATTGATGGTTCATCCCAACTAGGTTCGCACTTAACAGAGCGGCATAAGTATTCTGAAACCTAGTTAAATCGGCCCATAGTTGTCTCCGCAATAAATAGGAGGTGCTTGCATAAACCCCGGCAATATAATCTTCAGTACCCTTGCAAACATGCTCCAATACCAGGCACTGAGTGGAAGCAAAAATCAATGTAAAAATAGTATCTGGACCCCAAACTGCCCAAAGATTAGGAATCAGAGGCTTTCTTTTATTTACACAAAAATGAGTAACATTAATATCTCTCCAGAACCAAATAGAAATAGAATCATGAGGCACCATCGGTTGAGCAATAAAAGTCAAAGAAGGTTTATTGATATGACACATATCAGAAAAAGCAATTCGGGAAATCATTATCACCAATTCTCTAAATGTTCAGAAAATAATATTAGTTGAGAAGGTGGAAGAGGACCCAAGGAACGAGTTTAATAGGCAAACTAACCCACACTTCAAGTTCCTAAATTAATATTATCAGACCAACCCAAGTGGGAGATTTTTTTTGAAGGATGGAAGATAAAATGTAAAAATTGCAGACATTTTTTTTTTTACGATGGAAAAAATTGCAGACATGAAAAATAGATAAATTTAAACCAAAAATAGATAAATTTAAGCCAAAAATTTATTCTTCTTTTGAAACACGACAGAGACAAATACTCAACTTTCTAGTACATAAACCCACCAATCCTGGATAAATGATGTTTTTGTTTTCTTAAAAAATATTGATCCAAATTATTCTTTTAATAAAAATAAACAAAATGAAAGTAAAACAAATTCTTCCTATATATATTCTTATACATTGTTTTATTTTGTTTGAATTTCAAGGGCTGAGACTAGAATAAAACCATGGGAGAAAGTGTTGAAGGATATACAAGAAAGCAACAAGAAGATCAAATGGAAGGATAGGATACCCTATGCTTTTTGGAAAGGAAACTTTTTGTCCAACCCAAGGCATGAACTCAGGAAATGTAATGTCACAGACCAACATGATTGGAATGCTCGTGTATATCCAGTGGTAAATATATAATATGTTAAATAAATAAAATTATCACAATTTGTGAATACTTATAATGAATATTGTTTGTTTTTAGGACTGGAATGAGGAAATTGAACAAGGGTTTAAGAACACAAAACTAGAAGATCAATGTGCACACAGGTAATTAAGTATCTAAAACATTTTCATGCCTTTTTTTAACTTATTGCTATAATTTTTTTTCATGCTGCATTAAACAAAAGACATGGTTTTTTTATTTCAACCGTAAATATGAGATCAGACGATTTAAATTATATAATAACAAATTCAATTTAGAATTATCTTGATCGTTAATCAAAATGAATGATTGAAATCGAAAATTGCGGATGGAATTACTACCCCAAATCAAAATCCAATATATTCTTTTAGATTTGTCACTCAATAAGTAGCTACATTTCATGTATTACTTTTTTATGTGAAGGTACAAGATTTATGTGGAAGGGATATCATGGTCTGTGAGTGAAAAATATATAATAGCATGTGATTCAATGACCATGTTCATAAAGCCAAGATACTATGATTTCTTTACAAGAAGCCTAGTACCTTATAAGCACTTCTGGCCCATCAACAAGCAAAACTTGTGTCAAGATATTAAGTATGCTGTAGATTGGGGCAATACTCATCCAGAGAAGGTAATCCATTTATTCCTTCCCCATAATACTATAATATTTGCTCATATAAAATGTCTCATAACTGGAGTTCAAATGATAAAAGACCGGAGAGACATTTGATTTATTAGAATATGAGTTTGAACTATCGATTCCTCATTTCCCTGCACTTTATGTATGTGAAATTTGTCACTAAACTCTTTGAAGCAAAAAAAAAAGTCATATCAATAAACCTTCTTTGACTTTACAGTGTAAATATTCATGTGAGTAAATTACCACTATTTCTGAAATAATTTTATTTTCTCTCTTTACAATATTCAGAATCACCACTACTAATAACCTTGAATATTTTTAACAATCTTAAAGATAAAATAAAGTTCTAAATACCAATTTTATCTATGTGAAACAATATTCAAAATCCATATTTTATCTGTGTTGATAGTAAGAGTTCAAAACTATATGCTGTTCAATTCATGCTAGGAGTTCAGCTTGAAATAAAGGACATTATGTGTACAATCTTTTTTATTATATTAAAATGGATTAAAATGTAAAATTTTAGCAAATATGAAATTGTAGATTTTGATTAGTATAAGAGAAAGAAAATTGTAATTCAAACCTTTCTAACAAAAGAAGAGTGTGGTTTTCTCTATAAGTTTTTTTTAATAAAATACTCTGCTCTTGGAACTGTGACAAAATCAATATTTGAAGAAAAGCCCATTAATTTGCATCATAATTTTTCATTGTAGCTGAGTTTTTTTTTAAAATTCAACAGGCAGAAGAGATTGGCAGAGAAGGGACAAGGTTCATTGAAGAGAACGTAAATATGAAATTGGTGTATGATTATATGTTACATCTATTGACTGAATATGCAAAGCTCATGAGATTTGAACCAAAAATACCTGCAAAAGCTACTGAGGTTTGTTCTGAAAATGTGGCATGTTCAATGAATGGTATATGGAGGGAGTTTATGGTTGAGTCCATGGTTAAGTCCCCAAGTGACACACCTCCATGTACAATGTTTTCTCCTTATTTATGATTATGTGAAATAAGCTATGAAAGGTAGTTATATTTTATGAACAGATTATATTGTGGCCTTTTTTTTAAATAAGAAACAGAACATTATATTTTATAATATATGTTCAATAATATGGACAACAAAATTTGGGTTCAGACTCTTATAAAATATGAGTTGAATCATTACCAATTAAACCAAATATTTGTTGGTATTTATTATTTCTTTTATTCATGAGAAGTTTTGACTTAGTCATTTGGGTAGATTTCTAGACTTGACTTGATCTTCTTTTCTCATTTATGATCTTACCTATATCTTACCGCTATGATATATGCTATCTAGGTGCAAGTTTATTTTGAGGTTTGATTTTTAAACGGGTGTTTGCTGACCGCGGCCGGAAATGGTTAAAGAAATCTATAAATAGAAAATTTATTACGAAAATATAAGTTTTAACTTTTGATTAAGTAATAATTACATTATTTTTTATAATTTTTTTTACTTATTTTGGTTGTTTAAACAATGTCCCAATGATACTGTTTAACATTCTCCTTCTTATATTTATACGCGCTTAAATTAGATATACTCATCTAACATCTTATTTTCTATCTATCTCTCACTTTTCTATCATATTAGCAACTATCTCTCTCTTTCCTATCATATTAGCAACATATCTCATCTATTACACTATTCTTTGTATCTCTTTTTCTCTCATAATGTCAATGAATTTTTGGATGTCTAACAATTTTTTTCTGAGGTACACTTCATCTATTTGTAGTAAAATATAAACAAAAAATACATCTATTTGGTCCAAATTTTAGCAATATACATATACTTTATGGTAAGGAGTATTGGTGAATTGCTCTCAAAGTTGTCCAGCTTAATTAATATCATATCCATAGGATATTTATGTCAAATTAATTCATGTACAAATTTTAAAAATGAATTATACCTAGCCTTATGTTAGAACAAAAAAAAGAAAAACGGTTTTAACGAAAAGTAATAAATAGAATGCACACAAGAACACAAGCAATTGATAATAAAGTTCAATCAATTGCCACTAAGTTAATTGAAAAAAAAAAGTTCAGTCAATTGTCCCTATATACTCTATTGACTATTTCACATTTTTTTGCTTATGCTCTATTACGTTACGTTGGTGCAATTGTTCACAATAAATATTTGTCATACTTGTATATTTGATTTGCTAAAAAAAAAAAAAGTATTGGACTACACAACTTTTTTTTTTGTACACTTTAATTTATTATGTGACTCGGACAAAATAGATAGCTAGAAATCGGACAAAAATAGAAATTATTATCCTCACTAAACCATGACACAATTTTTTTGTCCAAAATACATACCATCAAAAATTCCAAAATACATTTGTTTAATTTTCGAACATAAAAAAGTATTATTTCTCTACGGTACAATTATGCCTTATCATGTACTCTTCTAACTAGTATTTACTAATTTGCGAATCAAACGCTTCATAAAATTTATATTCTTGCCAAAAAAAATGTTAAACCGATTTTGTGATGTTGTGTAAGAAACAACCTCAAATTCTAAGGGTGTGTTTGTTTCAAGTTATAATTGTAGATTCCTGAAGAAAAAAAAATCATAAAAACATACATGCCTATGTTTGTTACAAGTTTACTAAATTTTATTCCTAGGTATAAAATGTTCCTGGGAATGGAAAAAAATTCCCAAAGAAAATGGTGGGAATAAAGTTCCCATGGAGATTGGAATAAAATCATGTATAATTACCTATTATAATCCCTAGTTTTAAGGTTCCTTAGAATATTATAATGTTAACGAAACATCTTTTTCCAAATACCTTAAAATAAAATTTACATCTATATATTTCAAGAAATGTTATTTCTAAAAATAAATTTGGTAAACTTGAAACAAACCCTAAGACATATAATATAGAGGATGAGTTGACTATACGGTTTATAATATTTTTCTACCCATGCATGATTGGTGCAATAATTGAATAAAAAGACTAATTAAACTCTCAAGATAGGAGCATGACGACTTGTAAATATTTTTGTGCAAGTCTTTGTGTAAGACAAAATATCCCTCAACCTTGATCTTCAAATGGCACTGTCAATGAAAACGATCACGAGTTTTTTAAGATTGTTAATGGTTAGAAGGAAACTACCATGCATATATTTTGAATATTTTATTACTTTTCTTCCGAAGACTATAAATTTTTCAGTCTTGTGTAGGCAAAAAAAAGACAAGGAGGAGGGTGTTGGATGAGTGCATTGACTTTTCAGATAACTTGTCTAAAAATTGTTACCTAACTTTATTTGCATTATACCAAGTTTTGTATATACTTGGATTTTGGAAACGATATGATTTAATTTTTCTAATATATTTATAATGTCATGACTATATATCCACGATATATTTCTAAATGAATAAAAGAAGAGGAAGTTATTACCAAAAAAAAATAAAAAAAGAGGAAGTCTTGATCGGTTATAATGTTTATTTTAATTCAATAATGTTATTTAGACACACACAATAATATGAAACACTTACATAGTTCATCATATTCATACGATGAATCATTTTTTTTTTTTTTTTAAATTTCAATATGCATGGTGTTGTCCTCTTAAAAAAATACGCACGGTGTTGTATTATTGTCAAGAATTTGTGTCCAAATAGCATTTCTGATTTTAATAATATAAACGATATTTTACGGTCTCCTTTTTTTTATAACCCCCTTAGTGAGTGTTCATTATTTCTCTATTAAAATAAATTTGTACTCAATTGTAATATTGATTAGGGAGGAAGGTATTATAAATTAGGGTCATGTTATATTTGACTACGGAAAAAAAAAAAAAGAGTTTTACGTTGAAATGTTTATTTTTTAAAATTTTAAAACAGCATTGGCTACATAGTTTTCAAGATATTATTATTGTATTTGATTATTTAACACATTTCTCTGTAAATTATCAA
>Ga0315913_1005491_pt1 | contig 15381 bp, 7 predicted proteins | sample MpolsnodulesMG_FD_207736 | JGI IMG/M metagenome (GOLD analysis project Ga0315913, IMG submission 207736) | Medicago polymorpha root nodule microbial communities from Los Angeles, California, United States - small nodules | ecosystem: Host-associated > Plants > Roots > Nodule | place: USA... | reverse complement strand
ACAAAAGTCTTTTAAACCTGTCACGTAAAGGAACTGGCCCAGCCCAGGTTTCCATCCAAAAATAAGTATTTGAGTCATTACCAACCTTTTTCTGAATGCTCTCCTTAAACCAACTATCTTCATCAACACCTAACCCATCTCAAATTCTCACCACCTCTCTTCACCAAGAAGAACAATCTCTCCCCCTTCTTTTAGTCGCCCCCTCTCCTCATTGAAATTTGAATAGTTTTTGTTACTGTTTATCTATATTCTTGTTAGTTGGGACTTATTGGGTTTGAAGGAGTCTCTATGGGGTTTGATTGTAACTGACTGAGGTTATTATTCTTGTTGATTTGTTTTACTACGTCGATTTTGTTTGGAAAGATTGAAAAAGTGATAAAGATACAACGAGAAGTGAACCCTTAATTTATGTTAATGTATTTAAATCTTAAATCAAATGATCTTAAAATTACTTTATTTTTTAAAATGACAATTTTTGAGTTAAAATTACTAAAATGTATAGTCATTTATATTTTACCATTAAAACAAGATTGTTTCCCGTCAACATGCCACATCAACGTTTTTAGAAAAGCAAATTTCATTAACAATAAAAAATAAAGAATTTTCCTCTTTACCCAACATAAATTGCTCATTCTCAACTAAAATGACCAAAATACTCCTGCGTGAGTTAACTCATGTTAGTGTTAAATTTGCGTGACTTAACTCATGCTGTGTGAGTTAAGTCACACTGCGTACTGTTTTAAGGCCAGGCAGAACCTCATTTTCAATCTAAAATTCCAAAAAATTTCTCAAATCTCTCTGAAATCTTTCAAGTTCAAATCAAACAACACTCCAATAACAAGTAAGTTTTCACTTAAATTATGTTGGTATGATAGATTTTTTCACTTAAATTAGAATATTTTTTAGTTTTAGTGTTTTGTTTAAATTTGGATTTTTTTTTTTGTTCTAAATGATACAATGTTATATGTAAATGATTTATATTGCTTTATTGTTATGATGTTTAGATGTTTGTATGTTTATGTTAGATTTTTTGTCTAAAATTAGATTTTTTTTAGTTTTAAGGCTTAGTTTAAATTTTTATTTTTTTTGGCAAGAAATAATACAATGTTACATGTAAATGATTTATATTGCTTAATTGTTTAGATGTTTGCATGTTTATACTGTAGTTATTAGTTTTAAGGTTTATATATAATTTGCACTCCAAGTGTTTGATGAAATGTTTGAATGAGTTTTTCATTGATTGTTAAAAAAATTATGGTGTAGGTAGGTTTGAAACAATGTCTGATTTGTTCAGTGTTAGCATACTGTTCGACGGTGAAAATCCTCAGATGTTCAAGGTTCGATACATTAATGTCACGTTAAAAGGTCTCAAGGATCAACTGGATGAAATCAACCAAGGACTTAACCTCAGAGACACAATGAGGGTGAAATACATTTGGTATGAACGTCCAACGTTGGACGACGGGAGAATAACGTTTAGTCGGCTAAAATTAAAGAACGACAATGACGTGAGGAACATGTTCTCAATTTTTTGGCAGCACAACATGGTTCCGTTGATCGATATGTTTGTCACGTTGCAGAGATCAACTGAAGATATTCTCAACAGTTTGATTCCGCCAGAAGATCGTGATTAGGTAGGGAATGCACCTTCTAACTACAACAATTTTCTTACCTCTGAAATTTGATAAATACAAACTTGCTAAACAACAACTCTCAAGCATTCACTCGGAAGTTCTATTGTTCCTTTCAAAAGATTAAATTTTTGTTAGTTTGCCGAATATGTTGATATTGAAGTGTCAAAATATTAAGATAACACAACATGTATTACGCAGAATCAGCTATATAAGTTATGATATCAAATTCCTTCATATAAGATGAGTGTCACGGAATGCACCTCATTATTTATGTGATGACTCGTCTTATATGAGGGAATTCGATGTAATAACATATATAGCTGATTCTGCGTAATACATGTTGTGTTCTCTTAATCTTTTGACACTTCAATATCAACATCTTCAGCAAACTAACAAGAATTTAATCTTTTGAAAGGAACAATATAACTTCTGAGTGAATGCTTGAGAGTTGTTGTTTAACAAGTTTGAATTTATTCAATTTCAGAGGTAAGACAACTGTTGTACCACATATCTCTACCCGGATGTAATGTAATGATAGGACATATTTATGAACTTTATGTAATGTAATGTAACTTTTATTCGAATTTATTTAATACACAATTTTTATTCGAATTCACGCTGAGTTTAATTAGTCTTTTTTCGATTTTTTTCTTACACAATTTTAATTCGAATTTATTTATTCAATATGTAATCATTAAATAAATGAAAATATAAAACGTGAAAAAACTTTTAAAAAAAAGTGCAAAACTGCATGCATGCAACGTGAGTTAATTCACGTTGACCCATGCATGCAACGTGGGCAACGTGAGTTAACTCACACAGGTTGGCCGGTTGTTCATGCACCAAAAACACGTTTTTTTTGGACGGTGATCAGTTATTCAACCTTGATTTCACATCATTTTTACACGTTTTTTTACACTTTTTCGACTGCAAATAATAGACAAAAATACACTATAACAAACCAAACCATGTTATTCATTTACGAAGAGCTACAAGTCTAACCTAAAAACAAAATAAGTCAATGATAATACTAAGACAACCAAGTGGTTGGACACACAACAAATGTAAAACAAAATTAAACCATTTCACATGTGATTTAATACAACACCACGATAAAAGCTCGATGTCCTAAATCATCTGATTCACATTTACCTGCAGACGATTAAAAATGATATTATTCATTGATTTCTAAATAGACCATATACACGTAAATCAAATAGAATTAAGTCTGTCAATCTCAACAACCTTTTACGTGCAACAAAGATCAATCAAATGGTTGGACGTGAGTAAGATTGTAATTGATAAGAACACTAGATATGTCTAATCAACTAAGAATGGCCTCTAAAATTTGACAAAAAATATGACTTTACAAAAATAAATGAACAATTTCCTCAACTCTATAACTACTCGCAGCAAGTCATGAATTTGAATTAAAAACGACACGTCTAATCAAAGTGTCTTTCATTGGATACCTAATATTTAGTAACTCCAAACACACAAAAAGACTTCATTGACGAAATTTTATTCCAAATATTATCGTAAAAAGACAATGTATCAACTCCTCAGATCCGACTCCTATAAAATGAGAAATTCAATTTAGATTATAAAGTGGTTGATATTAAATATTAATTCAAAAATCAAAGGTAGATAATATAGGGATTTGGAATGTCCCAATTGGAGATTTCACGTGATTTTCCCCCGATTGCAGTATCCACCACTAAAACACTCCATCTCTATTTTTTTATAATGGCAAAATGCATTTTTGACCCTCCAAGTTTTCAAAATTAGTACTTTCGGCCTCCCTGGTTTGCAAATTGCATTTTTAGCCTCCCAACTTTCACCCCCTTTGCAAAACTGTGGTTCTCCCTAATTTTGACCTGGTCAACAATGATATGGCAAACTTTTTCATGTGGTACCTGTTAATTATATAAATATTGTTGACTGGATATTTTTATAATTATTTAAATATTAATAATAGTGAATTTATCATTTTACTAAAAAAAAAAATCATTTGTTAAATTAAAACTCAACAATCTTCATCTTCTACCTTCATTCGCATCTTCAAACTATCAGAAATTTAGAATCACACACATGTACCAAAACAGAAAAATTAAACATTTTGTCTAGATCTAGCATCTCTTTCTATCGTCTCCACTCATCCCATGAATAACACTCTTTCTCGCTGAAATCATATATTGTAGACATTGTTAACATATCTGGTAGGTGGAGATCTTGAAGATGAACCATTGACGACTGTAAATGGAGCCGGTTTGTGATTGGTAGCGATAGCGGAGACAAGGTTTGAGATGAGGATGGAGTTGAAACAAACTTCATTGACGAGGGAGCAGAGGAATGAAGGATAAAGGTAGATGAAGGTGAAGAAGGAAATACATAGGTAGTGGGAGCATTCCTTCCTCCAATTAGGGGTGAGAACAGGCTTGACCGTCCGACAGGGACTTACGACCTAGCATATTTAAAGTCTAGCTCGACCTAGCTTATTTAATAAGAAGATTAGACTCAAGCTTTTTATAAAGCTTATTTAATTAAATAGGCTAGGCTAAGGCTTACAAAAAAGCTTATTAAGCCTATCAAGTCGGCCTATTTAACTTTTTATATATAATAGTCACTCCGGTTCTATTTACAAGAGAAAGTTGACTTTTTAAATACATTGAATAATGTATGTATTTAGTCAAAAACCTAAACCAAATACATAAATTATTTAATGTATCTAAAAAGTAATTTGTTTCTTGTAAATAGGACCGGATGGAGTATCTCTTCAATCATTAATATTTTTTTTATTTTTTTTTTATAAACTTAAGCCTTCATATGATTTGGTCATTTACTAGCAGGACTATTGGTGCGATTAGACCTTCATAAAATTTCGTTATTTAATAGCAGACATATTCGTGTGTTTTAGGCCTTGGTCTATTTAGTAGTAGGCTTATAGGTGTGGCTAGGCTTTAGTGTAAAATATGTTTTCAAATAGGTTTTCATGCTTCATTGGGCCCTTAAAAAGGTCACGTCAGACCTTAAAAATGAGCCTATGACGGGTAATAGGTCAGACTCAGGCCTATACTTTTTGAAGTAGGTCAGACTTAGGGCTTACAAAGCCCGGCCCAACCTAGCTCATTTCCATCCCTACCTCCAATTCTTATTTCGTGAATTTTTGGGTTTGAAGTTGTAAAGAGAGTAGTTGCAATGTTTAATGTTTTGCAATTTTTATTTTGCTTTTTAATCAAATTCCACACAAACGCTTACGTGGCAAATGCTTTATGATTTCTTTTGCCACATTAATGTTAACCAAATCAAAATCAGAGACGACCACATGTTTTTAAAGGGGGTGAAAGTTTGGAGGCTAAACGTCTGATTTTCAAACTAAAGGAGTCAAAATTGTTGGTTTTGGAAACTTGGGGGATCAATAATGAATTTTAACTGTTTATGTTTTAAAAACTTTCTCTTTTGTTTTTTTTAAAGGTCAAGATTCTATTGGTTGTCACTAGACGGATTTCTCGTGGGAGGGAATCTGCTCCCATATTACGTATATCATAACAAAATATGAGTTTGTTAAAATATCCATTGATTTTCTCATTTTAAACTTTATTATTTTTTAATATAAATCACAACTTCACAATCATGAACAAAAAATCAAATCATTTAAATACGTAAAATAAATTTGTAACTTCTTTCAAAGGATATTTCTAATTTCATTGTTTGAATGCATAGTTAATAACAAAGAGTAAAAACCAAAAACCAAACCAAGAAATTCCTTTTTATACAACAAGTACAGATAATATAACGACAGCTAACACATTACCCAATAAAAACTATAGTTGAAATAGAACTGCACTTCATATGATTGATTCCAGGGAAAGAAACCATAATAAAAGTGTGTCATTGGAGAATAAAATGAAATCACATGCAATAAGATTACAATAACAATAAAAACAAAAACCATTGATTAATCTCAATATTATTATATCCCATTCTATATAGCATAAACATATAATAAGAAAACAAAGAATAATAGATGATATTAAAAGTGGTGGATAAAGAAAGGGACCACGTGAGAAGGAGGTGGTGTTGTGGGCCATAGGAAGAGATCCCGGGAGGTTGGACCGTACAAATTTGGATAAACAGAAAGAAAAAAAACACTAATCTCAGAGTTTACTGCTGATTTCACGCTAAGTCACAACGCGTAAGAATAAAGACAACAACCAATAACAATAATGTATAATATATAGTTTTTATAATGAATGAAAGGAATAAAGAAAAATCAAATTAATATATAGTTTTTGTATGGTTGATTGATTATTATTGAAATTGATTCCGCGGTAACGTACGTCCAAGATAGATGCGCGATAATCACGGCCAGTGACTTTCTTTTTAAGTTTAAGGACTATTATTCCATTTCATCCACTATGCTATCTATGTTCAACATTTCAACTCTTACTCTACCAACAAAAGTTACACCTTGTTTATTTTTATGTTACCTACTCAACTAACATGATTTTTTATGGATTTTTTAATGAGTCAAAAATGAAAACTGATGTGGCATTGTGTGTTTTATTACCTTGTAGTAAGAACTGATTTTGCCACCAATGGAGGAAGGGTTAGACGTTAAAGTTAATTTTGACAAGTATTCATATTTAGTGTGCAATAATGTCTCAAATAAAATTATGTTTCTTGGAGAGAGTTTATGGAAAAAAATGATGATTTTGCCAATTAAATCGGAGATGATCAAGTTGTTAAGGAGTCGATCATATTTGATAGTGACGTGGACTCAACTTTTGATGTTGGTGTAAGGACATCATTGGTGAATAGTCTCTTAATAGCTTTGTAAATGTTCTTTGAGTCTTGAGATTTATTCGGACTCAACTTATCTTTTTATTTTCATAGAAAAAAGTCAAATTGATTTTGATTTTATGCGAGTTAATTGTAAAGGATTTCAGTTTGGTTGCATTGGCGTAATAGCTAGTTTTATAAGTTCATGATCTTTTAATGTTTTAGATCAAAATTTTCAGTATGCGATTACAAAATATATTAAGTTAACGTTTTTTCTTTGGAGTTGATTAATTTTCATCATAATAGGTTTTCTTTACAAGGGTTTTACATCATATTAGCTGAAAATGGTTTTTTAAGATAAATTTTTAAGATATGTGAGAGAATTTGACATGAAATGAATTTGTTATATCTTCAACCATAATTAAATTCTACACTTTAAACAATAATTGACTAGACTTTAACTTCTTTCTGTCAAACTTCAAATTACTAGTTATGATCCATTTCCCATCAAAACGGGAAGTTACATATCAAAACAACAAGGTATGATAATTACACTGAGGGTAATTTATCTAAGGGTCCTGCTAATCGGTGCCCCCGGGCACTGGTTAAGCATACCATAAAAGGGAATTATTACCATAAAAGGAAACTGTTTTTGACTTTATTATAAATTAATTGCACAATTTCAATGCATTAACTACTATATAACTTCCTTCTTCATATCTTTAACCAATGCCCCGGAGGCACCGGTTAGCATTTCCCTTTATCTAAATATTGTTCTCTTTATTGAAAGATATTTAATGAAATATCAAACAAGAGATTTTGTCCCTTTTATGAGGAGATTCAGCAATGGGAGATTTTCTTAATATTTTTAGAGATTGTGCCACTATGTGTGGGTCTTAAAGATAACTTTCCAAATGACATTTTTTTTAAAAGGGTACTGAAAAGTTTTCCATTATTTTTTTTTGCGTTGCAGCTAGATTTCCATTCATCATCTAATTTTTTTTTTATTTTAACGTCAAAATATTCTTAATCTTTGTTTTTAAACCTCCATATGTTGGTCCATGCATACGTATATGTACTTAATTAATAAAAAAATATAAATTGGTCTTGCAAACGGTAAAAGATCAAAATCTAAATCTGATATTTTAACCTGTAAAAGACTTTTATTTTTTAGTTTGATTGGTTGACATTTTTAAATTTCACCCCATTCGACTTAACTCTATTTGACTACAATTATGGTTTGAGATTGTGATATATTGGCACACCCTAATAACTGAGCTTCATAAAAAGGGATATAAAGCATTTCATTTTATTTTTTTGAAAAGGAAAAAGAAATATAACAATGTCCTATTCTCATTCAAAACCAAATCATTCCATAATTATGCCATATCTCCTGCTCAGTATATTTTCCTTATTTTGTTTTTATTGTTGAAGATTAGGTTCTTTGAAGTAATCGAATTTGAGTATGAAACCTGCAGTCAAAGACTGAAGACTTGCAAGCCTCTTAACTAAAACGAGCAAAATGAAGGATAGAAGCATAATGGCACATGTGATATAGTGAAAAATTCAGAATTCACGTAGACTTTAACGAATACAAATTTCAGGCACCGATCAGGCTAAGGCACACGACTAATATGACGCCATGAGTCAAACTATACCGCACGCTATCTTGGAAATATATATACACGCTATATCTATATGTACAATTTTGTCGTTGTCTTTTCTTAATTAACATATATTTTTAGGCTTGAGGGCTCCTAATAATCTAGCTTTGGACGATAAAATAAATAAAGTCGGGATTGTGGCTCTTAATTATGCTAGTAATACACATTGTAACACACACTTCTCAATATGTTCTCTATAATTGGTTGGATTTTAAATAGATTCCACTAAATTTATGTAGGACTTGCATGATTTAGTGAGATTCATTTGAATTTCAATAAGAGAGTATATTGAAAAGAGTGTGTTATAACATATGTTGTTAGCATTTCTCTTTTATAATGAACGAAATTTTGATATTCTAAAATGATTCATCCTTAATCGAACCCCATTAAATACTTTAACTTAAATAGTTTAACTTTTGTTCTTATCTATTTTTGGGTACTATACACTGTTCATCACATCACATATATTAAATATATTGAAAATGTTTTAACACTTGATTTTGATTCATAACTTGGAGGATTAGGAAAGTCCTCTCTTATGAGTGAGGAGTGGGAATCCTTAGAACAATGGTTTTTAGTCGTTAATTGAGGGTTACAGACGACAAATCTTTAACCGTAGAGTGTTTACATATTGATGTGAGAAAGAGACGTTTTCCTTGGGATTTTGAGGCTCTTGACGGCTGCGAGCACAGCTACTTCTTATGTGAGGGTGTGATTAATTCATTTTATGCCATAGTGAATTGGCCTAGTTTTTAGGTCCTGGATTGGCGAGCATGACCCTTTGAGTAGTCCAGAACATAATGTATACAAAAATTAAACATGTTAAGATAAGTTATATACTGGTCTTTTAAGTGGGTCAATTACATTTTTTTCCAAAGGAAGTGGGTAAATTTCTTGATCTACAAGTATATATAAAAAATTAGTCATAAAAATCTCCCTAAAAATAATGAGTCGTTGTGTAAACTTCAATTGATTTTAGTATTTTGTTTTGTAACAAACATAGAAATCTTTCTTCACCCTCTCGATTGAAATAAATGATAAATCTCCCAAATTTATGATATATTGATCCTTGTAGAACTCCACATCATATGAAAAGTTTAATGTAGTATAGAACACCACTAATTGGCTTCCTTATCAAAATGGTCACAAGATTTGATCACTTAAACCTTTTAATTGTGATATTATGTTTGTTTTGGATCTTATTCATTATGATATTCGATGTCGCAATGCTCTTCTAATTGATGAAACTTTTCTCCCTTTTGAGGTTCAACAAATTCTCCAGTTGCCAATTTATGTCTCTCAACTACAAGATGAGTTTATGTGGGGTGCTTCACGGTATGCTATTTTTTTTTTCTTCTGTGAAGACTGCATACCGTTTCTTAGAGATAAGGCGTGAAGTACTTGTCTCCCATAGATTAGTGCAGGACATTGACCAGCAAGTGTAAAATTTTTTATGGAAAATAAAAAGTATTACAAGACACATCTATTTTTCTTGGAGGATTTTACGTGAAAAACTAACAGTCAAAAATGAACTTTTAAAAAATAAATCAGTTGTGATCTAGTGTGTGTATTTTGTGGGAAACGTAATAAGACAATTTCACATCTCTTTATGGAGTGTCATTGGTCAAAACGGATATGGTTTGCTTCCTCTTTAAGTGTGGTATTCAATTCACATGCTTCTAGGTACGTACCCTTTCAGGAGTGGTTGAAAAAAATATTATTGATGCAAATGAGGATATTAAAGTTAATGTGATGGACTTGAGTCATGAAATAAGGTGCATTAGAAATAAAAAAAATGTTTTAAGGGGACTGAAGTTGATGTGGTTGTCACTGTTCAAAAGGCACAAAGATTCATTGTTAATTTTAATAGTGCTAGTATACTCTTGTTGGAGACGTTAAGTGGAAGTCCAAAATTCCATATATCTGATGCTCATTGGACACCCTCTGTTAGTTGTTGCTATAAGCTAAATGTTGATGCAGCAAGTGCAATAGAGGTGTTGTTGTTGCTGGCAAGTCTTTTTCATTACCAAATTCAAAGGTAGCAAAAGCTTTAGTTATGCGGAAGGGGTTGAAATTTACAAAAGTCATGTCTTTTTTTAATCTTATAGATGCTTCTAATGTGATTCAAGTGCTGAACACTCATCAACAATATCCCAACTATGTTGGATATATTATCGGAGATTGCATTAATTTTAATGTCTTTTTTTGTAGTTTAAGTTTCTTGCATGTTAGGCATGAAAGTAACTCAGCTACCCATTATTTATCTTAATACTCTCTTTATAATCCAGTCTGTATATGAACTAAAGAGACTTCACCATGTATTTCTCCAGTCTTGACTTTGAGTTATTATCTATTAATGAAATTCTTTTAACATAAGAAAAAAATAATAGTGTAATATTTATCCCGTGAGAAAAATATAATTGTAATATTTAAATACCACTAGTTAAAAATTTATGGCTTCTCTCAAATACTTGTTTTTTTTTTTATAAGCAAAATTTATTAATGAAGGCGGTTTTTTTTTTTTGACAAAAACTAAAAATAGAGAACTGTTTACACTAATTTAGGTTTTTTTTATAAGCACAGGTTTTTATTTAGTTTTGTATGGAAAACTATTTACAGTCCAAAACTTTTCATAAGTAAACATCAGTAATATATAATTATATTACATAATATACAAAAGGTTTAATTACTTAGTGGGTATTTATAAAAGACAAATCCAAATCCAATATTGGAACCCTCGAACTAATATAGTTATATACATGTATTAATTAATGTTTTAAGTCTTTGAGCCCTTAAATATTTACCTTTTAGGGCCACTATAGTGTTCCCATGCAAACAGGCAAGGTGACTCCCATGATGGCAAAGTCCCCACGCTTGAGTGTCTGCGGCTAACAAATTCTATTCCACGTAATTTACACTTTTGTCCCCACAAATATCATCACCATACCATGTACCAAAAGGTACACAAAGCACTATGATGAAAATATGCAAGCAAGGATAACCATTGATTACATGGACCATTGCTCATACCTCGCATGGGTTAGTTATGTGCTTTTGACTTTTTCGGTTGAGAGAAGTTAAACAGAAATTATCTGCTGAAAATAAGTAGGGGGAAGGGACAGAATAATTGTTTTTATCAAAGACTCATGCGTGACAAATTTTTTAGAGGTATTTTAATAATCTTACACATTCTTTTTGAAGGAATAATCTTACAAATTTATTGAGTTTAAGTTACATTGAAATCATATACTATAAGTATAATGTTGGATTATGAAGTACAGTGTAAGAACCTTTCAAAAGAAAGTATAGTGTAAGAAAAACTTTACGCATAATCATTCAAACTAAATTTGTAATTCTAATAATTTCCATCTGAAATCATATGGTAGGTTTTGGTTAATGCTCCTTTTTTTTGTACAAGTTTTTGTTAATGTTTTAGAAGGATAGTTTTTTTTTTTAAAATTAAATTTATAAGTAAAAATAAGTGAAGATGAAAGTAATCTTGATTAAACAAATGACTGAATTTGCAATAAGTGGCGTCATCTGTGGGAAAAAAAATATTTCAAGTGTGCACTGTGTGTACTAAGTGAGATATCAAACTAATTTTTGGAAGAAATTATTTCGTTATGTGGAAAACGAAGATGAAAGTGATCTTGTTTAAACAAATTTCCGTAGATTCTTTGAAGATGTTTGTCTTTCTAACTTATTAAGAGATGACAAAGAAAAGGGAAGAAGTTTCATTATCTTATGTCTTGAAGATAAAATATTGGGGGTATTCACGAGGGAGAAGATTGTGGTAGATATGTGATCTAAGTTAGAATTGTTGTACATGACCAAGCCGTTGGCACATGATTTATGTCTTCAAAAATAACTCTATTCATTGAGGATGGTATAGTCAAAATATATTGTGGATCATTAGAAGTAATTCAACAAAATCATTGATGATTTACATAATATTGTAGTGAAAATCAAAGAACAAACTAAATGCTTCCATCGTCACAAGACCAGTCACTTGAAGAAGGACTCTTATGTCAAAGGGGCAATGATGATTCCAAGGAAGTTTTCATTTCCTAAATGACGATTATAAGAGTTCCAGTGATCAAGTGCTGACAAGTTAGGAAACCAAAAAGAGTTAGGTCATAGACTTTGGATGTTTTATTCATATTGAACTTTTAAGGCTAATTTCTTTAATATTTTGTATCTCGAAAATATTGATAGTGAATTAGGGATATGCTCTTTTTGGTAGACGTAGGTCAATTTTGGACCAAATTGCCTTTGTGTTGTTCATATACTCTCGAAAATACTCATTAATAGTGAATCAATCACTTCGATTTTATCGTAACCGCATTTCTGCCTTCATCTTCTCGTTAAAAAGTATTTTTCTATTGACCTAGACCCATGGTATTTATAGGCGAGCTTTTCCATAAACATTGGGGGAAGCTGGCTCGCGATGCGAGATAGATATTGATCTCCTCTATGGCTTGTCTTTTCGTTCTCATGATGTAGAGATCATAGCCCGTGATGCAAGGCTTGTAGCCTGCGACACGAGATTGACAGTAGCTAACTCCTTGATTTATCTTCATTCCCTGTTCCATTTCTTCTCACCAGAACATCTGTAACGACTAAGCCCCAAGCATCATTAGCGATAAAATTGTAAAAAGTATTGCACGGTCACAAAGTTGACTGGTTCAGGTGGATTTTCATTGTTTCAAGGCTATTTCCCTTCTTTTTTTCTTTTATGATTTTTTATCGTTTTCTTTACGAAACTCGACTAAAACCTATATAAACTAACTACTTTATCTTTAAAAATGACTATAAAAATGGACTAAAAATCCTCTATGATTTCTTGTCATCAAAGTCTGGCACTTGAACATTTGTTTGTCCTAAAGAAAACTTGCTTGTAAACTAAAATTCATAGAAAAATAACTCACCTCCGTGAATGATAAAAGTACCATTAAAGAATTTTATCTCTTCGGCGATGCAGCTACCTGATGTCTTTTGGATTTTTCTACTCAGAATAGTATGATTCCCCATACTTCAAGTCAATCATTCCAAAAGAATTATCCCATTGATGACAAGCATAAAAAAATCTCATTCGACCTAAACCTACTTCCTAAACATTGAATAAAGATATTCTCTCTAGTCAACACGCACATGCCTCTTGATCATACAGTTTGAAAGTATTCTAAATTCGAATCAAAGTATATACAATATACACATTATTATAGGGATGTCGTGGGTTATAACTTGGCTTAGATAGGGGATGAATAATTTGGAAAAGTAGTGTTTAATTAGAGTTAGGTTTCTACTACTTGTTCTTGCTCTATTAAGTATTTCCACGGTTACCAAGAAATTGTTCCTTAATCAATTCAGAATGGTTACAAAGAGAACATTATTATTATTTTTATTTTTTTGTCAAGGGACTTATTTTTAAATTTTTGTGGTCTTTTTCCTTCACTTTTTTTTATCTTTTTGAGAGACACTTATTTTTTATGATGTCTCTTGATTCCCCGGTACTCCTCCCCAACTTAGAATGTTGTTATTTCTAGAAGCAACCCCCAACTTAATTTTAACATAAAAGAAAAATTTCAATTCTTCTACCTAACTCTATAGACGGTAAACAATATCAAAATAATTCTGAAGGTCTAAATCGGTTTATATTTTAGTTTGTCACCGAAAGAAAGTGAATATGAATGAAAGCTCAAATTTTGTTTAGCAATGATATTATAATTCACGGGGTGGTTTGAAAAAGACTCTAGTTACCATAAAATTGTGTCAATGTGTGTATGCACAACCAATAAATCATGCAAATAATAAGTGCAAATTCAGGAAATGAACACATGGATGGACTCATTCATGTAGCAAGAAAACGTAGACAATGATAGTAAACAGCGCATTTATATGATTTGCTCAAAGATCTAACTGATCATTATTTGTGAAGATTGTGCTAGCTAGTATGTGATCTTTCTTTTTTCATCCCTCTACACTTCTGAGTAGTGTATTCTAAAATAAAGAATTCCATATCGATGGAACATGTTATTTTCGGCATTCAAATTAATCAAACAAGGGTATCATTTTAACAAGCAAATCAATATAATTCAACACATTAAGCAACACGCAAACCTGAATTAAGGCTCATCGTCAAATATTGATAAATGAGTGAAGTGACCAAAGAAGAAATGACTATCACCGAACTAATGTAGTTACAATGAAAGTTGTTGAGAATATCAACTCTTAAAGGGTGTGACAATATTAAGAATCCAATCATAAATTAATAAAAATGCTTAATGTCATACTTAGCCATGACACTCTTTCACTAATGAACAATATTTTGAATGGACTCTTCTATTTCGTCGGCTTGAGTGTTAAAACTAACTTGTCCCTCTTTTTTTCTTGTATATCCCAAATAAACCAAACAACAAAAATAAATAAACTCTTTCCAATCCTCTAGTAGAATAGAAAAAGTGTCACTCAAAACCAACTAAAATTAGATTGCCAAATCATATTAAAAACATGGTCACAAAGTACACAAATAGCTCAATTAAATCAGTCAAAACTTTCCTACGAAAAAAATTAAATTTAGATAGAATTCTCTTAAGAGCTGCTACTAATATGTTTTAGTAGAGCTTTATTAAATTATACCAAAAGTTTCAATGATGACAGCAAAAGAATTTTAGGAATGATTGAACAAACCGACAAATCTTGACTTGTTTTTTTCTACGTAAGGAACATGTAAGATGCAAATAAGACGTGTTTTGAGCAACACACATACATACTATAAAGGATTGACCCCAAATGTTCCCATCGACACCTAAGAGGGCACATGGGGAAGAGCCAAAAAAATTTCAAGAAGAACCTTTATTTTCAGTTTGTATGGATTACCTATCATATTCAATTGGATTAAATTTGGATATAATTTAGATAATATACACTTCTTTGTGGTTCAATTTGGACACGTATAGTGGATTAGAGGTATATGGTTTTAGAAAATTGTAGATTAAGATGGTCCAATTTAGCTGCCGTATTCGACCAGGCATGTGAGAGGGCTAATTACATAGTTATATGTACCATTCAAGTATGATCATATCATATGACTAAAATTATTTTGACCTTGATTTATACTCTTACAATTAATATTTTTTTTATGTATATCCAAACATATATATTTATAACAAGATTTTCTTGTACATGTAAGTTGCATAAGAATGTCTCCGTCACACATTAATTATTAAGAAAGTTATTTGAGACAGAGATACACAAATATATAATACCCAGGACCCAGGTTCCATGGCTGCAAAATTGGA
>Ga0315913_1005487_pt1 | contig 15384 bp, 5 predicted proteins | sample MpolsnodulesMG_FD_207736 | JGI IMG/M metagenome (GOLD analysis project Ga0315913, IMG submission 207736) | Medicago polymorpha root nodule microbial communities from Los Angeles, California, United States - small nodules | ecosystem: Host-associated > Plants > Roots > Nodule | place: USA... | reverse complement strand
CTTTCATATTTTATGCATTGTTCATACCAACTGAGTTAAGCTCACGAGGACAATTAATCTAAACGTTTAATTCAATATAAAGGTGTATAAAAGTGTTACATAAGTGAGAAACTTAATTAAACCATCATCCTAAAATTATTGGACTAATTTTTATGGAGTAAACCATGAAATTGATCCCTATCTTTGTAAGTCATTATCAAATTAGTCTCTGACTCTATTAATATTTCAAATGAGTCATTATTTTTGCCAAAAGTTTCTCAATTAGGTCTATGTCTTTATGTTTTTGTCACATGATGAGGAACCAAATTGATTTTTTTTGACAAAGACAATGGCTAGTTTGAAATATTAATAAAGTCATGAACTAATTTGATAATGACCTACAAAGATAAGAACCAAGTTGGTGGTTTGCTCATTTTTATGTTTTTTTAGTAATACTCATTTTCATGTTTTAATAATTTATTATTATTATTATTAGCTCCATTCACAGCTCAGACTCATTTTTTTCAATTCGAGCACCTTGCGGGGTTACCGCGTTCTTCACATTCGTTTTTTCAGATAATCTGGCTAGCTTGTGTCTGAGTCATATGGAAAGAGCGAAATAGCAGAGTTTTTCGACAGAAGGTTATGGACTCGCAGAGGATAGCAAACAAAGTCAAAAGGCAATCTTTCCTTTAGCTGAAATGTAATATGCCCACATCTGTTATCAGTTACCATGACTGGTGGCGGCATCCTTTACCATGCATGAGTGTTTTGTTGTAATCTTCTTGTTATTATTTCACTTTTTTCTTTCATCGTGGTAATCATTTATTTTTTTACTGATGACTTGACATTGTAATTGTCTAAGGTGTTTCTCTTTTGCATGCCTTGTGCGAGATGAAACACCTTTCATTATATAATACTAGTTTGAAACCCGTGCCCTGCACGGGAAAATGTGTGCTGATTTTTTATTTTATATTTTTTAATTGATGGTGATAATATTTTTTAAAAAAAATAAGTAAAATATATGTCCAAATGTATGTATGTTAAGGGAATAAACATATCTTTGAAGTGTTTTTTTATTCCATTGTTTTCATTCATTTAAATTATTTTATCATTTTGTGTAGTGAACGTTAGTAGAGGTGCTTTAATGCCTATGTTTAGGTTTGTTCCTTCCTAAGGAGGTTTTGGTTTGGTCCCCCTCCTTTTTTATCTTGTTGTAGCTTTTTTTTTGGTTTGCTTTAATATATTTCTAGTGGTAGTAACTTATGTTGCTCCACTTCTTTGCCTAAAAAAAAGGTACTTTAATGTCATCCATCAAAGAGATCATAGCATTAACAACGGAATTTAAACACACGACCTTGCAGATAAGTTACCACCATACCAAGTGAAGTCTATAATGTTAAAAATCATGACATTACGACATTTGAGTTGGCATTCATGGTTGCAAATCATGATCATAATAATAAAAAAATATAAGTGAAAAAAGCATAAAAGAATAGTTACGAAAAATAAATAGAAAAAACACATCGTGATAGTAAGCAAACGACAAAGAAATCCCTTTATTTTTTAAGGCTTAATAGCAGTTTTGACCCCTAAGTATCAGAAAGTTGCAATTTTGGCCCCCTAATAAAATAAAATACAATCCAGCCCTCTAGGTACTGTCCCTTTTGCAGTTTTGGCCCCCAGGCCAATTTTGACCAAGTCAATGCTGACGTGGCTGTCACATGTGTAATTATTTATTTTTTAATTATTAAAAAATAAAAATAAAAATAATTATTGTTTTTATTTTTTAATAAAAAATAATAATAAAATATTTTAAAAAATAAATAAAAAATTACACACATGGCGGCTACGTCAGCATTGACTTGGTCAAAAATGGTATGGGGGTCAAAACTGCAAAATGGGCAGTACTTAGGGGATGAATTGTATTTTATTTTTTTAGGGGCCTAAAATTGTAACTTCATAATACTTAGGGGGCAAAAACTGTTATTAAACCTTTTTTTAATTAAGATGAGTTTACCTAAACATCACGCCTTCTCACCTTTATTACTTGTGCGAGATGAAACACCTTTCATTATATAATATTCATTTTGACTTGTTAAAAAAAACGATAATTAAGCCAAAATTAAAGTGAGTGAAACATCACGCCATCTATTTTACAATGTAGAGCAGATATATTATACTCAATAAATCTAAAAAAAAAGATCTTTTCTTATATTTGAGACCGGATGAAGTCCTTACTAACATTTACACTCAGAAAAACACGCAAGTGAGACAATGAAGTTGAGCTTAGTATCTCTCTCATCAACCCTCCAATAATCTCGTATAACAACCTTAACCAACCAACCAACAACAACGTTTCTTTTCTTCATTTCTTAACTTCCACAACTATAACACATCAACATTCATATTCTTCAGATCCAACGTTCTTTGTCTTCTCACTGTACATGGAAGCTTTGATCAATTATGGGATCAACCCACTTCGTGTTAATGGCATTACAAAGCAGCGATCTTGTTTTCTGTTTGAATCAGACCGAAATCTGAAAAAGGGTACGTTTGGATTTCGAAGAATTGAAGTGGTTAATAAGAACAAGAAGTTTTCTCCTTTGATTATGGCTGCTGCTACTGTTGGGAATTCACAAGTTGGTCATTTTGAGAATACGGTTCCTTCTAAAGGTTTATATAATTCTTAGATTTTGGTATTTGTTTATTATCTATGGAATTATGAAGTGTCTTATTGAATTTTCATTCGTTATTTTTTTTACTTGGTGTATTTAATTTAAAATGAATTTAACAATATAGTGTCCACTAGAAAGCGGATATAATTGTCTGTAAGTCTTAGCTCAACGGACAATGTCGATATTGTTAGGCTAAACACGTTCACCTGGTTTGAATTCAGACCTCGCAGTTGTGTGTCTGAGTTTAGGTGGTTTTTTCCACTTCGTTTGAATTCCGATTGAGAGAGGTGCCTATTTAGTGCATGATAGTGATTGAATAGGATTACCTCCGGTGGGTTGGTGGTTTGGGCAGGGGAGTTAAGGAGTGGATTGATAAGGAGGTTGAGAGTTTTATCATCATCTACAATATAACACTAGTATATTCTAACATTTGTCATTTGGAAAAATATAGTGTAGACCAGGGTTTTAAATAGCAGTAACGACTGCTGTCATATTGCGGTCTTTGATATCACGGAGAATAACAGTTAATGTGGTCGATGAAGCCTCAACTGCGTAGCATTGCGGTTTCAGTAACATAAAAAACTGTTTTGTTGATGTCCAGATGGCCGTGGACCTTTATTTAAAACTCTGTTGCATTTTTTACACATACATGTAATTGTATTTTATTTTGATATGTTGAAATTCATCACGAGGGTGTTTAGATAAATGGGACAAGATAGAGAAATATGATTTGATATATGTTTAATCATGCATAGTTATTATATTTCAGAAAGTATTAATTCAGTTGCTAATTTAATTATATTTCACCATTTTGATATATTGAATTTTACCATGGTAGATAGAGAAATATAATGGAATTTCTGTGTAAAATATACATTGTGTGTGCAGTTATTAAATTTTTTAAAATTATGCTTTTGTTAATATTCACTGATACTAAGAATACACTTTTAAGTGATCAGTATGCACATATTCTCATCTTTCCAAGGGTTTAGCAATCTATTTTAGCATTTTATATAATTTTTGTGTTTGTGTCGGAGTAATTCTCAATGTTATTGGCTTCTATGTTTTCATGGGATGATGATTTTCTGTGTTGTTTTGATGATGGATAGAAATTTTGGAGCTATGGAAGAATGGTGATGCAGTGTGCTTTGATGTGGATAGCACTGTGTGCATTGATGAAGGAATTGATGAGCTTGCTGAATTTTGTGGGGCAGGAAAAGCTGTTGCAGAATGGACTGCAAGGTTTGATTATTCAAATGGATTTTTATATTTTTTTGAAAGAGGGTTTATGTTTTTGAATTTCTTTGGCGTCTCTTTTGTTATATTTGATTAAGTGTTGACTTTTCACAGAGCAATGGGTGGTTCTGTTCCTTTTGAGGAAGCCTTGGCTGCTAGGTTATCTTTGTTCAATCCCTCTTTGTCTCAACTTGAGAATTTTCTTCAGCAAAGGCCCCCAAGGTATGATTGAAACCGGCTGATTTTGTTTTCAGTGTTTTTTGTCTTGAGCAGCTTTCACATATTGATGATAATCAATGTAGCTTCATGAATTGGGAGTATTTCGCTTTCAATTTGGCTAGTAATCACATTAAGTTGATCAGGCAGTTCCTACTCCCCCATTGCTCTTGCCTTAGACTTTTAACTTGGCAGAGCTGAAATGTTTTATCTTAACTTTTGTATGAAGTAATGCTGTGTGTAAAAGAAAGGGCAACTTAGTACTATAAAGCTCTTGCCATTGCAAAAAGGGTTGGATCTTGTATCTGAACTGTAGCAGTTTTGTCAAATAGCGGATATAGCGGCACTATACTGCTATAGCATTGCGGAATTTTATAAACGCTATTGTTATGACATACGTGATTTAGTATTAAGTGTTGTCAAATAGAAGATATAGAACTGTAGTGTAGTGGATTTCAACAAACAACTATTTTCTGCAAACTATGATTGAGAGCAGTGTTGTAGATTTGTAGGTACTCTTACACTTAACTACCAAACCGAGTTTTCCATGCCTGTTTGATGTACTCATCAATGTCTGATGCGATGAATCCATATAAAGTGCAGGGTTAGAATTATATAATCAAAATTGAAAAGAGTTCAGTCACTCTCCCGGTCTCTCCAAACGTAACCTACAGCCCTTATGTCTTCAACTAGAAAAAATATATGTTTTTCCCCTTCCTATTGCTTATTTGGTCACTTGATACTTGGTTTAAGATATATTTGGTTTGGACTCCCAAGAAGAAATGTTGCATTGTGTCCATAGCTAAAAATCATACTCCTTCATGTTCGAGTTATATCTTATTTTTTGAGCAAAAAAAAAATTATATCTTATTTTATTAAAAAAGAGAATTTAACTGTGGAAATATATCAAAACTATAATTGCTAAATTGATGCTAGTGTGGAGAAATTATTGTTTTGTCAAATAGTAGCTATAACTATAGGGCTCAAGCGCAGTGGAATTCGAACAAATCACTAGGTTCCATGATATGCTACTTGGTACAAAGTATTGTCAATTTGTGGCTATAACAGCACAATAAAACTGCAGAATAGTGGAATTTGAACAAACTGCTATTTCCTGCGATCCACGATTGTCAACACCGAGAGAATGATACCCTACACTTCTAACGTCACTTTAGATTTATTGACTTGTTCGTTCTCAAAACCGGCCAAAACTTTAAAGGGGTGTCTTGATTCAACGGTTGAGTTGCTACTGCGTGACTAAGAGGTCACAGTTGCAGAATCAGTCCCTTGTAAATGCAATCTAACTTGTAACGCAGCCTACTAGTACTATAGACTTGCAAGAAGTTGATTTTGCCCTAGATTCGACTATATCATTAGCTTTGTTGAACCAGGTTATTTTTTTGTTAGACCAGCCAAAACTCTGATGAGACAAAAAGTTGATATATGTATCACCAAAGCCCAGCTACCTACTTTATTTCCTCTGCTTTCTCATCACTGTTTCTCCAATTGTATCCTGACCTGGTCAATTCAGACATATTTGGAACAATGCTTATGATTCTCCTTAATATGCAGGCTATCCCCTGGCATTGAAGAGTTAATCCAAAAACTAAAGGCTAATCGCAAGCATGTATATCTGATCTCAGGAGGCTTTCGTCAAATGATCAATGTATGAATAATAGTTGTAATCATTATTTTATTTTATTTATTTATTTTAGACTAGGAAGAGTATTTTAGTAGTTACTTATACACTAGTATAAAAAATATTTGTCTCATGAAAAATGAATTTTCTCTCTAATTTCCTTGTCGCTAAATTTAGTGACGAATTTAGAGAGGAATTTCACGTTTTTCCTCTCTTAATTTCCTTTGCTAATTTTATTGCTTTTAGTAGTGATAACATATTGTGATTTGGATATATTTTGTTTAAATCATGGTGTAGTTCCACTAAAAATATTTGAAAACCAGTACATGATGTCCTGGCATATATAGAATCTGTCAACATAACAAGTACACAGGTTGCAATATTATTGATTAGTATAGTGTTACTTTTAGTCAATGTTGTCAAATAGGGGCTATAGCGCAGAAAATTGGAACAAATCACTATTGTTCCACAATACGCTATTTAGTACAGTGTGTTATCAAACAGAGGCTATTGGTATGCTATAGCACTGTAGTATAGCGTAATTTGAACAAACCGTCATTTTCTGCGATCTGCAATTGATAACACTGCTTTCAACACACTTCTTGCAAAAGAAGATTAAATCTCCATTCCAGTTTAGAATGTGGAATCAATGTGAGTGACTTGATGAACATAGGATTGTACATTGCTTACCTAGAAGGTGGAAATCTATGTTGAAATTTCAAACAAGATCGCTTTCACTCCTCTCTTTTGCCACCATGCAAGTTTGAAATTAATTTGCAAAACAATGAAAATAAGTTAGGAGCTCATGTCTATATCTTCCAATGTTTATTTTTCCTTTCAAACAGTTTTCACAAGTTTGCATTGCTACGGCATTAAGAATTTTAGGTAAAGTTTTTTGGAATTTGATAAGCACGCTAGCTCTATTCATACAGTCTAATGAATTAGATACTTGTTTTTCTTTCTAATTTCTACCACACTTCTTATGAAGCCTGTCGCGTCAATACTCGGGATTCCACAAGAGAACATTTTTGCCAATCAACTACTTTTTGGAAGCTCTGGACAGTTTCTGGGATTTGACGAAAATGAGTATACTTCAAGGAGTGGAGGAAAAGCCACTGCAGTCGAACAAATCAAGAAGGTTAGTCATGTACTTGTTTAAGTTTTTTAATCTAATTACTACAATGCTTTAAAGCTGACCATTAAAAATTTCAGGATCATGGGTACAAAGCATTAACTATGATCGGAGATGGCGCGACTGATTTTGAGGTAAGAAAATATCTCGGACATCTAATGGTGATTTTATGAAATATCTCATTTTCAATCACGTGTTTTGAAAATGAAACTCCGAGGCTTACTCAAGCACCTACTATTTACTAATATTACGGAGGAAGTGTTCCTGCTAGAAGTTGCAGGGGTAGTTTTCTAGGTCTAGCCGCTCGTAAGTTGCAGAGAGGTGGCTGGTGGGTTAGGGATTATATCGGAGTCGCCTCCTATATAGTCATATAGGCCTGGTTAGCTCCATTATGTTTAGGAAGGTGGGCCGGATCCCATGCTCGGGTATTAGCCCACACGGTTGATCCCACAGTATTCAAGCCTTGATTGCTCTGGCCAAGACATTGATGACTCGTACCAGAGCTGTTTATGACTAGGAAGGCTGCTGGGACTTAGTAACGAGCACGTTATGCTCGGGTGATGCGGGTCAGGCGGTTCAGTTTCGGGCCTTCTAACACACATGTATCAAGAGCCGAGTCATGGCCTAAAATCCACACTTGGTACAGGAAGTTACACTCACCTTTCCTGATATATGTTTAAATGATGTGGACATCCTTTCTAATTTCTAAACAAATACCGATCACCCTTTGACAAAATAGAGGCGTCGTATGCATTGTTGTCAGAATCCCGATCAGACTCGTGAAAACCCATGATTTTGCGATTTCACTCATGCCTACTGATCCAGATCGTCAATGGAACTATGAGTTGAGTAAAATCCCTGTGAAATTGCATGAAAACTTGAAATCGGCATGAAATCTTGTGATTCCATATGATTCTAACCATCCTGGCTTTGAGTCTTTAATGTTTTTGTGACTAGGTAGTTTTATGTTTGACATTTGAGACTTTGTGTCGTTCATGTTTAAGATTTGAGACTTGTCATTTATGTTTGAGACTGGGTTGTTTTATGTTTGTTTAAGATTTGAAACTTTGAGTAGTTTATGCACTATATAATATATATTTAGTATTATTTTTGTTTTTTGTAGTACAATCCTTCGATATTAGTTGCGATTTTATGTTTTACGATCTTGCTATTCACTCTCGATCCTACAAAATTAATTGAGTAGAATCCTTCGATCTTGGTTGCGATCTTATGTTTTATGATCTTGCTATCCCATTTTGATTTGATGCAAGATCTCGATTCTGACAACCTTTGGTTGTATGTCATTTTGACTTATCTTAGGAGTGGTAAGTGCAATTTCACCTATGATGTATGATAACCTGTTTTCATATTCTTGCATTCTCCAACTAACCAAACAACTTTTTGATTAGACTCAAAAAGACCAACGGTGATCTTAAATTGTTGATAGATGAATGAACTTTCTGTCTTTGGTTTTCTTGAATAACATAAACATATGTGATAATTTGTATTTTTTTTTCTTTCTGCACATTTAGGCTCGTAGACCAGGTGGTGCGGACTTGTTCATTTGCTATGCCGGTGTTCAACTTAGAGAAGCCGTTGCTGCAAAAGCTGATTGGCTAGTTTTCAATTTTCAAGACCTTATAAATTCATTGGGGTAACTTTTTCCCTTTTTCGGTTTCCTATTTTTTGAATCATAGAAGTGAGGAAGCAGATGGATTTGGAAAAAAAATGGCAGGAAAAATAAATGTGAAATTCCTCCGCGTGTTATTAGGGAAAGAATTTTCTTTAGATAGATGTCATTTATTTTTTCTCTTTAGTAGATCCTTGGGGGTGTAATTTTATTCGCGCAGATGCCCTTGCACTGCGTTTGTATGTTTCAGTGTGCTTCAATAATACATTACTGATGTATCACACGGTTTTAATAGTATGTTTGGATGTGCATTCAATGCCATTTTCCCACATCACAGTGAAATTTAACCTTGATTTTTAGAAGCTTAGAATTGCAGCTTTTGCTTCAACGTGCGGAATCACCGTGATTAGCCATTTTTCCAAACATACACCAAGTTAATTTTATGAATTACTTTTATGTTTCTAGAATTTATTTACTACCTTTTGCAAGGGTTAAGGATGTTTACTTAAATGCTGTTAGCCAATGCTCAATGCATCATCATATACATGTTTAGAGTTTCCATTCTCCAATATGGATGTTTAATTGGATCAAATGTTACACATTTTTTGACACAAATTCCGACATCTGACACCATATAAACACACGATTTTGATTTTTTATTAATATTTTCTTGCCTCGGGTGATGATGATTACAAAAAGCACTAGCTCGGAGTGTATTGTATACGGTGTCCAACATACTGTGTCGGTTTGTGTCCAAAAAGCAACTATGTTCAAGTATAGACATACAAGAATATCATGTAATCATGTGTTAAATTGTCTTTGATCTCTCCTAAAAGTTAGCTCAACATATATAAAATCTGCACAACCTAAAATATATTGATAATGTAGAGTATTGTGTATTTACAAGGTACACACAAATGAAGAAATAAAGTATAAAAGAAAAAATCAATTTTTTTTTATTGATATAATAAACAATGTATTTTTGTGTGTATGTGCATAAACAATGTACTAGTACCATTTTCTTATACTCATAGAAAAAGTAAAATTTGATTTAATGGTCGGTCGATTGGGGATGGGAATTTAGATATAGTGACCAAAACTCAATAATCAATTACATATTTGATAATTGTCAACATGCCCCTTTAGTCTATGTTTGGTCACGATGAGTATGTCAGAATTACAGTGATTTATTGTGATTTTTCAAATGCTTACACTTCGTAGCTTTTTCAAAATCTCAATGGATCCCCATGATTCTAGTATATCCACCATAATACTAAACGTACAGTCAATTGTTACTAGAAGCCTACTTTCGAAAGTGTATTTTGACAGCAAATGCGCCAGTGCATTTTATGTAAAGGAGGTGATAAGCCTCAACGCACAACTACTCTTTATATGTAGAGGAAGAAAAGAAACAACTGATAGTTGATACATCCTATAAAAGGAAACTAAAACATAGACTCACACTATGTGGACAAAATTGGGTGATCAATCTGCAACAGAATTTCCTATTATGTAGGCATGGATAACCTAAACTTCCACTCCCTAGAGCACCAATGATGAATGCTTTGTTTAGATTTCACATTCATGCTACTTTTGCAAAAGAAGTTTGGTTTTGTGTAACATCCATAAGTCAAATGATCTTATATTATACACAAGTGTCATTTTTACTATTAGATCAAAAAGTCATATTATTTCTTAGGTGTGACATATGTGCATATATATCGAAAGAAATTGACAGCGGCAGGAATTAAGGCACATGCATGACCGGTGGTCTGTCACTCTCTAGTCTCTACCTTTCTTTGGTTGGTACGATCAATAATCAAACCTTTTCTTAAAGTTGGTAAAGAAACAAACGAGTAATGATAACAGAATAACTCTTCGATAGATGTATGAAAATCAAAAGGAAAATATTGATCACAAAGCTTTAAATTGACAAAGATAATCTAAAATGAGAAAAAAACATCTTGGGCTGTCACAATTCACAAACAATTTATTCGTCTCTTAAATTTAAATATAAGTTAAGACTTAAGCACGTGACAAGAACTCAATCAAAAAACAAGTATATTAGATAAAAGGAACTTCATGACTTAAGATCACGTTAAAAAAATTATCTACTCAATGTGAGACGCATAACATTGTCAACCCCTTTTTTTTGAACTAAGAGTTTGTTACAATGCATATCTATGAATGAGATTTATATGTGAGGATATTATTACTTCACCACGCCCCCACAACATGGAGGTGGATTCAACATTAATCTTGAACTTTCGAAAATTGTGGTGTGAAATAGAGAATGGCTTAATGATTATGTTAGCTAGTTGGTAATTCGAAGGAAAATGAGAGACTTTGAGTTTGGTTTGAGAGAGCAAGGCACAAACAAGTGATAGTTGATGGCCAAATGTTTTACTTTGGACTGATAAGCTTGATTAACACATCGGTATGGTGTGCCAATATAAAATATTGTTAGAATTAATACAAGGAGTAGATGAAGAAATCCCAATTTGGTTGACCTTACTTGTATGTATAGCTAAAGTCATCCCAAATAGAGATAACAATTAAACTCATTCGTTTGGTTCATAGAAAAAATATCCATAATAGTTTGGACAAAAATCCTCATTATTATGAATACAAACACAAGTAAAAGTTGTCCTAATACAAGCACAAGTAATTACCCATTAAAATGAACAAATACAGATTATTAGTATTTTTTTTAGTAGTCAAGTGACTAAAAATTTACATTTTTTTTAAGTTGTATAAGTGTGGTGTCTCGGACTCTCTCGGGTTTGAACCTCAGCCCCTACGCATATTATATAATGTCTCTACTAACTGAATTAAGTTCACGAGAATAAATTATTAGTATTTTTACCTCGTCCCACAACACACACAAACATATAGAGAAGAGATCAAATTACACCAATGTAATGTTACACAAACGCTTAACATTATTTTAATGGCTTAATAGCAGTTTTAGTCCCCTAACTTTCCCAAAGTTGCGATTTTGGTCCCCTAAGAAAAAAACTACAAAATCGCCCCTAAGTTTTTGTATCTGTGGCAGTTTTGGCCCCCAAGACCAATTTTGACTCGGTCTACACTAACGTGACACATTAAGTGAGGTGCCACGTTTTTTTTTTTGTTTTTTTTTTACTAAAAATTGGCCTTAGGAGCCAAAACTGTTACAATTACAAAACTTAGAGGGCGGTTTTGTAGTTTTTTTTTTAAGGGGCCAAAATCGCAACTTCATGAAAGTTAAGGGACGAAAACTGCTATTAAGCCTATTTTAATTGTTACATATTTTTTAAATTTGACAATCGGATGGTAAATTTATGAGAAGTGCTATACATCATGAGAAAGAATTCACGATGTATTTTATTATGGAGAAAAGCTCAAAGTCCTTCAATTCAACAAGAGTAGAAAAACCACACTACAAGCTATATATACCATTAGCCACGTTTACATGCACTCAATATCTACAACCATATGTCACCATTCCAACTTTATTAACCACCTTACGTGTCTATACGTGGCTGAATCATAGAGAGAAAAGTTCTTCATAAATTGGAGCGTACATATATTATTAGGGAACTTCTACGGTGCACTCACAAAATAAGGTGCACCGGTACTCTTCATTCATAATTTTATAAATAAACGATCATCTTTTGTGTAATAAATAGCTATTTGTCAATATTTATATTTTATAGAATATCATTTTACAAGAAAAAACATCATTTCATTGTTTATAAAAATTATTGTAATTTTTTTTACATATTATCGTAAAAAATAATCAATGTTCTCAATTATGAGTTATAAAAATTCAAAAAAAAATTAGTTTTATTTCGTTGACATCTTTGATGAATAAGATTTAGTTATTATAATTATAAGTGATAAAAAAATATATTTTTCTTCAAAAAAACAACTCATTTAGTTATTAATTTAAAGAATGAGTGTACCAATACACTCAAATATGTTGGGTGTACCATAAAATTTGCCATATTATTATTTATTAACAATTATAGTAGTAGGTTTTGTCAATTTCATTATTGCAACAAAAAAAAAAGAGAGACACAGTGATCACTTATAATTATAAGGAAAATTTACACAAAGAGCGCTTATTCGCTATGCTTTCGTGAATTATTATTCACTACATTTAGCATTTTTCTAAATTTATATCATATGGATCATTCATGAAAAGATTTAAGCAAATGTAAAGTAATTAGATATGTTATTGGAATTCATCAAGATTAATGATGCTCAATAAAAGCGCATAAACATATAATCTTGATGGATCTCAATAAAATATTAAATGGTTTTTGATTTACGTAAATTTTGTATAAATGATCTATATGATATAAACTTAGCATCCGACGGTCAAATTTAAAAATATACAACAAATAAAACGATATTAAATGATATAACATAAGACTTACTTACAATTATGGCCCGGGTGTTTTCACCTACTCATGAAAGCAGTCTTATAATTTCAAAATTCACAAGTTTTGGGTCTTCTTGTGGAGGGATACAATCAAATCATAAGGACAAAAATCCCCCAAAAAAATAAATACTTAATTGATTAATAACTTCAAATAAAAAAATGCTTGTGGAGAGATACAATCAAATAATAAGGACAAAAATCCCAAAAAAAAATAATACTTAATTGATTAATAACTTCAAATAAAAAATGATTTTGATAAGAAATAAATTAACTTATTTGGATTGCATTCTATAGTTGAATTGAATTATTAATATAGTAAATTAATAAATTTAAGGGTCATGTTAACCAGACACTGATTAAGCATACTAAAAAATGAAATTATTACCACAAAAGAAAACTGTTTTTGACTTTTTATAAATTAATTGTACAATTTTAATTAACATAAAAAGAAATTAATTAATTAAGAGAGATGTTCTTATTTAACCGGTGCTCCGGAGAACCGGTTAGCATTTTCCTAAATTTAATTAGTTAAGAGAGATATTCATATTTAATAATCAACAATTCTTTAAATAGATTAATCGAAACAACACTATTATAAGTCTGGCCAATAATTGTTTAACACGTAAAACCAACTCAAATTGCTGTCAATAATTGATCATTGATAAAATTTATTCATCATTTGAGTTTAATAAAAAAAAAGTTTGATTATATTTCTTTTTTTTTTCATGATTATTTTTTCTGTTCGTTTCTCACAACGAATTAAATTCTTTAAATTGTAAAAAAAAAACACAGATCCAATGTAACCAAAAAAATCAAAGACTTTAAATAAAAACACCGAAAAGACACTTTCATTAATATCAATCAATTACTAGTATTTTCAGTTGCTTTTGTTTATTATATTTTTCTAAAACTCGATATTCTTCAACATAAGTACCGATTAATTTAAAATGTTCAATCTCACTGTACACTTGTGAAGTCTTCACTATTTACGACCAAATACTTAATAGGTACTTTATTGGGGAATTTTTTTGGGGTCTTCTAAGACCCAGAGTCTCACTTAAGACTCATATTCTTAAGTGAATCTCACGCTATTTTTTATTAAAATAATCATTGTATTATTGAAATATAAATGATAAAGAGTTAATGGTGAAACCAATTTAAAACTTTTGTTAGAGTGTCTCCATTAAAGTGACTTGAGTGCTTGTGTACACATAGAACCGATTTAAAAACTCTAAATTGAGGGTTACTATTGCAAATGTTCTGATAATATCATTTAAAGTAAAAAGTATAACTCTCTTAAGAATTAGCCCATAGAAATTATGCAGCGGAATAAATCGAATATGAGATCTTAAAAAGGAGACAAAACAACGGCATCAAACCAGCCAAATTAGTTTTTCCTTTGTCAATTTAAATAATATTTTCTAAATATACAAAGATTTTTTCTTAAAAATAAAAAAAGTATACAAAGATTTTTATGACATGACAGACACAAGGCAAAAAAGTGGATGAGATTTCAGTGATACAGTGTGAACCCTATAAAACAGGAGAGAGAAAAATAAAATAAAATAAAAAAAAACATTTGAATTTCTTCACAAAAAAACAAAAAATAAACATTTATTATTTCTTCGATATAACAAACGTTAATTTTTGTTCATCCGTGAAAACACGTTGTTGCAGACAAACATTGAAGATAACGGTGTAAACAACAACCTCCGAGATTCGACAATACTTCGTGTATCCTAGATTTCATTTCACGGATACTAAGGAATTCTCAAAAAGTAAGCTTTTTCTTTTCTTTTCTATTTTTTTTTCAATTTTTTTTATATTTTTTTTCCTTTTCTTCAATGTCAGAAAATTAGTAGCAAGAAAGATCATTTTTTTATGTGTTATCGTAAGAAGAAAATGTTGGGTTATTAGTTTTGATTGTTTTTGTCAAATGGGTTTTTCTCAGAAAAGGGTTTTGTAGTGAGGTTTCTACTTTCAAAGTGAAATTTGGTTCCTTGAAGTGGGTTGAGTTTGTTGGGGGGTTTTTGTTTTTTATTTTTAAGTTGATTGTTGATTTTTTTTGGGATGTTTGGATTTAGGGGATGATTGTGTGTCATTGGTTGGTTTCTGCTTTTGAAATTGACAAGAGTTTATGTTTTGATTTGTCATAAAAGGGTTTTGTAGTGAGGTTTCTACTTAAGTGTGAAATTTGGTTCCTTGGAGTAGTTTTAGTTTTTTTGGGGGTTTTGTCTATAAAGTACAGACATCGGACACAACATTGACACAGACACGTAGACACGTCGACACTGGATACACATTTGACCAGAGGTGTTGGTTATACAGAGGTTTTGTTTTTTATTTTAATTCACTGAGTTGATTGTTTATTTTGCTTGGAATGTTTGAATTTAAGGGATGATTGTGTCTGGCATTGGTTGATTTCTGCTTTTGAAATTGGCAAGA
>Ga0315913_1005486_pt1 | contig 15384 bp, 16 predicted proteins | sample MpolsnodulesMG_FD_207736 | JGI IMG/M metagenome (GOLD analysis project Ga0315913, IMG submission 207736) | Medicago polymorpha root nodule microbial communities from Los Angeles, California, United States - small nodules | ecosystem: Host-associated > Plants > Roots > Nodule | place: USA... | reverse complement strand
CCTGACTTTGCCATGTCTTCTGGAGAGCCGGATGCGTAACGAAAGGCGCACGTCCGGTTCGGCGAGAGGCGATGCGAAACCTGCCGCCGTGATGCGGTAAGGCGCGTATCGCCTACTCATCCCACCTACCTGAAGGTCCGCCGCGGCGGCCGGATCGTCTCCGTCGCCGTGATCATCGCCGTCGGTGTCAACAGCAACGGTCGCCGGGAGGTGCTGGGCATGGAGGTCGGCACCTCCGAGGCCGAGCCGATCTGGACCGAGTTCCTACGCAAGCTGACCCGCCGTGGCCTCAGAGGCGTCAAGCCGGTCGTCTCCGACGCCCACGAAGGCCTGAAGGCAGCGGTCACCAAGGTGCTCAGCGCGACTTGGCAGCGCTGCCGGGTGGGGCTGTTGAAGAAGTGCTATGTATCTGATTCAATGGCGTAGTCGTTGATTCTCTGGAGCTTCCACGATGCTCGGCCCGTAAGGAACGCGATCAGCTGTAACTATACATGTGCGGCTCGCTTCGGGATCTGGTCCCGGACGATCACATATTGGTCAAAGTCGATCGAGTTCTTGACCTCTCCTGGCTACACGAAGAGGTGGCTGAGCTTTATGCGGCGGGCTTCGGTCGACCCGGCATTGATCCGGAAGTTGCAGTCCGGTTGATGCTTGCAGGCTTTCTTCTTGGGATTGTTCATGACCGCCGGTTGATTCGCGAGGCTCAGGTTAACGTCGCTATTCGCTGGTTTATCGGCTTCGGTCTGCACGAAGCTCTCCCGGACCATTCGTCGTTGACCCGTATCCGTCAGCGCTGGGGTGCAGAGCGTTTCCGAACTATCTTTGAGCGGACGGTAAAGGTCTGCGTAGCGGCCAAAGTCGCCAAGGGTGAGGTCGTTCATGTCGACGCCTCACTCATTCGGGCCGACGTCAGTTGGGAAAGTCTTGCGGTCCGCCACATAGATGCGGTCACCGACGCCAACGAGGCTACTGAAAGCGAACGAAAAAGCCGCAAAACAGGCAAATACAAGAAAGTCTGCGTCACCGACCCTGACGCGTCCATGGCGACCAACGGGCGTAATCGGAGACTGGAGCCAGCCTACAAGCAACATGCCGTGGTGGACGATGCTTGCGGCGTAATTTTAGATGTGGAGGTCACCACAGGCGAGACTAATGCGGGGCAAGTCATACTCAGTCGTCTCGACGCGGTCGCCGCGATGACCGGCACGACGATCAAAACGGCAACGGCCGACGCCGGCTAGGCGTACGCTAAGGTGTTCGCAGGTATGGAGCAACGCGCGATCGAAGCGGTTATTCCGGCAAAGGCAGAGCCAATCCGTAGCCCCGTGCCTATGCGCCGCTTTCGTTATGACGCAAAGCACGATACCCTTAAATGTCCGCGCGGCAAGATGCTGAAGGCGGGCCGTGCCGTTAAACATGGGCGCTTCTTTACATCTCGCGCGGCCGACTGTCGGCACCGCGATCTGGCGCGACTTTGCCTTTCCAATGGCCGTGTGAACAAGGCGGTAGTGCTCGGCGATGACTATCCGGCACTCCTGCGAGCTCGTCGCCGAAGAGAACGATGGTCGGACGAGGACCGAGCTTTGTACCGACGTCACCGCTGGCGCTCAGAGGGATATCACGGCGAAGCGAAGACTTGGCACGGGCTATCGAGCGCGATCCGGCGCGGCCTCATAAATATGAAATCCAAGCCTATCTGACGGCCGCGGCAGTCAACTTGAAACGACTGGCGAGTGCTTTTCTGTCAATTTTGCTGTTCGTGTACAGCCAAGAAGCTACCAGTTCAGCCCGACATTCCCTCAGGCAAGGAAAAGTTTTTGGAATCGGCTTGTTGGTGGCTTCCGCATAGCTCCGCCGACGATTGGTTCTTCAACAGCCCCCGGGTCCACTTCATGCGCAACGTTCTCGCCCACGCCGGCAAGAGCGGCCGCCGTGTCGTCTCCGCCTTCATCGCCACCGCCTTCGCCCAGGGAACGCCGGAAGCCGCAAGCGCCCAATGGCGCGCCGGCGCCGACCAGATCCGGCCGAAGGTGCCCAAGCTCGCCGTCATCATGGATGATGCCGAAGAAGACGTTCTCGCCTACACGACCTTCCCGAAGGAGCACCGCGCCAAGCTGCACTCGACCGATCGAGCGCCTCAACTGCGAAATCAAACGCAGGACCGAGGTCGCCGGCATCTTCCCCAATGATGACGCCATCGTCCTGCTCGAGCAGAACGACGAATGGGCTGTGCAGCGCGCCAGATACATGACGCTGGAAACCATCAGCCAGATGAGCGATGATCCGCTCATCAGCCTGCCAGCCGTGGCGCGCTGATCATCCCGGCCCATGCCGGAGAACGCGGCGACCCAGCCGCCACCTACACCACTCCCTGGGACATGATCCCGTGGAGCACCGATCGTATGCTTCAAGCCATAAGAGGCGATGCCTGCGGACCGAATTTTGCGATTGCACCTCCCTCCTCGAAGTACGGATCGCAATCTTGGCACCGATCAGACCGATGTGGCAGCAGCCAGGAAATCGAGAACCTGCGCGTTGCTCGCGGGAGCAGTCACAGCCCGTGCCTCATAGAGCCTGGCGCGGAATGACGATACCGAGCCCCAGCCTTTTTGCGAGCAGTGAACCTGCCCCTCACCTGCAGTACCGTGATGAACTGCGATGCAGCAGCTGGCCCGCCAGGTCCATGGCAAGTGAAATGAGCGTACCAAGCGGAGACGCGTCAGCGTCGAAGCCAGTTCGCGCGCAACTTGACCGGTTAGCAGCGCAGCCGCAGGAGGCTTAGCATAGCGCCGCCCGAAGGGCAGAAGCCGGGACCGAGTGCGCCCGGCACGTTGCTCCGCTTGGCGGCCCAAGTCCACCCTTCGTCTAGGCTGCAGTAACAATCTTGCGACGTCTGTGATGTTCGTAGCGGCCGGCATTCGTTCCTGCTTGTTCAAGACGCTGTGACCGAAGCGGCGATCGTCACCCTTGTCTCAGCTTCAGTTCGGGTGCGCGAAATGACACGTCCCATTCGGGCGCAACGCCCGAGGCTAAGTTCACACTTCGTTTCTGCCATCCAAGCATCCGAAGACGTCTGAGAACAGAATCGCGGTATCGCGGCGATCGCCAGTGGCAGCGTTCAACATCTCGCTCAGCGACAGCCGCAGATCGCCGGCTTGGCGGGACTTGGATCGACGAGCCACACACGAAGAAAGGCTACAAATCCGATTACGATCTCTTGGTCGTGGTCAATGATCGGCGGCTGACGGATTTTGCTAGCGACTGGTCAATGGCGCAGGATGGCCGAGGATCACGATCGCCGGCTCATCCAGACATGGCCTCGTGAACAGCACCGCTTAACGACCTCGTACAACATTCTCAACGAAGCCCATGTAGAAGCACGCTATTCGAAGCACTTTGAGATAACCGAGGAGGCGCTAAGCTGGCTTCTCGACCCAACGGAACACCTCCTCCGCCTCGTCCAGGTGATTTGCACCGAACGACTCGGAGGGCTTGAACGGGCGACCGTCCGCGAACAATAATTTGTGACAGCAATCTCATGAGACTGGCGGATCGATCGCAGCGCATGTAGATAGCAGTCTTGCTTTCCTGGAACCAATGCACCGATGACGGTAAGGCGACGACAAAGGGAAGATTTCGCCAGTATTTCCTCCGCTCCCACACCGGAGCCGGTGACGACCTTTGCCGTCCAGATCATCGGATGGAAGAGAGAGTCTTTCGAACGATATTTTCCCGACAGGCACTTCCGCTTCCTCCCGATGAATGTCGGCGAGCGCGAATTCGAGCGCGTGTGGAAGCCGCGGATCCTGGCCGAGAAGGACGCCGAATTTCTCGCCTGGGGACCGGAGCTGCCGGGAGCAGTGGAGGCTCTGGCAAAAGCGCGGGACATTCCCGTCACCTTCATAGAGGACGGTTTCCTTCGCTCCGCCCGGCCGAGCGCCAGCCGCACGCCTCCATTTTCCCTGGCGCTCGACGGTAGGGCGCTCTATTTCGATTGCCGGCATCCCTCCGACCTCGAAGTGCTGCTGAAGACCTACAACTTCGAAGCGGATGCGGCACTGATCGAGCGTGCGCGCACGGGCATTGCGCTTCTCACCGAAAGCGGCATCAGCAAATATAACGGCGCGCGCCGGCGCACTGCCGAGGAAGTTTACGGCGAGAAGACGCGCAAGCGGGTGTTGGTCGTCGGCCAGGTTGAGGACGACGCTTCGATTCGCTACGGCTGTCTCGGCCGCATGACCAACAACGACCTGGTGCGGCTCGCGGCGTCAGAGCAACCGAACGTCCAGATCCTCTACAAGCCGCATCCGGACGTGCTGAGCCGCGCTCGCCCGGCAAGGTCCGACCCCGCCGAAGTGGCGCATCTTTGCGAGCTCGTGACCGAGGGCCTGCCGCTGGCCGAGGCGCTGCGCACCGTCGACCACGTCTATACGATCACCTCGCTTGCGGGCTTTGAGGCACTCATTCGCGGCATCCCGGTCACGACCGCCGGCTGTCCCTTCTATTCCGGATGGGGCTTAACGGACGACCGCCAGCCGAACCCGCGCCGCGGGCGGCACTTGAGCATCGAAGCGCTTTTCGCCGGCGCCTATCTGCTTTATCCTCGCTACTTCGATCCCGAGACTGGAGCACAAACCTCATTCGAAGCGACCGTAGCCGCGATCAGAAGGCAGCTGGACGAGCCGCAGGGCCTTGGCCCGTGCCGGCCGCAATGGCGCGCCTGGGGCCCTTACGGCCTTCTCGGCTGGCGCCATCTGCTGACGGCCTTCGTCACGCCGGCGATCCGGAAGATTGGCAGTGACCGCGATATCGAAGACTTCAAGTCCGACCCGATCCGCTTTTTCCGCGGCCTTTCCGAGCGGAAGTACCGGATCATCGGCCGCATCCTTTATCCGTTCGGGTAACTGAAATGGGCTATCTCACCAGCCATTTCCGCGTCGTCGGCGCCCTTCTGGTTCGCGAAATGGCAGCGCGCTTCGGCTCAAAACCCGGCGGCTATGTCTGGGCTCTGCTCGATCCAGCGGCCCACATCCTGCTGATGACGGTAATCTTTCATGCAATCGCCCGCGCGCCCGCACTCGGCACCAGCTTTGCGCTATTCTTCGCCACCGGCTATATCGCCTTCCAGTTCTACCACGCGATAAGCGGCTACCTTAACGCCGCGGTCAAGGCCAACAAGGCACTGCTCAGCTACCCGAATGTCGCGCCGATCGACACCATCGTCGCCCGTTTCGTGTTGCAGATGGGCACGACATCGCTTGTCGCCTTCATCGTGCTCGGCACGATCGTCGCCACCATGCGCGTCGACACGGATATCCACTGGCCCTCCATCATCGAAGCGGTCGGGCTTGCCTGCCTCTTCGGCCTGGGCGTGGCCATGGTCAATTGCGTGCTGTTCCTCAAATATCCGCTCTACGAGCAGGTCTTCAGCATCGTCAACCGGCCGCTCTTCCTGATATCAGGCGTCTTCTTCCTGCCCGACTCGATCCCCGCGTCCTATCGCGATCTCGTGCTCATCAATCCGCTCGTCCACATCATCATGGGCTTCCGCCAGGGCTTCTATCCGGACTATGGGGCGATCGGCCTCGACATGGACTATCTCTATGGAATCGCATTTCTGACATTGTTTGCCGGAATGCTGGTCTTCACCCTTTCCAGAAAGACGCTGAGAAACGAATGATCCGGTTCGAGCAGGCGACCAAATACGCCCGCGCCAAGGGCATCAAGAAGCCGATCATCGAGGACGCATCGCTGACGCTGAATCGCGGCAAGAGCGTCGGCCTGCTCGGCCGCAACGGCGCCGGAAAATCGACGCTGCTGCGTCTGATAGCCGGCGCCATCAAGCTCGACAAGGGCCGAATCATCCGCCGCGGCAAGATTTCCTGGCCGCTCGGCTTTGCCGGCAGCTTTCAGAGCTCGATGACCGGCGAACAGAATGTGCGTTTCGTCGCCCGGATCTACGGCGTCGATACGGAGCAACTGATCGGATATGTTGAGGATTTCGCCGAGCTCGGCCCTTTCTTCAAGGCCCCGGTCGGCACCTATTCCTCAGGCATGAAGGCACGCCTCGCCTTCGGCTTGAGCATGGGCGTCAACTTCGACTATTATCTCGTCGATGAAATCACCGCTGTAGGTGACGCAAATTTTAAGAAAAAGTGCCAGGCTGTCTTCGAAACCAGGCTGCAGGATTCAGATGTGGTCATGGTCTCGCACAGCACCGGCACGATCCGCGACTATTGCGATTGCGGCGTGGTGCTGGAAAAAGGCAAGATGACCTATTATGAGAATGTCGAAGACGCGATCCGCGCGCACGACAAGAATATGAAGGAAAGCTAAATGGCGGCAAGCAAGGACGCGGCAGTGAACAAGCCTGACCCCGCGCAGGTCGCCAACAAGCAGAACACCGCCAAGGCCACCGCGAAAAGCAAAGGCATCGCGGTCCTCGAAGGACTTCTCGGCAAGGAGAGCGCACCTGTCATCCCGCTGCCGGGGCGCAAGGTCGAGCCACCCAAGAAAGCTGGCTGGCAGCCGAAATGGCTGAGGAAGCTACGCTGGCGCCACGCCATCATCGGCGCATCTTTCCTGGGACTTGTTGCTGTGCCTGCGACATTCGCCTCGCTCTACATGGCCTTCATCGCAGCCGACCAGTATCACAGCACGGCATCCTTCGCAGTCCGCAGCATCGAAGGCGGCGTTTCGGGGGATATCCTCGGCATGTTCAGTCAGGCTTCCGGCAGCAGCACGGTGTCGGACAGCTATATTCTCATGGACTATATCCTGAGCGAGCGCATGGCCGCAGACGCGGACCGGCGGTTCAAGCTCGAGGACGTCTACGCCACTCGCGGGCTCGATTATTTCTACGGCATCGGCTCGGATCTGCCGATCGAGGATAAGCTTGCCTATTGGCGCGATATGGTGAAGGTCAATTTCGACCATGCCTCCGGCATCATGCAGGTGAACGTCAAGGCCTTCGAACCGAAACAGGCGCAGGAGATTGCAAAGTTCATCGTCGACCAGAGCGACAATCTCGTGAACAGCCTTTCGCTCTCCGCCCGCAACGACGTTTTGCGCTCCGCACAGGACGAGGTGCTCGCCGGCGAAGCGCGGCTTTCCAAGGCTCGCGCGGGGCTGCGCGACTATCGCGACAAGTCGCAGGAGATCAGCCCGGAAGAAGGCGCGAAGCTTGCGGTTCAGCTGATCGGCGGCCTGGAAGGAGAACTGACGAAGCTCAACGCCGATCTCGCCACGGCCAAGAGCCAGATGAGCGAGGATACGCCGCGTATCCGCGTGCTCAAGACCCGCATTGAAAGCCTGGAACAGCAACTCGCCGTCGAACGCCAGCGGCTTGGCGCAGGCGAAAAGGGCACGTCGGCTGCAGACCCCAATGCCCCGGACGTCGCCGGCCGAATCGCCGAGTTCGAGGAACTGGAGACCGAGCGGGAGTTCGCGGAACGCGCCTATACGGCGGCACTTGCCGCGCTGGAAAAGGCGCGTGTAGAGGCGAATAATCGGCAGCGTTATCTGGCGCTCTTTATAGAGCCCACGCTATCCCAGATGGCGCAGTATCCGGCGCGATTGCTCAATGCTTTTCTTGTCGCTCTTGGGTTGCTGTTTGCCTGGGGGATCGGAGTGATGGCTTACTACAACATAAGAGACAGGGCATAAACGTATGTCCTGTCTTGGCTTTGAGGAAATTCTCACCGAATTGATTGGCAAGCATCATCTTTTTGTCTAGACAGCTGCCAATATCACACGCTCGCTCACAATCGAGAAGATCAGAATGCACTCAGACGTGATTGCGTTGGTTCCTGCGCGGGCCGGTTCCAAAGGGCTCCCCGGCAAGAATATCAGAGAACTTTGCGGCAAACCGCTTTACCGGCACAGCGTGGACGCAGCGATTATGGCCGGAATTCCGAAGGTCTTTGTTTCCACGGACATAGATGAGATTTTCTCCCATTCTCTTCCCGGCGGCGTGCAGGTCGTGCGGCGCCCATCCGGTCTTGCCGCCGACACTACCACGATGGCGGACGTTCTGACTGATTTCTTAGGGTCCACCCTTCCCAATGGCGGCACAGTCGTGTTGCTCCAGCCTACTTCACCGTTACGAAAGCCAGATCACATCCGAGCCGCTTTGGAATTATTCGCCGGTGGAGATTGTTCGCTTGTAATGAGTGTGTGTGCAGCGAATTCAAGCGTTTTGAAATGGGGCCAAATAAATGGTGATCGGTTTCAGACGCTCTCGGATCCCCGGTACTGTTTTGCCAACCGTCAATCCTTGCCGCCCGTGTTTCGCCCTAATGGGGCTTTGTATGTTTTTGATGCAAACACATTCAGGGCCAATGGTGACTTCTCTGCCGCCGCGATAAAGGTTGTGCAAATGTCGGAAGACGAATCACTCGACGTTGACACAATAGAAGATTTTAGAAAGTGCGAAGCAGCAATCTCACAAGGGACCACTCAATGAAGATTCGTAATCGCCAGATCGGCCCTTCTCACCCGCCTCTCGTTATCGCTGAAATTGGGATTAACCATGGTGGTAGCCTCGAGGTGGCAAAGGCAATGGTCCTGGCTGCTGCCCAATCCGGATGCGAAATCGTCAAGCACCAAACCCATATTGTCGAAGACGAGATGACGGAGGAGGCAAAGAAGATATTCCCGCCCAATGCCGACGTTTCCATCTGGGACGTGATGAAATCCTGCGCCCTATCACTCGAGGATGAGAAGACGCTGAAAGATTATGCAGAAGGCCTCGGTCTCATTTACATATCTACTCCCTTCTCTAGGGCGGCGGCCGATTTCCTCAACTCGATAGACGTGCCGGCTTTCAAAATCGGCAGCGGCGAGTGCGACAATATTCCCCTTATCAGGCACATCGCCTCCTTTGGAAAGCCCATCATCATGAGCACGGGGATGCAGTCAATCGAAACCATCCGTGCGTCCGTCGAAGTATTGGAGCGCTCAGGTGTCGAATATGCACTGCTTGAGTGCACAAATCTTTATCCTTCTCCGCCGGAAATCGTTTCTCTACGTGGCGTGACGGATTTGAAAACGGCGTTCCCTAATGCTGTCGTCGGATTTTCGGACCACAGCATCGGGCCAGATATGGCTCTCGCATCGGTGGCTCTTGGGGCTTGCATCCTTGAGCGTCACTTCACCGACACACGGTATCGCAAGGGACCCGACATTTCCTGCTCGATGGATCCCGCGGAGCTCCGCTTCCTGATCGACAGATCCCGAGAAATCTTCATAGCTCTGAATAATGAGAAGCGGCGGACGGAGCCGGAGGAGGCAGTCTACCGGTTCGCGCGGAGCTCAGTTGTGGCTGACCGAGACCTTCAGCCAGGAGACGTAATCTCCGAGTACGACATCTGGGCACGACGGCCAGGAAATGGCGACATTCCAGGCTATCAGCTCGATGAACTGATTGGAAAAACTATCACTGTAGCCCGCAAGAGAAATGAACAGCTCCGCTGGAGTGACTTCGAGACACATCCTGAGGCTCTCCTATGACTAAAAAACTATTGTTTCTTACCGGAACGCGTGCAGACTTCGGTAAAATTGAGCCCTTAGCTGTGGCGGCAAATAAAGCCGGCTACGCGATTAATTTTTTCGTGACCGGCATGCACATGCTGGAGAAATACGGTGCGACGAAACACGAAGTCCACCGCCTCGAAGGCATTGAAGTACACGAGTTCATCAACCAGCGCCTCGGCGATCCCCAAGACCTCATCCTTTCGAAAACGATCCTCGGGGTTTCCGATTGGGTATATGAACACAAGCCCGATCTGGTCATCGTTCATGGGGATCGGATAGAAGCGCTAGCGGTTTCGCTCGTCTGCGCGACCAACTATATCCGCTGCGCCCATATCGAAGGCGGTGAAGTGTCCGGGACGATCGACGAGATTTATCGCCACTGCAATTCAAAGCTCTGCACCTATCACTTTGTCAGCTCGGAAGTTGCCAGAGCTCGCGTCTTGGCTCTGGGCGAGGATCCGCAATTCGTTTACAATATTGGATCACCCGAGTTGGATCTCCATCGCGGCGATTCTGGCGTGACCCTCAGCAATGTTCGGGACCGCTATGCAATATCGTTTTCGGAGTATGGAATCGTCACCTTCCATCCGGTAACGTCGGAAACGGACACGATAGGGGCGCAGGCGCGAAGCCTTTTTACGACACTGGCTGAGAGCGGCAAGAACTTCGTGGTCATCTCGCCGAACAATGATCCCGGCAGCGATGACATATTCGCTGAAATATCGAAGTTGGATCCGCATCGATTCAGGCATTTGCCAAGTATGCGGTTCTCTTATTTTTCCGAACTCATGAAAAATGCGAAAGCAATCATCGGAAATAGTAGCGCAGGGGTGCGTGAAGCACCATTCTTAGGCGTGCCCAGTCTCAACATAGGCACACGGCAAAACAACCGATCCAACGCCGTAACAATTACGGATGCTTCGGCATTTGATCTCGAGACTATTCGAGAGTTCCTAATCGCAAGATGGGGCAGAAAGTTCGATAGCGACCAGAGCTTCGGCAACGGCAACGCTGCCTCCCGTTTCGTCCAAGTCCTGAACGATGACACATTTTGGTCGGCCCCTCTTCAGAAGCAATTCAATGATTAGCGGTGATGTTGTTGGCGGGGCTGCATCGGCTTCGCCAACAGGGACAGACCTCATCATTATCTCCAATGGTCGGCAGGCGCAGAATGCCTCCGCCTTTATCAAAGAGTTCGGAGATACCCTGTTGCTGCGACCCTTCGTTCTAGCCCTGTATACGGACGCGAACCTTAAAGAGCGGAGTAGCATTTCCAACCTGCTCACGGAAAGAAACATTCCCCATGGCCTCTTGAAGCTGCCAGTGGGTGCTGCCTACTTCTCACTTCGAAAACAGGGCCAAGTATTGAGCGCGTATCGGTCTGCCTTCGCAAAGAACGTGCCCAGGCGTCTTTTTCTTTTCAATTATAATACCCATTACGGCCTCGTCTATGATCTTGCCAGAATGGCGGAAATGCCTGTCTTCTTCATTGAAGAGGGCCTGTCATCTTACAAGAGGTCCCATGCATACGCACCACCTCGATCCTTGATTGATATTATAAATAAGGATATTGTATCCGATTCCTTTTTTGGCAAGGTATTCTTAAAAATGCCGTTTGAAATACTTTCAAACCCAAAGAAAGGAATGAAATCGGTCTTCGATTTCCTTCAAAAAGAACTTTCCTTTTTTGCCAGGTGCATTGTTGTACCATTCGACAATGAACTGACAGCATCCCGCCTCAGACGCTTATTCAGCCGTAGCTATCGTTACCGGCGGTTCCACGAGCCGATATCCGGCTTCAACGGTGTTTTTGGCACGTTTCCGGACCGGTTGGCCAAAAGCTTCGATGCGTATGAAGTGAATTACTTTAGCTATATTAAGCACCTTTTCAGAACAACAAATCATCATTTTGCAAGCAGATTGGCCGAGTGCGGAATGACCGCACAATCCCTTTTGTATGTTGATCAAGATTACAAGGTGGATAAAGAGGTTATTATAGGCGTAATAGCGAAATGCATTCACGATATTTTCCCTGAGACGGATGTTTTATACATTAAACCTCATCCGAAATCTGATTTCAGTCTAGAAAAACTCGAGACGATCCGCGGACGCTATCCGGAGTTTGAAATAAAGCTAGTGCGTGGCACAGACATACCTGCTGAGTTTATCCCTGCGCTCACCAACTGTCGAAGAATTATCGGCCTCGCAAGCACGTCGCTCGTCTACGCTAGTGATCTCCGTCCGGATGTCGAGGCGTACTCGATCTATCGCCAAATATTACCGCTAATTGCGAACGACCCGCACACCGCTCAGGTTGTTGCCGAGCATGGATCGATCCTCGAGGACTTCAGCGGGGTCAGGTTTGTCTGATTCGAGGAAGCTCGGCGACGGCTTTCAGCGCCATCCCCTGATGCCATCAAAAGCGCTACTCATATATTCGGCAGATTCCTATGTCGGATACTGCGACGTACTGTATGAGCATTTGACTCGGATCTCATGCGAAATCAACGTCATCGAAGTCGTGGATGATCTTCAAGAACCTGGCCTGTCAAAAGCTCAGCGCGAAAAATGGGGGGTGTCTTTCCCGGAAGACAGCGTACGCATTGTTGCAGAAAGGGAGCTACCCCAGTGGATAGTCGAGAGCGGCGCAGACTTCCTCTTCCTTGGTCTACCGGGTAGAAAGGTCTTTTACATTTGCAATATTCTCCACCGGTTTCCGGACACAAATGCGTCAATGACGATTGCGACGGGTTTTCCCGGGCTTCAATATTACATGAGGTTCACTGGCCTATTTTGGAGGTCCTTTGTCGACCAGCTCTTGTTCACAGACCCACATTTATTTCGGCTCGCAAGGAAGTGGCTTTCGTTACTGCCGCTACCGACTGCAAACTGCGTGTTGTTGGGCTCCCCCCGATTGAAAAACGTTCCACCACGCAGCAACGCCTGCAACAGAAAATATATCGTCTTCTTTGAACAGAACGAAATTCCTGCATCCAGCCACGGCCGATTTGAACTGGCGAGACAACTTGCAGTTCTGGCCGACCTGTATGCTGAAAGGACGCTCTTGATAGTGGCGCGCAACAGTTCCGGTGAAGCTTCAAACCACAAAACACTCGACAACATGAGGCTCGCCCACATATTGCAAGAGCGAGAGGGCCGCACAGTCGAAGTATTCAATGGTAACTGGATGACCATTGCAGACGACATCGAGTTCGCAGTCAGCATTTCTTCCACGGCACTGCTTGAGGCTAGTATCTTGCAGATCCCATCGTTCAGTATCCCTGTCGAGGAGGAGTCGACATCACCCTTTGATGCCTCTCGCTTCTTTCAACGATTGGGCTTTGAGCGGCAATTGGGAGAACTCGCAGGTTCGCGCCCCTTAAAGCCCGTCGCCCGCGCCGTAGACTTTCTGGCGCCCTTAGACATAAATGCACTGCCGCAGGTCCTTACTCGCAGGCCCAAGCCCCGTCATCCAACAAAGCCATACGAGATTGTTCTGAGAGGCTGGTGTATTGAGTTAGCGAAGACCCTCGATCGAGGCTTCCGTTTTTTCAATCGTTAACACCTGTCAATGCCGCCCGAACTTCCTCCGCCGCGCTGAAGAGCTGCAGTGGATTGACCGCGTCCGCTGCAGCTCCGATTCTGACATACTCATCGTATAGCTGAGGCTTAGCTTTCTCGCCCGGCGCCAGCGTTCGCGGACAAATCAACGGCAATCGACGAGGCCCTACTCAAAATGGGCTATGTGACAATAAAACCGTCATCTGGTATTTATGGGCAACCTGTAGTCGAAATATTTTATTCATTCTGATATTCATTTTAGCCGGAAACTCCCGGCTCCTGGAGGAAAGCATGGCCACGATTACGTATCATTTTCCAGCAGGACTCTATCCTAATTCCTATAATCCACCTCTTAGCGGCGTTAACGTGAACCCGTCTTTCGGCGACCTCGTAGACATGCACAAGGCAAGCCGCTCAACTACTACCAGTACGGAGGTTCTCTATCGGCTGGACAACGGCCTCAAGGTGAAGGTGGTCGGTGCGGGGTTGAGCTTCGACGCGGATGGAGACGCCATCGGCGGCACAGTGACATCGATCGAGGTCCTGCTGAACAATGGAACGGCCTTGGTGCAAACTATAACTGGTTTGAATCTGTCGCTCGAAAATTTCCAAGATGCTGCGGAGGCGTTCGACAGTGCTAGACTTGAAAGCTGGCTTCTCAGTGGCGACGATACGATCAACGGGTCTGTCGGCGATGATGATATTTCCGGCCACCTCGGAAACGATATCCTGAATGCCAACGACGGCAATGACATTGTCACCGGAAGCGGAGGCGCCGATATCTACGATGGTGGAGCCGGCCTAGATATTCTGAACTTCCAGGACGCTTATGATGCTTCGACAGCGATAAGGGGCATCAGTCTCAATGCTTCGGCCGGCACGGTAATCGACCAATTCGGTTTCTCTGAGACATTCCAGAACTTCGAGGAATTCAGGGGTACCCAGTTTTCAGACACCATGATCGGGTCCTCGGTCGACGAGACGTTTATGGGCTTTGGCGGACGCGACACAATTGATGGTGGCGCAGGCATCGATACCATCAGATATGATCGGGACGTGCAAAGGGGCGCGACTAAAGGCGTCAGCATCAATCTTGCGACAGGAGTTACGACCGACAGCTTTGGATCTAAGGATACTCTCTCTAACATCGAGCATGTCCGAGCCACTGATTTCAAAGACACAATCGTCGGGAATTCGGCCGCCAACTTCATTCGTGCGTTTGCCGGGAATGACATCATCGACGGCGGGAGCGGCGCTGACATTATGCGTGGCGGCAAGGGAAACGATACGTATTTCGTAAGCAGCAGCAGCGACATCGTCGATGAGCTCGGTGATAGTGGCTCCGGCATCGACACTGTTCAATCGGTGAATTCCTTTAACTTGGCCAATACCGCGGTTGTAAAGGGAAGCGTTGAGAATCTGACCCTGCTCGGAGCGGCTAATAACGGGTCTGGCAACTCGCTTGCCAACGTTATAGTTGGCAACGCGAGCAATAATCTCCTAACTGGCGCCGGGGGGAGAGATGTTCTCACCGGCGGCACTGGAAATGACACATTCTTCTTCAATTCGACGCTGAGCTCGATCTCAAATGTCGACACCATCACCGATTTCAATGTCGCAGATGATACCATGCGACTTGAGAACGCGCATTTCACGGCAATTGTTGGAACGGGCGTTTTGACCGCCGGGCAGTTCGTGAGCAACACGACTGGCGTAGCGACCGACGCGGATGATCGCATGATCTACGAGACTGACACCGGTAACATCTACTATGACATCAATGGCAATGGCGCCGGCGGCCGAGTGCACATTGCGGTTCTGGACGCCAACCTCGGTATCACCGCCGCAGATTTCTTCGTCGTTTGATCGTCCCCTTTCGGCTTGGCTTAATAGTGAAGGTGTGTCCCCGTGCCCTTCACGGGGGCGCTCCATCCGGCAGTTGGTTCTTGCACTGTAACCCTCGGTGAGCCCCGCGGTCACAACCAAGCAGTAATGACTTTTCTCCAGGAATGAACCCGCCCAGAGGATGCCGACGGCGCATCAGCTTTAGGGGGCGAAGGTTCTGTAGGGGGACGAGGTCTATTGAAAACCGCAATCGCGGTAATCGTTTTTGTAACTGGTTATGTTGCCGCTGACCTGCCACTGAACTTTCATCCAGTTTGGATTAGAGCCTCGGCGGTTTTCATTACGCCACTTGGCGCGGTGGGAGCAACCGGCGGAAACGCGTAGCCTTCATCTTGCACAGCGTTGAAGCCGGTTGCGGCGATGGTTCCGGCATAGCGTGCCGGG
>Ga0315913_1005484_pt1 | contig 15391 bp, 4 predicted proteins | sample MpolsnodulesMG_FD_207736 | JGI IMG/M metagenome (GOLD analysis project Ga0315913, IMG submission 207736) | Medicago polymorpha root nodule microbial communities from Los Angeles, California, United States - small nodules | ecosystem: Host-associated > Plants > Roots > Nodule | place: USA... | reverse complement strand
AGCTATTATCTTGGAATGTTAGGGGGTTGGGTGGCGCAGAGAAAAGAAGGGAGGTCAGTGCGTTGGTCAGGGAGCGAAAGCCTTTTATTCTTTGTATTCAGGAAACTAAGCTACCGGTTTTCGACGCTTCGGTCTGTAAAGCTATTTGGGGTGACGACAACGTCGACTTTTCTTACCAACCTTCGGTGGGGGCCTCGGGAGGTATCGTTACGCTGTGGGATTTAAAGGAGGTGGAGGTGTGGTTGACTGTGTCTTTGGAGCATGTGCTTGCAATAACTGGTCGTTTTTTAAAGTCTGGGGATCAATTTGTCGTTTTTAATGTTTATGCCCCTTGCGATTCTTCGCGTCAACAAGTTCTCTGGAATGTTTTATCTTCTAGAATTGCCTCTTTGGAGGGTCAAAATGTTTGTGTGTGCGGTGACTTCAATGCCATCCGTCGGGAGGAGGAACGCCGAAGTGTTAGCAGTGTACTTCCCCAGGCAGGTATCGTCGGCTTCAACAACTTTGTTGTCAACAATTTCTTGGTGGACCTCCCGCTCCGGGGGCGCTCTTTCACGTGGTATCGGGGAGATGGGAGGTCGATGAGCCGTATCGATCGTTTCTTGTTATCGGAAAATTGGAGCTTGACTTGGCCTAATTGTTTTCAGATGGCCTTGTCCAGAGGGTTGTCTGACCACTGCCCCTTAGATCTTTCTATAGACACCGAAAATTGGGGGCCTAAACCGGTGAGGATGTTAAAGTGCTGGGCGGACTTTCCTGGCTACAATTCTTTCGTGCGTGATACTTGGAGGTCGTTTCAGCTAAGTGGTTGGGGCAGTTTTGTCTTGAAAGAGAAGTTGAAGTTACTGAAAGTGGCTCTAAGAGATTGGCATCATCGCCACTCAAAGAACCTTCCGGCACGGATCCTGTCTCTGAAGGATAAAATTGCCTCTCTTGACTTGAAGGGGGAATCATCTGTGTTATCGGACGATGAAATCCAGGAGCTTCATGGATTGTCGGAGGATTTGTTCTCTCTGTCCAGAGTAAATTCTAGTATTTGCTGGCAACAATCTAGAGTACAATGGTTAAAGGAAGGAGATGCAAACTCTAAGTTTTTTCATAGTGTTATGTCTGGTAAAAGGAGTAGGAACGCTATTCCGTTCATTTTATCGAATGGGACGTTGGTTGAGGGAGTAGAGAATGTTCGTCGCGCGGTGTTTACTCATTTTCGGGCGCAATTTCAACCAACCCGGACTACTCGGCCCAGCATGGACGCGTTAGCTTTTCGTACGTTGTCGTTCAATGACGGGGCGACTCTGATCAAGCCTTTCACGGAGGAGGAAGTAAGAGTGGCTGTGTGGGACGTTGATAGTTATAAATGTCCCGGCCCTGATGGGATCACCTTCGGGTTCATTAAGGATTTTTGGGACATCCTGAAGGGAGATGTGATGCGTTTTTTGGTGGAATTTCATAGGAACGGTCGTTTGGCTAAAGGTATTAATAGCACTTTCATTGCCCTTATCCCTAAGGTTGACAACCCCCATCGCCTGAATGATTTTCGACCTATTTCGTTGGTGGGAAGTATGTATAAAATTTTGGCCAAGGTTCTTGCCAATAGACTCCGATCGGTCATTGGGTTCGTTATTTCAGATTCGCAGTCGGCTTTTATTAGAGGTCGCCAAATCCTTGATGGCATTCTGGTGGCTAATGAGATTGTTGATGAAGCGCGCAAGTCTCAGAAGGACCTGGTTCTCTTCAAGGTGGATTTCGAAAAGGCGTATGACACGGTTGATTGGGGTTACCTTGATGAAGTGTTGTACAAAATGGGTTTCCCGACTCTATGGCGTAAATGGATTTGAGAGTGCGTTGGTACAGCTACGGCCTCAGTTTTGGTGAATGGATCACCTACGGACGAGTTCCCCTTGGGGAGGGGCTTGAGGCAAGGAGACCCTTTATCGCCGTTCCTGTTTCTTGTGGCGGCCGAGGGCTTCAATGTCTTGATGGAGGCCCTAACACGGAACAACCTTTTTGCAGGTTATAAGGTGGGTAACAATGCTTTGTCGACTGTGTCTCACCTCCAATTTGCGGATGATACTCTAATTTTAGGCGGAAAATCTTGGGCTAACATTCGGGCTATGCGGGCTGTTCTTCTTTTATTTCAATCCTTGTCCGGTTTGAAGGTTAATTTTACAAAGAGCTATCTGGTTGGGGTGAACGTTGCATCTTCTTGGTTGTCCGAAGCAGCTATGGTTTTGAATTGTAAGGTGGGGTCTATACCTTTTGTGTATCTGGGCATGCCTATTGGTGGTAATCCTCGTCGTCTGTCCTTTTGGGAACCTTTGCTGAATCGTATAAAATCTCGACTATCGGGTTGGAGTTCGATACATCTCTCTTTTGGCGGCCGCCTGACTTTATTGAAAGCTGTCCTGTCATCTCTGCCTGTTTACGTACTTTCTTTTTTCAAGGCTCCAACAGGTATTGTCTCCTCTATTGAATCTTTATTTAATTGTTTTTTTTTGGGGGAGAGTGTTGACCACAGGAAAATTTCTTGGGTGGACTGGACTTCTGTTTGTAGGGGTAAGGAGGTTGGTGGGTTGGGGGTTCGGAGAATTAGGGAGTTTAATCTAGCCCTTCTAGGGAAATGGTGCTGGAGGTTGTTGGAGGATAGAGATAGCTTGTGGTATAGGGTGTTGTCGGCGCGGTATGGTATGGATGAGGGACGGTTGCGAGGCGGAGGTCGTCAGGCTTCCGATTGGTGGCGTGTTGTACATAGTTTGAGTAGGGAGAGTTGGTTTAGTGATCATGTGAGTCGTGGAGTAGGAAACGGAAGGACAACTCTGTTTTGGTCCGACGTTTGGTGTGGTAGGGTGTCTTTTAGAGTTATGTTCAACAGATTATTTGAGTTGTCAGTCTTTAAAGGGGTGTCGGTGTCTGAGATGTGGCAGTTAGGGTGGGGGGAGGGTGGTGAGGCGTGGAGGTGGAGGCGGAGGCGGAGGCGGAGGTTGTTCTTATGGGAGGAGGAGTTGGTAGGGGAAATCATTTTATTGCTTGCTAATGTTACTTTGCAGGTCAGTAGGGAGGACAAATGGCTTTGGACTTTGGAGAACTCTCATTCCTTTACAGTTCGTAGCTTGTATAACCTCCTCACTATACAACCACAGGTTGTGTCATCAGTTGATTTTTCTTCTATCTGGCACAAGGATGTGCCTCTCAAGGTGGTGATCTTTGCTTGGCGTTTGTTTCGGGATAGATTGCCTACTAAGGATAACCTTCTCCGGCGAGGTGTCATCCCACATGATTCCAGGACGTGTGTGGCAGGATGTGATAGTGTCGAATCATCTTCCCATTTATTTTTGCAATGTACTACTTTTGGTTCTGTTTGGCACTCGATATATAATTGGATTGGGGTTTTAGTGACCAACCCTCTCTATGTACCTAATCATTTTCATCAGTTTGGCTTCAGTGGTGGCCCCGGCAAGAAGCGGCGCTCAATATTACAGGTTATATGGTTTGCAACTGTTTGGGAAATCTGGAAGGAACGTAATAATAGGGTATTTACTGGCAAAGAAAGCCCCGTTTTTAAGGTAGTGGATAGGATTAAGTCCATCTCCTATATGTGGATGAAGGCGAAGCACATTACTCTTCCCTTCAATCTGCATGGCTGGTGGCTTAATCCGTTCACCATGTTGGGCATAGGCTAATAGTTTCTTGATTATCTCTTGCTATTGTAGTTTCCTTTGTAAATATTGTTCAGACCTGGCGTTTATTCCTTGGTACACCTTGTACGGGGAATAACGCTTTCATGTGGTAATATATATTTCATTTTAGCCTCTTCAAAAAAAAAGTATAAAATATCTCAAGAAAATCTTTATAAAATAAAAATAAAAATAAAAATATTAAAGTATTTGAGGGGAGAGTAGAAAACACTTTAGTCAAAAAGAGATTAAAAAGCACTTTCTTTCTTTCACTCCACTTATATAAAGCCACTCCCACCCTTTTACATGAGAACCAACCAAGCATTCCAAGCACACACAACACACACAAGTCACAGAACACAAACACAAACACATAAAAATGCCTTCTTCTTCCACAACCATAGTATCAAAATGCACAATCTACCCACACCAAAAATCCACAATAAAACCCTTAAAACTCTCAGTCTCCGACCTCCCAATGCTTTCATGTCACTATATCCAAAAAGGAATTTTACTTTCCACACCCCCTTATTCCTTTGAAGAACTAATTCACACCCTCAAAAACTCCCTCTCCATCGCTCTCTCCCACTTTCCACCTCTCGCCGGTAGACTCACCACCGACTCCGACGGTTACATTTACATAACCTCCAACGACGCTGGCGTCGAATTCATCCACTCCAAAGCCAAACACCTTACTCTCAACACAATCCTTTCACCTTCTCTCATCGATGTTCATCCTTGTTTCAAGGAGTTGTTCTTCGCTTACGACATGCCGGTTTCTTACTCCGGTCACCAAATCCCTCTCGCCGCCGTTCAAGTCACTGAACTCGCCGACGGTGTTTTCATCGGTTTTACTGTTAATCATTCCGTTACCGACGGTACTTCCTTCTGGCACTTCTTCAACACTTTCGCCGCCATCACTAAATCCACCGGTGTCGGCGCCGCCGTCAAGATCTCAAAATCACCAGATTTCACTCGTGACACAATCTTCAACTCCACCGCTGTTCTTCCAATCCCCGCTGGTGGTCCTACCGTTACTTTCGACGTCAATGAGCCTCTCCGTGAACGTATCTTCCATTTCTCTCGTGAATCCATTCTCAAACTCAAACACAAAACACACGGTAACAGTAATGGAATCAGTAACAGTAACGGCAACGGAATCAGTTACAACGGTTTAGCAGATCCAACTGAAATAATCAGTAAAGAGTCAAACGACGGTTGGAAAATCGTTAACTCTAGCGGTCATGTTAACGGAAACGGAACGGTTAACGGAACTGTTAAAAGTAACGTGAGAAACGAGATCTCATCGTTTCAATCGTTAAGTGCACAGTTATGGCGTTCGGTGACACGTGCGAGAAAATTGGAACTAACAAAAACGTCGACGTTTCGTATGGCGGTGAATTGTCGTCACAGATTAAACCCAAAAATGGAACCGTTTTATTTCGGTAACGCAATACAAAGCATCCCAACCGTTGCTTCAGTGAACGATATATTATCCAACGATCTAAAATTCCTAGCTGGATTACTTCATCAAAACGTGGTCGCACATGATGATGTTACGGTGCGCCGCGGAGTAGAGGATTGGGAAAATAATCCTAGGTTATTTCCACTTGGGAATTTTGATGGTGCTATGATAACTATGGGTAGTTCACCACGTTTTCCTATGTATGATAATGATTTTGGGTGGGGTATACCTTTGGCTATAAGGAGTGGTAAAAGTAATAAATTTGATGGTAAAATTTCAGCTTTTCCGGGTAGAGAAGGAAATGGGAGTGTTGATCTTGAAGTTGTTTTGAAACCTGAGACTATGTTTGGACTTGAAAATGATGTGGAATTTATGCAGTATGTTACGGATGTAGTGTGAAATTTAAGAGGGGTGTTTTGGTAAATGTTTAAGGAGTGTTTGGGTTGTTGACCCTATGAATGAATATTAATGATTTTCTTGTGTAAGTGATTTTCATGCTTTTCACTTTCCATGTGACTAGTTATAGGAAGGGAAAGTAATAATATTGATATTTGATTAATGAAAATGGAAAAGAAAAAATGTTGAAGCTGAATTTGTTTATTCACTCTCTTGTGAGGTTTTTTTCTTGGATTAACACAAGAAGAAAATTGTAAACTCATGCAATTTTAACACAAACATGTATTTTCTTCATCTAAAGCCTCATATTTTTTGTTCGTATTGTCCTCGTCTCTATCTTCAAAGAATAAAATAATATTTTAAGACTAATTACATGTGCAAAAGGAATGTTCTTCAACTTATTTAGACCTTGCAAATTTTCCATGAATTTTGGATTGTGCATTGTCATTGGGATAAGTCCATCCTCTCTTCGAACAAAGAAACATCATAGTTTTATGTAACCATACCCCATATTTTAATTTTTAAAAATAATATTAGAACTAAACTCTATTTAAATTTAAATGAATATGTAGTAAAATGTCCTCGTAAACTTAGCTCGTATGAACAATGTATAATATATACAAGGTTCGGAGTTCAAACTCCGTTAAAAAAATGTAGCAAAATGAACTTCTCTTGATCTTCCTTTGATCAAAACTTGAGCTCATGCATTGTCTTCAATAAGTCTTCAATAACAATAAGCTTCTTAATCTAATTACATGAGTGGTGAAAGAACCGACCACAACATATTCAAGTTGACATATAGAAAGAGTTCTAATAAGTTTTTTTCTTTAAGCTCAAGTAATATATTGCATTGTCACTCGTATAGAGATTGGATCAATTAACCTTGGCAAAATTTATTTTGACACAAACCCTTTTCTTTTAATTTGTTAATCTAACGCCTCATGTTTATTCCTTCTTTTATAAGATATGTTCATTCCTTTTTATCGCTTCACATGTCCCTCATTTTAATAATAGAAAGATATTTTTATTATCCGCGAGTTTAACTCAGTTGATAAAGATATTACATATTATATAAGGAGTTAAGGTTCGAACTTCAAACACTCTATTTCTCCATAATTAATTTTTTTTTGAGAGACACAGAAAGATATTTCATCCATAAATATTTAAAAGCACATTTAAACTAAAAGGGTCGTACAATCTAGTAAAAGATTAGAATTTCATGTTTTTGTACGATCTCATAATCTTCTTATCATTCTACTTCTTAAATTATTATCCAACCATTGAGTCAACTTTATATCTATAATGTAATTATAATTAATCTCTATCTCTATAAATTAGTAGAACCTATAATTAAAATTAATCTTTAAACCCACTTGGGTTGGGTCGTTGAGATCTTAGAGTGTGTTCATTGTCAAGGTCTTAGATTTGACTCTTTTCAGTATCAATTTAGGTGGACTAATGTAACTTCTTAAAAAAAAAAATTAATCTTTATAAATTTGTAGAACCTAATTTTCTGACGATGTTATATAAAAATTGGAGGTCATAATTAGTACAAGTATCCTCCACACACACAACGAAAAAAGAGTTTAGAGCATCCATATTAGAGACACCCATTTTTGGGTCCTTAAATGGGTCTCACGTGTACACATCACTCATTTATAATTTTTTAATAGTAGTATCTAATAAGAACTCAATCACTCCAACCCAGATTTCACACAAAGTTCTTAAATGGGACCCACTAATCAACTATCGATAACTTTATATAATTATATTTCATTTTTTTTAATATTAAAAGAGTGCGTGTCACGCTTAAAAGTGGGTGTCTTAAGTAAGACTCCGGGTCTTATAAGACCCTGAAAAAGATTCTCTCTATTGGGGGTACCTAATAGGTATCAGGTCTTAAATAGTTAAAACCCTCCCAATGGAGATGGTCTTAGGCCTTTATACTCTGTTTGAGAGTTTGGAGAGGAAGGGAGGAAAGAGTTTTGGAGGGACAAGATTTAGAGGAAAAAATAGAAAAATCTTTCAAATTTTTTGAGAGAGTAATTGTAGATACTTATGATTAATGTATTTTTATCTTTGAAAGTATTATAATAACATAGATTTGGATTTGAAAAACTTACTCAAAATCCTCCAAAATCCTCCTCCAATAAAATTTTTAATTCTCCTAAATTAAAAAGATTTTGTACTATGAAAAAAAACTAAACCGCTTTAAGCCCTCCATTCTCGTAATTCTCCTTTCTTTCCATTTTATCCTTTCTTTTTTTATAAACCCTCTTCTCCCTTCTCCATACAACACCCAAACATAGCCTTAATATCCAAACTATATTTTCAAGTATGAATTCAAACCAAACCTCTAGTTAAATTGAAAAAAACTTTAACTATCTCATGTAAGCGATCATAGGTGGGGTGAGAGTAAGTTTAACAATTTTTTTTCTCTCTTTTGTTAACAGTAAGTTTGACAGCTTATAATTTTTTTTAAAGAAAGTTTAACACCTCAGATGTTGCGTCCTTGTTGGAAATTATCGCAACAATTAAATAATACACCACGGGATATGTTCAAATAAAACAGAGCATGCAAAAGCTAAGCTTGGCCATTCTGTGGCCTCTGGCGGTTTAATTTCACATCACATTCTATATAATCAATATATTAATTTTCTATTGCAAATCTACACACATTTATCTCATATACTTTATCCACAACTTTATCCTCATTTCCACTAAATAATAATATGTCGTTATCTATACTCAAGTTTTAAATAATAAAAGAAAAGGCTCGCAAAAGAATACCTATATATATATATAGACAAATTACTTAGATTTGATATAATACTTTTTCTTCTATTTTAAAATATTCATTTAAATAATTTAAATGATTGCATTTAAAATTTTGTATTTTTTATATTTATTTAAATTTATAATAAAAAATATTTAAATTCATTAAAATGATGGGTGCAGAGGTGTTGTCTGCTGCAGTACCCTGATCATATATTAAAAAAAAAAAGAAATTAGTATAAAAAAAAGATGGGTGCTAAACCAAAACTCCCCAAAAAAACAAAAACACATATAATGCCTAATAAGCACGAAAGACAACTTTCACCAAATAATTAATGAGTCGAGCGGCTAGAAACATCCACCTTAAACTCTTGTCTCATGTTGCTGCTTCTTGTTCTTAAGACATTAGAAGAATATATGTATTATGACATTAGAAGAATATAATTTGTAGATTTCCAAGAAAAATTTATAATTCATAAATATTTAGGTGTGTTCAATTCTTTTCGACATGAAACGACATTGTTTTAGTAGTCGTTAGTATTTTCCCTTAATAATAGTTAATATTGTACTCTACCTTACAAAAAATAGTTAATATTATACACCTTATGTTTCATTATGAGTCTCTTAAATTTACAATATTTATCTGTTTAAAATTAATTGTCACTTTAAAATATTTTTTAAAACATCTGATATCCAATCTAATAATCAACTAATTAATAGGATCAATCTTATTGTGTACTTGCGGATGTCCCATGTAAAACTAGAGCAAAGACTTGTATATCCTTATGTAACCTTGAGAGAGCATTTACTACTGCATCATGTTTCCAAGTATTGTATTGAATAGAATAGTCATAACCTAGTAACATGGATAAATAAACATTGTTGCTTAGGGGTTTGAATAATCACAGATAAAACGCCGATAGAAACTTGCTTATCCCATATATAACCCGTCAAAATGCACAATCACATTTAATTGCAGGCCGAGGTAACCTTAAACATTTTATGAGGGAAACTGGAAAAAATTGGGATTATAATTCCCTGCTTTATTCAATCCCAATAGTTAGATATATTGTCATAATCAATTTTTACTTCATAAGATGAGTTTAAACATGTAAGTTATATACTCCACATAAATTAAATATAACACAAACATTTTAATCTTAGTTATCATATAACTAATACATTATACATATATCACAAATTTATTGTCTTAAATTCAAGTTTCATATTTAAATATGTTCAATGTTAAATTTCAATAAACAATCACATAGAAAAATAAACAATGAGTCAAAATCATTAATATTCTCGATAAGTTTTCTCCATGAACATATGTCAACTTCCAATAATTCAAAACATACCTAAATTATTTTAATATCAAGATAAACAAGAAATTAACAATTACTTTTCATGTTACAAAGTGGTTTATTCTAACTGAAATGAATAACAACAAAACATAACGAAAAATTGTATCCAATGGAGTGTTGACACCTAACCAGAGGATACAAGAACATCTCTAATGGTAGGTCCTTACTTAACAATTACCACTCCCCGTTAAAGACTCTGCATTGGAGGAAGAAAAAAAGAGTCCATATTAAGGAACATGTAACTATATAAGAATTCTCTCTCTCCTAGATAACTAACGGCTCTCACGTTTAAAAGAAGTAATAAAATACGTACTACTTGGTCCCACTTGCAAAAGAAGTAATATTTTATCTATTTGTCATCATTTTAAATAAAATGTAATTCATGCAAATTATTATTATTATTTTTTAACGAAGGCGTGTAAAATTTGTAATGTTAATTTTTGTATTTTCAAATTATTAACAAATGTGGCAGAAATTGAAGTTCATACGGATAAATAAAATTTTTATAATTTAATTTTTTCTAAGGATTATAATTAAATATTATGTCGTAATTTATAATTTAATAAATATTTTAATGATCTAAAGTTAGTTGGGCCTGTTTAAATACTTTTCATATATGTACTTTTATTAAAATATTATAAATAAATGATGTGTAACGTGGGATGCATTTAATGAGTCCCTGTTAAGGCACTACCATTGTGGATGCTCTAACATACTCTATTTTCACTAACTAGCTTTAGCTTAACCCTTCGATGAGTGTACTCATCCCAATCCCTAGGTCAAGTACTTAACATTAGTTGAGTTCTTTAGTGGGAACTTTTACGGTACACCTCACAAATTGAAGTGTACGAGTACTCTTACTCCATAAATTTATAAATTAATGATCATTTTATGAAATAAAAAACTATTTGTCAATATTTATATTTTAGAAAATATCATTTCATAAGAAAAAACATCATTCCATTGTTTATAAGAATCATATTAAATTTTTAACATTTTCTCATAAAAAAATAATCAATATTATTTATTATGAGTAATAAAAATTCAAAAAAAATAAAATTTATTTCGTTGAAGCTTTTGGTAAATAAGATTTAATCATTATAATTGTCAATGATAGAAAATAAATCTTTTTCTTCAAAAAAAAAACTAACTCATTTAAATATTAATTTAATGAATTGGTGTATCGGTACACTCAAATTTTTGAGTGTACCATAGAATTTGCCTTCTTTAGTACGATTAGGTTTTGATCAATTTGACTTGGATCAGTTAATGAGCTAGGATCCTTAGTAACTCTATCAGTGTTTGATTAAAGAGTAAATTAGTTTTTCTTCCCTATAAATATAACAAATTTTGTTTTTAGTTCTTAAAAAATAAAATGAGATGTTTCATCCTCACAATCTTTTGTTTTAGTTTTGGTCCCTAATGGATATAATTTTGGCATCTTTTTAAATTTTTTTAAAAATAATATGAATATATAAAGGTCTAACATAATAAACAGACATAACATGGATACATCTAGATCATAAAAGAGTTATAATCTTGACATTCATATGAACATAAATTGGTCATTAAGGACCAAAAACAAAATAATTTTTTCTGTGAGGATGAAAACATTCTATTTTATTTTTTAGGGACCGAAATCAAAATTCGCTATATTTATATGGACGAAAAACTTATTTAACCCTTGATTAAATAGTATTTAAGATTTTACCTACAATTTCTTTTTGGTAGAGTTAAATACAAAATTTTAATTGTACCAAAAAAAAATACAAAATTTTAATCAATAATTATATATTTTTGTATAATTTCTACGTATGTAAGTATAACATTCACAATAAATTCAAAAAATAGTTGATTTTACGAGCAACCAAACAAATAGTTAGAGTACCCATTGGATGAGATGGTAATGAATCTATTATAGCTTGATCAAAGGTTCTGTCTTTGGATCTGGTCATGAAATTTGTAGTAGTGTTAAATCTCTTGGGGTGAATGGGTCCTATATGACTCAAGTGATTAGTCTTTGTAGTTGCATATAGATGATGTCCGAATCACACTAAAATGGTAGCTAGTGTTATTTTAGTTTATTCTTAATGGGTCGAACCGACATGAAAACCATGAAAAAAGGGAGCCATGTTGCTCATGCACTTCTTATAGCTAGAAATAGGATAAATGATACAATATAGAATATCTCATCATTAGGCATGCATTTCTAAGGCAAAGGAGAAAAAAAAAAGGATTTGGAGCATTCATTTTAGAGAAATGTTAACTAGTATCCTCAAGGCACTGGTTAAGGGCTTTAAAAGGTAACTTTTTTATGAAAGTTTGTGTAATCAGTGCATTGAAAATTGAAAACTTTAACATTTTTAAAGAATAATATCTTAATTTAGCTTGCTTAAAGAGTGCCCGGGGGTACTCGTTAACAAGACCCTATAAATGATGAAATCTAAAGATTCCGAGGTGCTTTTTATCATTGCATATTTTCAAAACAAAAATCAAATCATTTTCAAGCATCTTGCAACCTTTATAAAAATATTTCTTTAGTTGCATAATTAGGAAGGAAAAAGGCTAGTTGAGATTCATAAGTCACTGTGGGATGGATATTTTAGTATGACGATAAAACCGTACACTTGTGGTGATATCACAAACATTAATCACGAGCAAAAAATTGAATTGTCAAGTTCCACATGTCTTTGAGTTTTGGTTCTGATACTCCTACAACCTACGTAAACTTTAATGGACTTGAGAAAGATTTGTCTATCTTGTAATCAACAATTTTATTTAACTATCATCCCCCATTCGATTGAAGAAGATTCAAATGATCTTAAATTCGGCGGCTTACCGTTTTCGGCTAACAAGTTAATGATTTTTAGGTGTAAACATACTTAAGTCTTAATAATGACTACACCAAAAAATTGAGCAATCCATGTTAAATATTCTCTTGATCAATTCACCAAATCAAGGATTTATCTAAAAAGTATTCTCAAGAAAATCCTTCATTGAACATTACTTTATCCATCCCTTTTATAAGAACAACTAACAAAACTACGGATATGAGGAAAAGTTGTTAAGCACAAAATTTATAGATGGTCTTACATTTATAGATGAACAAATTTTTAAAATCGATCATATAATTAGGGATTTTAAAAGTAGTTCATAAGACCAAAATTTGTGCTTATAACATCCTAATTACTCTTGAAAAAAATATCCTAGTTACCATGGTTGTTAAAAAAAAAAGTAGGATGCAAATTGTTGGTATGGTGATAGAGACTTGGTTTAGGTGATTCAATTCCTATATGACTTGATACGGTCGAAGAAAATGGACCCAATGAATGTGACACAAAACCGACCAATGAATCCAATTGTCTGCTTTATAATATAAACTGCTCTCCTGTAAAAAAGCAGATGCATTTAACAAAATGCATGTTTTTGATCTATACAAGACATTAGTCCCTACAAACCTACTACCCTACCACACTAACACATTAACTAAATTACAAAAATGTATATACAACTTTTCATGGCTTTTGTCGTAACTCTTCTTATTCCGGCTTTAACATCATCCTTTCATTTGGAAGGACATGCTTTTAATTTTCAATATTCACCAAACATTTGCCTGGACTTTTGTTTTATGATTAAACAAGTAGGCCAGTTTTATTGCAACTTTTTATCTGTTTTTCTATGTTTTTTTTATTTAGACTAGTTTCCTAGTGTCTACTAGTGTTTATTTGAAAAACCTGAAGTTCATTGATCAAAGATATATTTTTTTTTGTAACATATAATGGTCAATGAAGGATTTTCTTGTGTGTTCTCTTCACTTTTTATTTCTGTCTGCAGTTTAATTATATCATATGTTTTTTACTTTTTTGAATTTAATTCATTTGTAAACTATGAATATGAATACCTTGAACTATATGCTATAACATGGTTAACCAAATTACACAAAAATAAGGCGAAAAAATTAATTAGTATAAATATGGAACCAAGGCTTAATTAAAAAGAATATTAACTTTTCTTTTCAAATTTTTTATTTTTGGAAAATAATTGTATACTCTAATACCCCTCAAAAAAATTGTGTACTCTAATTGTTTGTTTAGATAAAGTGAAAGCAAAAGAAATATTGATTGGGAAATAAATAAAATATGAATATAATTTTTCTCATTAGTTATGGACTAAAGATATAAATGAGAGGAAAAATATATATGGCGTTCTTCATATATATTTTTTCTTCCATCTTATGAGAAGAGAGTGAGAGAAAAAACAACAAATTATCTTTTTCTTTTACTATAGACAACAAATTAAACGTAAAAAAAAAAGACAACAAATAAGATAATTACTTATCTATTCACCATGAAATTCTAAAGTTTTTTATGTTGTTGAGGAAATGACATTAAAGTTATATACCTTATTTAATTTTAAATGCATTTTTATTGCTTTTTATGCTTTATTCAAATCAATAAAACAAAGATGTTTAGACATTTCTTTCTCATCCAAATAATATATAAAAATAATTTAATTTTTATTTCATTTTTAGTTATTTTCACTTATTTCTCATGAAAAAGATCATTAACTCATCATCACTTCCTCTAGATTGAGAAATAAAACAAATTCTGAGATAAAAGGGTTACTGTTGAAACATTTGTGTGTGATGTTGGAAGAAAAATTGAAAGATTAAACATTAAATAATTATGCTTTGATTTAATGTTGTGTGAATTGAAAAAACAGTGCGTGGGAGTCCCACATAAAATAAAGTGCACACATTAGTAGTATTTAAATTGCGGTATTTAATTTTAAATACTTGATAATGATAAAAATAATAGTAATTATTATATTTATTCGTGAATATCACATCCCATAAAATTAGCTTATGGTGGTTGTGATAAGAATAAGAATTCAATTTCTTATTTTTCTTTCATTCAAATCCAATGAGTTTGTTTCCTCCACTTTTGTGGATTTGTTTCTTTTTGATCTTACCCACAAGTGTTGTTGAGATGATTAATGGATAAGTTCCCTTTTGATATTATCCATTGGAGTAACTGCTACCGCAACTTTTGCTAAAACAGGTACAAAGTTTCTATATAAATAGAGGACTCCACTCATTTCAAAAATTACACCAAAGAGTTTCTATTGAGTTGTCGAGAACTCTTTCTCTCTTCAGCTTGTGTTGATGAACTATTCTTCTCCTCATCTTCTTTTTTTGTCCATTCGTAATTAAGAGTGTTCTTAAGACCTTAGTACCTATTCGGAATAATGTCCATTCGGAATTAAGAAAGTTTTTGAAAACATAGTCCCTTCGATAATGTATGTCCATTCGGAATAAAGGGTACTTTTAAGATCATAGTTCCTTTTGGAACAATAATGTCCCGTCGAAATTAAGAATGATCTTAACAGTATATAAATATTCATTCAATATTTTTCTACTTAAGAGAATTTAAAAAGTTGAAATGGTGGAATCACCATATTTGAGTGGTCCTAGTGCCATATTGATATTTTGGAGAGCTTAAAGTCAGCATGGTGGTAACACCATATTTGAGTGGTCTCAACACCATAACAGAGTGGTAACAATACCATATTAAAGTGGTTTCAGTATTAAAGAGTGACCTTAGTACCATATCTGAGGCTGTAAATCTCAAACGGTTTTCTACAAGGGGGTAGTTAGCCGCACAGTTGTAGTTGTGCTTGTTTTATCTTGGAGGCGGTGTGATTGATAGTCTATCTTG